>ERZ1673743.3160-NODE-3160-length-13048-cov-5.222274_pt1 | contig 13048 bp, 10 predicted proteins | sample MGYA00580197_ERZ1673743 | MGnify/ENA primary metagenome ERZ1673743 (study PRJEB41218, sample SAMN15661795) | gut metagenome | host: Homo sapiens | place: Canada: London | collected 2015-08-20/2019-03-30 | study: EMG produced TPA metagenomics assembly of... | reverse complement strand
TTTTTTAGCCTTTAACTATAAAAAGAGACTGCCCAAACTTGTTAGACAGCCTCTTATGTGTTTCCGGAGAGGGGAATCAGCGGTTTACGATGTCGGAGAGCGAGAATTTAGCGTCAATCTCGCGGGGTTCGGTCTTGCCCGACATGAGGTCGAAGAAGAAGTTGCGGAGGGTGTTGCGGTCAAGTTTCGCGTCGGGGCCGAGATCGTAGGTCTTGAGCAGCTGCGGCCCCAGAGCTGCGGCCGTGAGCAGGAAATGATTCTGGAAACGGTCGGTGTCGATCAGGTCGGCGGCCAGCACCTTGCCGACCACGGTATATGAGCGCACCGAGCGCTGCATGTTCTCGTCAGAGAGGTTCGAGCGCACCTCGTCGGTGCGTAAGTCCATGGGTATGCGGCCCGAGGTGGCATCCTGTTCCGCACCCCGGAACATGGCGCCCAGGTCGGCCAGCGCCAGGTTGTAGAGCCGGGCGCCCGGGGCGGCCTCAATCGGCTCGATGGAGAACGCGCTGGGGAGCAGGAGCTGCACGATACCCTCGATCTTGACACGCGGCGAGTTGAAGGTTCCGACAATTGAGTTGGAGATTACGGCATCCTGGGTGGCGAACACACCGCCGATGACCACGCAGTTCTCAAGAGTCACGTCGTCGGCATAGATCGACCCGGCGACGTATGCGTTGCGCAGTGTCACCGACTTGGCGTTGACATCTGAGAAGAACGACAGCTCGCACCCTGCGGCACGCGACACCACGGAGTTTGCCGATGCCACAGCCTTGTCGAACCTCACGGGCCCCGTGCAGTCGCCTGCCACGTAGAGTTCCGACTGTGCGAAGACGGCGCCGCGCACCTCCACATCGCCCTGCCGCACCTCGATGCGGTGGGCATATACGGCACCTTCGACGAGCACATTGCTCTCGAAGATGATGTTGCGGGTTAGTTCGGCTATTTTCTGCGGCAGTATGGCGCCGTGCACCAGATTGTCGCGGAGCATGAGGTCGGTGGCGTCAAACCTGACCTCGGTAAGTTCCTTTTTATCTTTCATTTCTGTTTTGTTCTATATGTTAGGTATGGAGAGAGGGCTGGAGTGTGGCGGCCCGTCAGTCGACCGTACGGGTCGACGAGAGGTCGAACATGCGCGATGCAAGCTCGGCCACACGGCGCGCGTGCGGATCGGCGGCGCGTGTAAGCTCGCGGCCCACTTCCTGCCAGTAATATGTCTCGATGGCGCGGGCATCGGCCTCGCCGACGCGCTGCTGCCAGTCACGGTTGCCGAGCCGCTCGCCCAGCTCCGCGGAGGGAGTGTTGCCCAATAGCGGCGACGCCACGACTGACGGCACGGTGGTGCCGGGGCCGGTGGCCACCTCCATCATCACATAGGGAGTGGAGATGGTACGGCTTTCGCCGCCTCGGCGTAGCACCTGGCTCAGCAGTGAGTCGACCCGGTGCTGTTCGAGCAGATAGCGGTGCGAAACCTGCAGGGCCTCAAGGGCGCGTTTCTTGGCAAGCGTGGAGGTCACGATGGCGTGCGCCCGCGATGTCTCGGCGGCGCTGACCGATGTCTCGGCCACCTGCGTACCGCCCTGGCCGCGCTGACCTACTGACTCGGTCTTGTCGATGGTGCGGAAAATCGGCTCGTCGATGGCGTGGATGCGGTTGTCGAGTTCGGTATCGAGCTCGGTGAATATCTTGGCGTAGCGCGACGATATGCGCTGGTAGTCGGCGGTCATCTGCGCCTGTTTCGAGCGCAGGCGGTTCATCATCTCGGTAAGGTGCACGGCCAGGGCGTCGGTCTTGCTTGAGAGTTCGGCGATCTGCTGCGAGATGTCAGACTTCACGGTCTTGAAGAAACCGGCGATGACAGTGTCGCCCACCTTCTTTGAATTCTCGTGGATATTCTTCACCTGCGCCGCCTCGGTGGCCACTACAGCCCCGGTGAGCACGTCGACTCCGCGCTTTACATTGTCGACCTGGTCGTCGAACGGATCGGTGTCGACAGTGACCTCGAACACCACATCCTCAGACGTGCTGCCCGAATAATACTGTGTGCCGCCGTTCTGCGATGCCGGGTACGAGACCGAACCGCTGTAATGCACCGTAATCGTCTTGCGGAATGTCCTTGTATAACTCATGATTCCTCAGTGCATTAAAGGTTAGAACGTCTCGAACGTATGCGACTCGAACATGCGCAGTATGGTCTGCTGGCGGCGCGGGTCGAGCCCCGAGGCGGCCACAAGCTGGCGCACCTGGTTCACAAGTTCCGGAGCGGGTGGCTCGTTTCGCCAGGTGAAGACGCCCTCGCGCACACGGTCGGCCACGCGGTCCTGCATGTGGCGGCGGCTGGTCTGGCTTATGCCGATTGCCGACACCACCACATTAGACTGTACCGAACCCGAGGCGTCGAAATTAGAGTCCATGATCACGACGGGCACCATCATCGGCGCATCGTCGCGTGTGGCACGGCGGCGCAGGAGTATGCGCTCGGTGACGTCGCGCAGACGGTTCGACCCGGCGATGAACCGCTCCACGGCCTCAAGGGCGCGGGCGGCCGAGTGCTTGACGTTCGAGGCCGTAAGCACCTGTGCGACCTTCACGCTCTCTTCCTGCCCGACGGGCACCGCGGCGGTCATCTGTGCCGAACGGTTGAGCACCTTGTCGGCCTCGGTCGACGCCAGGTTAAGCACCGGGCGGTCAAGCTCGGTGACGCGCTGGCGCAACGAGCGGTTGAGCGTGGTGAACACTTTGCTGTACCGCGCTGAAATCATGTTGTAGTCGCGCTCCATGCGGCGACGTATGGCCATGATCTGCTTGCGCTGCTGATTGAGTTTCATCAGGTGCGAGTCGACCTGGCTCTGCAGCGCGGCAGTCTTCTGTGAAATCTGTGAACGTATGAGGCTGTAGAAACCGTCGTTGAGTTTCTTGCAGACATGGCGCGCGGCCTTGTCTTCGGCTTTGATCACCGCAGCCTCCATGGCTACCACCGCGGCAGTAGTGCCGGCTACGTGGTGGCCCACCTCCTTGACCTTGTCGGCCATCTGCGAGGTATCTACAACGCAATCAAAATGGTGTGACATTGTTTACTGGCTTTAGTGATTGTTTCAGGCGGTTTCAGTGCTTTCAGGAGAGTCGGACTTGTCAGACATGTCTGACCCGTCGGAACCGTCCGACGGCACGGTGGGGGCGGTGGCCGGCGTCAGGTTCTCGAGGGCCTCGCGGGCCATGGCCGGCAGGTTCATGGCGAAATGCTCGAAGGTGATGTCGCTCACGCGCGGCTCGGGCGGAAGTTCCGAATCCTTGGCAAGCTTGGGGTTCACCGTGGCCAGAGCCTTGCGGCGCTCGTCGAGGTCATGCACCTCAGAAGCGGCCACTGCCACCTGGTTCGAGTAGCCGTCGCGCAGTTTGGCGTCGTAATACTCCACATAGCCGAAACGCTCGGCCTTGAGGTCGATGTCCTCCTTGAGGCGCTCCATATACTCCTCGAACTCGTTCTGACACTTCTGGAACTCCTCCCCCTGCATCTGGAAGGCTGCCAGAGTCTCCTCGGTGTTGTCGACCGTCTCGACGACGGTCGAATCGAGATTCTCTGACTGGGCCATGGAATCCTCGGTGCGCTTGAGCGAGAGGAGCGTATTGTAGGCGGCCACATACTCGCGCAGACTCTCCTGCATGAGGTTGATCACATCGGCCGACTCGGCGCGGTTGGCGCGGTAGAAGGCATCGGTATCCTGGTGCCACTTGTTCAGGTACGAGAGTTTCTGGTCCTTGATGTTGTTGTAGATCTTCAGGCGCTCCACGCGGTTCTCCTGCATGAGGTTCTGCACCATCGGCGCCACAATCTCCTCATAGAGCTGGTGCACGCCGAAGGGGGTGGGTGTCTGCGAGCCATCCTCGGCCACCCAGGTGCCGGAGATGGGATTGAAACGCACACGCGACGACTGCCTGAGCTGGAACGGCTCGTAGCCCTGCACGTTGTCTTTGTAGTCGAAACGCTCGTGACGGATACGGTCGATCTCCTCGCACTCGAGCACCGGCGAATAGTGGTTGTAGGGTGACTTGAGAATCTGATACAGTATGCGGTTGGAGTCGAGAACCACCTTGTCGACCGACGCAACCTTGACTGCCGAAAGTGCCTGCACCGACTGGGCGATGTTGGCCATCAGGCCGCGCAGAACATCCTCGAACTGCGTGGTCTCGGTAGATAGCGACGACTTCAGCTGGTTGATTTCGCGGAATTTCTCTATGCCGGGCTCGTATGCCTGCTTGTCGAACACCTCGACAACGGGGGCGCCGGCAGGAACCTCGTCGGTGGCGAAAGTGTCGAGCTGCGGGAGGAACGGACTGTTGTCGAGCACCACGGGGAGAGATACCGAAGTAGTGTCGAGGTCATCCATGCAAAACGCCACGGTGCGCAGCGAGCGCTCAAGCGCGCCGAGATAGTCATTCTCGGTAATCTGCTGTATCGAGAGCGAGTATTCGTCAGTCTCGACGGTTTCGGCATCTTCCGAAGTCTCCACCACCGGAGCCTCCTTAGCCAGGTTCTCGAGCGTCTGGATGGTCTGCACGAGCAGATCGTTGCGGCGCGACACCGACATGGATATATCTGATTCGGGCACCGAGCCGGTGAAGTCGACGATAAAGCTTTTGTCCTGGTACTTGACCTGTTCGGCCACGGGGACGTATGCCACACCCAGGCGTGTCACGCGGTAATCGCGGAAGATTGCCTGATACTGGCGCCGGAACTCAGCGACCCGCTCTTCGAGCGCGGCCTTCTCTTTCAGCTTGTTGTTCTTGTAGATCAGATAAGGGAAGTAGAGCAGGAGCATCAGCCACCAGTGCGAGGATATGTCACTGTCGATCTGAGCCATCTGGCCCTGCAGAGAGGCGATTTGCCCCTCGATGCGCTCCTCTTCAGAGACTACGCGCTCGGCGGCCTGCCGGTAGTAGTTGAAAAGGATTTTTGCCTGATCCTGCAACACATTTGCGGAATCGGGGAAAATTTTTCCGTTCATGGTATTGTTTTAAAGGGTGAGTTGTGGAGATGAATTATCGGTTTAGAAAGTTGAGAGAGTTTAGAGAGTCAAGAGATTTGATAGGTTTAGTGGATGGGGGAGAGAATCAGATCTGTTTGCGGCGCTGCATGTCGCGTTCAAGGCGCTCGGTCAGGTGCGCTATCTGCGGCGAGTTCATGGCGTAGTCGCGCAAGGCAAGCGACAGGTCCTGGGCGTCGGCACGCAAGCGGTCGTCAGCCGCCAGCGGAGCCGGAGATGACGACGGCGAAAGATAGCGTGCATCGTCGGCCACGCGGCGCAGACGGTCAACGATGGCGCGGGGTATCTGCGGATTATCTGCGGCATTGTCGGCAAGATTTATAAGTGCGATGCGCAGGTTGGTCTTCTCCGTTACGCTCTGATGCTCGCGGGTATAGACGGCGGCGGTCTTCTCGACTGACTTCGCCGAGAATAGCAGCCCCACGGCAAGCAGGAAGAGCATGGCCACCTGGAATATCAGCTGCCATTTGAACGCCGGCGCGGAGCCGTCAGACTGCATGAACATGCACACTATCATGAATCCGAGGGCGATAACGGAATAGGCTGTCGACGACCACAGGCGCACCCCGAGGCCACCCATCTGTTTCTGCGACTGATCGTCAAGCCGCGGCTGGGCTATCAGGTTCGCGGCCCAGAGCCAGTAGGCCACAGAGGTCACGGCGATATCGAGCCACAGCACGTCGGCCGGGAGGAAATCGTCAAAAAAAGCCAGGGCGAACCCTATTATGAGAACCTGGCCCAGTATAGCCAGCAGTATGCTCAGAACTCTTGTATTCATTGCTTAAGTAAACTGGTTCAAGGAATTGAGTCATGGTCTTCATGAGCCGCGTTTGTTGCCGCAGCGCGGACAGAATTTCACCCCGGGGGCGAGCACGGTGCCGCAACGCGAGCAAAGATTGTCTTCGACCATCACCGGCGTGCCGCACGAGGGGCAGAACTGACACCCCTGGGGAATCACCGTGTGACAATGCGCGCATTTCTTCGGCCCTCCGGCCAGCGGCGTGCCGCAGCTCACACAGCGGCGCGCGTTCTCGGGGTTGTCGGTGCCGCAGTTAGGGCACGGACGGTATTTGTTTCCGCAGTTGGGGCAGTATTCCATATTCGAGGGGAACTTGCGGGCGCACGCCGAGCAGTAAACCATGCGCGCCCCGCCACCCATTGCGCCCACAGCGGCGGCAGCACCCATGTTTCCGACAGAGCCGCCGGGCTGGCCCGGCATCTGCGACATGGTCTGCCCCAGGGCCGAGACCACTCCGCCACCGGCACCCATGTTGCCCATCATGTTCATAGCCATGAGACCGCCGAGCAGACCGCCCGTGCCGCCACCCATGCTGGCGGCGACGCCGGTCATCTGGTCGATGGTGTTGTTTACGGTATTGAGCATCTGCTCCTGCTGCCAGCTGTGGCCGGTAATCTGCATGGAGCTCTGTGTGGCGATAGCCTCTTTCTGGCGCCGCCCTTCGGGTGTCGAGGTGTCGATGTCGACCGCCGACACATAGAATTTCGGCATCGTCAGCCCCATCTCCTCCCAGAAACCGGCCATCTGCTGACGCAGAGCCTGCGACAGCGGGTCGAGGAATGCCGAAATCTGCTTGTAGCCCAGCTTGTTCTGCAACATGAACTGCACTACAGCCGACTTCACCTTTGTCGAGAACTCACCGGCGAACTGCTGTGTCATGTCATCCTGGGTAAAGATGTCGCGGGTTCCCACCAGACGTATCAGGAACTTCTCGGGCTCGACAATCTTCAGGCCATACTGCCCCGACACGAACAGGTTGAGCATCGTTTGATAGTCAGGGTCGTGTATCGGCAGCTGGCCCACGGACCAGGGGATGCTGAAAGTCTCGATAAGGTTCACGAACCATACCTGCGCCATGAACGGATTCTTGCCGCCGAACGGAAAGCCGTAGAGCGACCGCAGTATCGGCAGGTTCTCGGTATCGAGGGTGTGCTTGCCGGGGCCGAACTTACCCATCAGCTGCCCTTTCGAAAACAGCAGAGCCACCTGCGACTCGTTCACAATGAGCTGGGTACGGGTCGAAAGATTATCCTGAGGGAATTTATATGCGTAGACTGTCTGGTTGCCTTGCGGTGACCATTGCACACAATCGATAAAAGCCATGATATGTAGATTTAATCGTAAATATTGGAGACAAGCGTCTGTCACAGGCACCGCGCATGTCACGGTTTGCGGCGCCAACATTCTCATCTGCCCAAAATTAGTGATTTTCCGCGTATTTCACCCCGCAGCCACAGATTTAACCCCTGAATATCATGTTAAAAAAATATAAAACCGCGGCAAGCCACAGGAGCTTGCCACGGTTTTCCGTAAAAGGGTAGCCGAAGTGGGACTCGAACCCACACAGCCTAATGGCCAAGGGATTTTAAGTCCCTCGTGTCTACCATTCCACCATTCGGCCATCCACGCCGGCGGGAGGGAGAATCCCCACACGGCCTGCGACGGTGCAAATTTAGCGTAAAAATCTCATCCCCGCAAATCATTTTGCCACCGAACGGGCATACGGCTCAATATGTTTGTCAGAAACAAACAGAATGATCAATTTTTCATCATTTCTTTAGAAACTGTCCGAGCTGTTAGTTATAGCCCGAATTGCTTGAGACGTTCCTCGCTTTCAGCAGGACTTTCCCTGACAGTGCCTGTAATCAGTTCAACATCATATTCATCAATTCGACCCATGTAATTCCATTCATTGAATTTCTGGGGATAAGCAACTTTCAGTCTCACGCAATCCACAAAGGAATCATAGCTTAGAAACGAGTATTTCGACTGCTTTATAGGCATGTGATATATCCTGAGGTGCGCCGGAAGATTCCTGTTTATCCGGGAGTTGATAATCACCCCTCCATATGCCACTCCTTCCGAGTCGAAACCAAGGACAATAAAAAACTTATCTCTTGAAGAATAACCATCTTTTGGCCTGATTCCATTAGCCTCTGTCATGGTTATCTCATAGACATCCCCGACATTGACAGTCCGTGACGCCAGCCGAGACAGGTCTTCACCATTGAGAGCATCCGAAATCTTCATCATTTCAAAGCTGATTCAATTTGCATCTGCTCATTGATATATTCAAGCATTGCTTCATCGGCACCAAGAACCTTTGCCATGGAAACCGGTGAAATCACTTTTGTCCCATTGGCACGGCGGCTGGCCTCCTCCCACGCCTCATCATGTGACTTTCTCATAAGCTGGCCGAAAGTCAAAGATTTATTCTCATCTATTGACTGATCGAGGACTTCTGTCTCTGACCGGGAAAGATATCTCATATTCGCCTCGCGGTTAGGAAGAAGAATATTCGGTGCATCCTCTCCGGCAAACCGAACCGCCTCTGCCAGTTCCTCTGAAAGGGTCATCCGTGGATGATTCAGTTCCTTAACCGCGTCATACAGCCTGGTGGGTACCGGGCCATATTTCAACGCACAGAATTCATCAGGCACAATCCCACTGCCCCATTTCGCAAGATGTTTCATCTCGGCGAAATACAGTATCTTGAAAGCATGGTAGAAGTCAACGCCACCAGTCTTGCCAAGTATATACAGAATCAACTCCGTGAGTTTCCTGCTGTCGTAATTCGTCATAGTGCTAATGGGCTAAGATTCTGCTAATCTAACGCAAAACACACATTTGCGGTTTTATTCAGTCTGCAAATATAACAATAATTTCTCAAACCTAAAAACGTATGGGAGCGAATATTTTGCATGCTGATGGAATCAGGAGGCGGGGAGGGTGTGGATGCTGTCGAGGATGGAGACGGCCGTCTCGACGGTGGGGACGTCAGAGACGGCAAACGAGCGGCGCCCGGTGCGTTCATTCTCGCGGATGCGCACACGGCGCGGGTTCTGCTGGAGGTAGGTGATGAGGCGTCCGAAAGCCGGCGACTGGTAATAGGCCTTGTTGGAGTCGTCGACGAAATAGAGGTACATCACGCCCCCCTTCAGCGCCACTGTCTCTATGCCGAGGCCGCGGGCCAGACGGCGCAGACGCGGCACCCTGACAAGCTCTTTCGTCTCGGGGGGGATGGGGCCGAAACGGTCAAGCAGACGGTCGCAGAACTCGCGTATGTCAAGCTCACGTTCCATTGAGTCGAGCTCGCGGTAAAGCGAGATGCGCTCCGACTCCTGCGGCACATAGGTGGCCGGCAACAGCAGTTCCAGGTCAGACTCGATGGTGCAGTCGGCCACGAAATCCTCGGCGTCGTCAGGCGAGAGATTTTCGTCACCGGTGTGCACGGCGCCGAATTCCTCGGCTTTCAGCTCGGTCACAGCCTCGCGGAGTATGCGCTGGTAGGTCTCGTATCCCAGGTCGGCGATGAAACCCGACTGCTCGGCGCCAAGGAGGTTTCCGGCACCGCGGATGTCGAGGTCCTGCATGGCGATGTGTATGCCGGAACCCAGGTCGGCGAACGATTCGATGGCCTGCAGACGGCGCCGCGCCACGGGCGACAGCGGGTCGCCCGGAGGCACCATGAGATAGCAGAACGCCTTGCGCGACGAACGCCCCACGCGCCCTCGCAGCTGATGCAGCTCCGACAGGCCGAAACAGTGGGCGTTGTTGACTATAATGGTGTTGACGTTGGGCATGTCGATGCCCGACTCTATGATGGTCGTTGCCAGCAGTACATCATAATCGTGGTTTGCGAAGTCGATGATGGCCTGTTCAAGCTCGGCGGGGGGCATCTGCCCGTGCGCCACGAGTGTGCGGGCGTCGGGCACCACGCGCTTTATCATCTCTTCAAGGCGGTGCAGACCCTCGATGCGGTTGTTGACGATGAACACCTGACCGTTTCGCGCCATCTCGAAGTTCAGGGCCTCGGCCAGCACATCGTCGGTGAGGGTGTTTACCGACGTCAGCACCGGGTAGCGGTTGGGGGGCGGCGTGTTGATGTTGCTCAGGTCGCGTGCGCCCATCAGCGAGAACTGCAGGGTGCGCGGTATAGGGGTGGCCGACATGGTGAGGGTGTCGACCGATGCCTTCATCTGCTTGAGTTTCTCCTTTACGGCGACACCGAATTTCTGCTCCTCGTCAATTATGAGCAGACCCAGGTCCTTGAACTTCACATCCTTGCCTACAAGACGGTGGGTGCCGATGAGTATGTCGATCTTACCGGCGGCGAGGTCGGCGAGTATCGCCTTGGCCTGTTTCGTGGTACGGGCGCGCGACAGATAGTCCACGCGGACCGGAAATCCTTTCAGACGCTCGGAGAATGTCTGGTAGTGCTGATAAGCGAGCACGGTCGTGGGCACGAGCACGGCCACCTGTTTCGAGTCGGTGGCGGCCTTGAATGCGGCGCGGATGGCTACCTCGGTCTTGCCGAAACCCACGTCGCCGCAGATCAGTCGGTCCATCGGGCGCGAGGATTCCATGTCGGCCTTCACAGCCTGGGTGGCGGCGAGCTGGTCGGGGGTATCCTCGTAGATGAACGACGCCTCAAGCTCATGCTGCAGATACGAGTCGGGGGCGAACTGAAATCCCTGCTCGTCGCGGCGCTTGGCATAGAGCGCTATAAGGTCGCGGGCAATATCCTTCAGACGCGACTTGGTTTTCTCTTTCAGGCGGTTCCAGGCGCCCGAGCCGAGCTTGTTGATGGTCGGCTCTACCCCCTCCTTGCCGCGGTACTTGGCAAGCTTGTGCAGGGCGTGTATCGAGACGAAGATAAAGTCATTGTTCTTGTAAATGAGCTTTATCATCTCCTGGGTGGTGCCGTTTACCTGTGTGCGCAGCAACCCGCCGAAACGCCCCACGCCGTGGTCGGCGTGCACGATGTAGTCGCCCGGCTCGATGGCCTGCAGCTCCTTGAGCGAGAGGGCGAGCTTGCCCGAGCGGGCGCGGTCGCTCCGCAGGGTGTACTTGTGGAATCGGTCGAAAATCTGATGGTCGGTGAATACGCAGGTCTTCAGCGCGTTGTCAACAAACCCCTCGTGCAGTGTGCCCTGCACGAAAGTGAAGGGGATATCGTCGCCGCGTTCGGCGAAGATGGCCTCAAGTCGCTTTGCCTGTTTCTCGGAATCGGAGAGTATGTTTATGGTGTAGCCTTTTCCGAGCAAATCCTTGAACGAACCGGCGATAAGGTCGAAATTCTTATGATACAGCCCCTGCGGTGCGGTATTGAAATCGAGTGTGGCCGAACCGGCCGACGATGCCGGGGCGCCGGCGGTGAACCTCAGCAACGGGAACCGGCGCAGGTCGGAGGCGAAAGTATCGGGGTCGATCAGAGCCTCCATGGCCGAGGTATCGGCATCGGCGTATGCCGCCGACTCGGAGAACTTCTGCGTGGCGATCTCCTTCACCCTGGCCGCAAGCCAGTCGAAATCGCGTGACGCGATGAGCGAACCCTCCTTTATATATTGTAGCGCTGAAATACCCTTCGCGTCATGGGCGCCCGACATATTGGCCGCAATCGCCACCGACGGGTGTTTCTGCTCGGAAAGCTGGGTCTCGATGTTGAAAGAACGGATCGACTCAACCTCGTCGCCGAAAAGGTCGATGCGGTAAGGGAGCTCGTTCGAGTAACCGAAAATGTCGACAATCGAACCGCGCACGGCGAAATGTCCCGGCTCATAAACATAGTCGACCTCCTTGAAATCATGGTCGACCAGCCAGCGGCGCGTCTCGCCGATATTGAGCGTACCCCCCTCGGCAATGGCAAGTGTATGCTCCTTCACCTCGGCATTCGAGGCCACACGTTCGGCCAGCGCCTCGGGATAGGTGACGACGGCGCGCAGGGCCGCATCGTCGTTCCAGTGGCCGAGCGTTTCGGTGCGCAGAACCTGCGACGGGGGGTCGACCTGGCCGTAGCGGATGTCGCGCTTGTAGCCAGAAGGAAAAAACATCACCGCCCCGTCGCCAAGCAGGCGGCAGAGATCCTGATATATGTAGCCGGCATCGTCAAGCGACTCGCCCACCACGACCAGCGGGGCATCGGCCTGGCGTCCTATGCCCGAAAGCATCATCGACACCGCCGACCCCGCCAGGCCGCAGGCAGTTACCTCATGGCCCGGCTTTTTCGCCGCTTTGGCCACAAGTGCCTTCAACGCCTTTTGGCGGGCCCCGCCGAGGAACCCGCCATTCAAGGTTTCAATTGTCATTGGTCAGAAGAGTTCAATGGCAGCCGCAGCCTTCGCCACAGCCGCAACCGTCGTGGGCACCGTCGCCGTCACAACCGCAGCCCTCGCCGCAGCCGCAACCGCCCTGTGGACGCAGTTCGGCCTCGGTGGCATCGCGCACGGCAAGCACCTTGCCGTCAAAACGCACGTTCTTGCCGGCCAGCGGGTGGTTGAAGTCCATTTTCACATGAGTGTCGGTGACCTCTTTCACCAGGCCGTTGATGCGGAACCCGTCGGCGGTCATCATCGGCACCAGGGCACCGGGCTTGATGACTTCGTCGTCAAACTTGTCATCGACCAGGAATATCTCTTTGTCGAGGGTAACCACCTGCTCGGGATCGTAGGGGCCGAAAGCCTCGTCGGCGGTGGCACTGACATTGAAGGCATCGCCGGCGGAAAGGCCGTCGATAGCCTTTTCGAGCGGCACGATGACGCCGCGCGTCACGCCGAACACCAGTTTTTCGGGGTCTTTGGCATCGGTCTGGTGCACGAGTTTTTCCTTACCGTCGGCCTCGACAGCATAGAGGTCGTAGCCGAGTTCAACATATTTTCCGGGTGATATCTTTTCCATAATAAAACTTTTTTAGCGGGTTATAGCCGCGCTGAAACGCGGGAGCGGGAACAGACCGCCCTGCCTGGGCACTGCAGGGTGGGACCTCGCGGGGCACTGCAGGGGAAAACCGGCCGGGGCGAAAACCGGCGGGGCGAAACCTGCGTGAAAACGACAGGCCGGGCACCATGCCGGGGCCAAGCACCATGGGGGGCCGGTCTGGTTATCCGCTCAGCTGAGCCGATAACTGAACCGATAGCGCCGGTCAGTTTTTGGCGGGCGGGTAATCGAGGGTATAGTGGAGGCCGCGTGACTCCTTGCGTTCGCGGGC
>ERZ1673743.3156-NODE-3156-length-13059-cov-5.337435_pt1 | contig 13059 bp, 7 predicted proteins | sample MGYA00580197_ERZ1673743 | MGnify/ENA primary metagenome ERZ1673743 (study PRJEB41218, sample SAMN15661795) | gut metagenome | host: Homo sapiens | place: Canada: London | collected 2015-08-20/2019-03-30 | study: EMG produced TPA metagenomics assembly of... | reverse complement strand
GGCAACTGGGGGGGCCGCGGGGGGGGCGGCCGGGTGCCGGGGGTGGGGGGCGCGGGGGGGCCGCTGGGGGCCCGGGGGGGGGCGGCGCCCTCAGAGGATGGGGGCGAAGAGGCGCATGAACGATTCCATGGCGCGCTCGGCTATGGGGCGTCGGCGCCAGGTGTCGGGCAGGATGCGCAGTGAGTCGGCCTGGTCGCGCATAAAGATGCGTTTCATGCGCTGGTTGAAGTCACGCGAGTAGACCAGCATGTTGGCCTCGAAATTGTGCTCGAACGAGCGGAAATCGAAGTTGCACGACCCCACGGTGGCAAGTTCGTCGTCGATGATGATGGCTTTCGAGTGCAGCATCCCTTTTTCGTAAAGGTAGAACTTGATGCCGGCGCGCAGACACTCGGAGATATAGCTGAACGAGGCCCAGCGGAGCATGTCGCTGTCGGAGCGGCGCGGCAGCATCACGCGCACGTCGACCTTCGACAGCGCACACATCTCGAGGGCGTGCAGAAGTCCCTCGGAGGGGAGGAAGTATGGTGTCTGTATATAGACGCACTTGCGGGCGCTCGATATGGCTTTCTGGAAGATGAGGGTCATGTTCATCCACCGGCTTGTGGGGCCGCCGGCGATGAGCTGCATCCCCATGGGGGGACAGCCGGCCACGGGGCGCGCCTCGACGGGTGTGTCAAGCAGTTCCTTCCCCATGAAGTTCCAGTCGACGGCAAACGTCTGCTGCAGGCTCGCCACGGCGGGACCCTCGACGCGCAGATGCAGGTCGCGCCAGAGGTCGAAGAGTTTGCCGCCGTCGACATACCTGTCGGCCACGTTCATGCCGCCGATATAGCCCACGGTGCCGTCTATTACGCAGATCTTGCGGTGGTTGCGCCAATTGATGCGGGTGCCGAACGGCGGGAACACCACCTCGAAAAAAGGGTATGCCTCTACGCCGGCGTCGCGCAACGACTTGAAATACCGTTTCTTAGTCTTGAACGAGCCCACATGGTCATAGATGATGCGCACTTTCACCCCGGCGCGGGCGCGTTCTTCGAGAGCGCGGGCCAGGGCGGTGCCTATGCGGTCGTCGGCGATGATGTAATATTCGATGTTTATGAACTTGGTTGCGGCAGCGATGTCGGCCAGCAGGGCGCGGAATTTGTCGGTGCCGTTGTCGAAAATCGTGGCCGCGTTCCCTTCGTAATAGTCTGTGGAGCAGAGGGCCGTGGCCAGGCGGGCGAGCTGCGACGCTTTGGGCGACTGGCGCAGCTGCGTGAAACTGTCGCCTGGTGTGTCGGCGGCTATGCGCTTGAGGCGCCGGCGGTTGCGGCGAGAGATTATGCGCTTGCTCTGTATGTTGCGGCCGAAGACTATGTAAAGCACCAGGCCCAGGCCGGGCACCACCAGAAGCACCGTCACCCAGGCCAGCGATTTGACCGGGTTGCGGTTTTCGGACACGACGACCACCACCGTGCTCAGTATGATCACGGCATAGAGCAGTGTGGCGGTCCACCATATCCAGGTGGTGTTTATGTAGTCGGTCAGGCCCATGTGGTTACGGTGCGGTCAGGGGCGTTGCAGGATGTAGGGGAAAGGTGAGGGGAGCCGGTAGGGTGGCTCGGAGACCATGCGGCGCCATACGGTCACGGCAGAGTCGAGGTTCTGGGTGGTGTAGGCGCTGATGATGTATTTGCGGTCGCCGTTGACGAGCATCAGCGCGTCGGGCCAGCCGTTTTCGCGCAGCCGGGCCACTGCCGAGTTTGCGTTGAACCGCTGTGCGAAGATGCCGGTGACGACATTGTATTTCAGGGCGGCGCGGGTGGTGCTGTCCTCTTTTACGGTGTTGAAGTACATGGCCCGCAGTGGAATGGAGTCACCTTTGTAAAGGGTGCGCGGAATAGCTTCCTCGCGGCGCATGTCGTCAAGGATTTCGTCGCTGTACCCTTCGTTCTGCTTGGCGATGGTGCGCTCGTAGGCCGTGCGGTAGTTTGCCTCGGTGGTCTTGCACCCGGTGAAGGCGGCAAGAGCGGCTGTGGCCGCGACAAACATGGTGTATATCTTTCTGTGTTTCATGTGGGTTGATGTTATTGTCAGCGCGGCAGGTCTTCGACGCGCGGGCGCCCAAGCTCGATTACCTCGAGGTTGCCGGGCACGCCCTGGTCTATTGTGAACCTTACCAGCGTGCGACGGGTGTGCCATCCGGCGGTACCGGCCGCTCCGGGATTGATGTGCAGCAGTCCCAGGCGGTTGTCGTACATCACCTTCAGTATGTGGCTGTGGCCGCAGACCATGAGCGCCGGGCGCTCGACAGCCAGACGGTCGGCCACCCCGGGAGCGTATTTCCCGGGGTAGCCGCCGATGTGGCGCAGCATTACCTTAAGCCCCTCGGTCTCGAATATGTCGACCTCCGGGAATGACCGGCGCACTACCCCCGAGTCGATGTTGCCGCAGACGGCGCGCACCACGGGGCACACGCCGCGCAGGCGCTCGATGATGTCGATGCATCCGATGTCGCCGGCGTGCCATATCTCGTCGCACTGCGCGAAATGCGTGGCGTATCGGTCATCCCAGTGTGAGTGGGTGTCGGAGAGTATGCCGATCAGTTTCATAAGCGGGGGTCAGAAGTTTTGGAGAATCATTACCTGGCGTGGAGCGAAGGTCATCTCGGGCCGGATGGTCACGGTCTCGCCCGACACTATGTCTTTGAGCATGGTGCCGTAGGGGAGAATCTCTTCGGTGCGCTCCATCGTTACGGTCAGCGGGGTGTCGTTGCCGTTGAGCAGCACGGTCACCTCCTTGTCGCCCAGCGTGCGGCGGTAGGCGTAGATGCCGTTCTGTGGCATGAAGTGTTTCAGCCGGCCTTTGGCGATGACCTCGTTTGCGTCGCCGCGGCGCCAGTTGAGCAGGTGGCTCAGGTAGTTCCAGGCGTCGTTCTGCACGTCGGTGCGTCCGGCGGGGGTGAAGGCGTCGGTGGTGTCACCCTCGAAACCGCCCGGCATGTCACGGCGCACAAAGCCGTCAGAACCCTCTTTCGAGCCGTTCATCAGCAGTTCGGTGCCGTAATAGAGCTGGGGTATGCCGCGTGAGGTGAGCAGGAAGGCGATGGCCTGTTTCCATGACCCGAGGGCCGCGGTGTCGGCGGGCATCTCGGCCAGGAAACGGTCGGTGTCGTGGTTGTCGAGGAATGTGAGTATCTTCTGCGGGTCGGGATAGAGGAAATCGAGCGCCAGATGGTCATAAACCTTGTTGAGACCGTTCCAGGGGTCGGTCTGTTTGTTGAATGCCTCGCGCCCGTTGATGGTGTAGAAGAAGTCCATCACCGTGGGGAGGTTTGTCTCCTCGGGGTTGATGCGGTTGCCGCGCTGCCAGAACGCCGGGCCTGCCTCGTTGGCATACCAGCATTCGCCCACGATGTTGAAGTTGGGGTATTCGGTCATGACATCGCGTGCCCAGCCGGCCATGCCGCGCATGTCGGCGTAGGGGTAGGTGTCCATGCGTATGCCATTTATGCCCGATGACTCCACCCACCATATCGAGTTCTGGGTGAGGTATTTCATCACATGGGGGTTGCGCTGGTTCAGGTCGGGCATGTCGGGCACGAACCAGCCGTTTACGGTGTGGTCGAGGTCGTAGTCAGACACGTACGGGTCATGCACCGTCGAGAGGCGGAAGTTCGTGAGGTTGTCGCCCGCGGGGTGGTTGTACCAGTCGGGCGAGGGCATGTCTTTCATCCAGGGGTGGTTTGAGCCCGAGTGGTTGAAGATCATGTCCATCACCACCTTTATGCCGCGTTTGTGGGCCTCGTCGATGAGTCGCTGCCACTCGGCGTTGGTGCCGAAACGCGGGTCGATGCGGTAATAGTCAGTTGTGGCGTAGCCGTGGTATGCGCCGCCGGGCATGTCGTTTTCAAGCACCGGGCACACCCAGATGGCTGTCACGCCGAGCGAGTCGATGTAGTCGAGCCGGTCGATGATGCCGGCGATGTTGCCGCCGTGGCGTCCGTTGGGATTGGAGCGGTCGGGGCGCACGGGGTATTCGAGCGAGGCGTAAGCCCCCTGTTCGTCATCCATCTTCCCGGCGGCGAAACGGTCGGGCATGATGAGATAGAGCACGTCAGAGGCGTCGAAACCCACATGGTCCGAGCCTTTCCCCTGCCGGGCCTTGAGCGAATAGGGTACCTTCTCGCGGCGTTTCCCCTCGGTGAAGTTCAGGGACATGTCGCCCGGTTTCGTGTCGGGGGCGATGGTCAGGTAGACAAGCTTGTAGTTCGGCGAGCCGGGGTTGACGGTCTCGACGATGTTCACGCCGGGATAGTCGACAGTGACGTCGGCGGCGGCCACTCCGGGGCCGTTGACCATTAGCTGAAGTGTGTCGCTGGCCATGCCCACCCACCAGTAGGGGGGCTCGACCGAAGTCACCATGGGCGCTTTTTTCGCGCCGAGCAGTGCGGATGCACCGGCTATCAGACTTAAGGCGATGGTAGAGAATCGTTTCATCGTTTTTGATTTCTCGGGTTATTTAATGAATGTAAGTTGCTGTTAATGAACGAAAGCAGTGGCTTGCCGGCAGACGCGCCGATGTCAAGCGGCATCAGGCGTATGAGTTCCACGAGAATGGTGTTCGACTGCGGGTCTATGTAGACCGGCGACAGCTGCCGGTAGCGTATCTCGATGGTGTTTACTCCCGGCTCAAGCTCGACGGGAAGGGCGTTGGACCACGCCGTGAGCTGCTGCCAGTTGTCGCCCAGGTCGCGGTTCCACCATGCCGACGAGAGCTGTGGGAAAATCAGGTAACCGGCGTCGGCGCCGTTCACCCGCAGGGCGCGCACGGCGGTGCGGCGGTGCGAGTTCACTATGCCCAGGCCGTTGATGTAGCGCAGGTCGAGCAGCGCCCGGCACCGCGTCTCAGAATTAACGCTGAAACGCACGGTGCGGTTCTTGTAGCGGTTCAGCTCTACGAACCGCGCCGAGGCTTTCTTGTCCTGTATTATGCGTGTGCCACCTTTGGTGATGTCGGTGGCGTAGATGATGAGCCGCCGGTCGCGCGGCAGGTAGGTGTAGGGTGCGCCTGAGAATCCGGCCACCGACGATGCGTCGACCGGCACGAACTGCACCGTAGTGAGCCGCTGAGCCTCGTAAAGCGTGTAGGTGGAGCGGTAGATTTCCTCTTCGGGCACGGCGTTGAGATAGACCATCGAGGTGGTGGCCGCGGCCATGCTGCCCGATACGGGTGGAGCCGGTGTTATGCGGGCCTCGCGTTCCGAGGTCCATGTGACGTCTGGCGCGCCGGGCATCACGGGGACGTCGCCGCTGAGCGGGGTCACGCGCCCGCGGTCGGCCGGCGGTCCGCCCAGGGTGAGGGCTATGCGGTGGCGCCCGGTCATGACGGCGGGGAAGAACGGGTCGGCGTTCCGGCCGTCGATGGTGAATGTGGTTATGGCGGTTCCGGTTCCGGTGATGTCGATGTCAAGTACCGCGTCGCGGTACACGAGCCCGGTGATATGTTTCTCGCCGGGGAGGCTTTCGGGGATGTTGGGGGCGAAGAATACGCCGTCGGGTGCGAACTGCATTCCGGCCAGACAGCGTATTATCAGTGTGGTGACGGGGCGGAGTCCCTGTTCGCGGGCACGTCCGGCGGCGATGTCGGCCAGTTCGCGCAGACGCTTGCACAGCGTTCCGGCGACGGCGCGGCTCACGGCGGTATGGTTGTCGCCGCGGCAGCATGCCACGGCCCACAGGGTCTGACGCATCACGGCCACAGCCTTGCGGTGGCTGTCGGCCGGGGTGAGCAGGGGGTAGAACCCTGTGATACCTTCGGGGGTGAGCGGCGTCCGGCGTATGATTGACTGTGACATGGCCTCTGAGGCCGCACCGGTGACGATGGCCAGCGCTTGCGCCAGATTGTCGGTGCCTTCGAGCTGCAGCGGCGTAGCGGGCGAACCGTACAGCATCCCCGACAGATACCCCCGGTTGGGGAGCCAGAACATGGTGCGGATGCGCCTCTGCAACGAGTCTGTGCCAACCGGCAGCAGAGAGGCCGATGTGACGCCATGGTGCGCGTCGAGCGCCTCGGCGGCGCGCGCAGTGCCGTACCAGGCGGCGTTGTGGGCCAGGGTGAGTGTCTGGAACAGGTCGGTGGGTGTCATCCACGCCGGCATTCCGGCATCTTCGGCGCCCAGATAGGCGGGCACGCTCTCATAGAGGGCGTTGCGGCTGTTCCACATCACGGCCGATGCGGTGGCGGCCATGTTGGCGGCAGGCTGTCGCAGACGGCGGTAGACCGAGGCATTGCCGTCGGCCATGGCTACCTCCATGGCGCCGAGGCTCCATTCGGGTTCGTCGTTCACCACGGGCCAGCTGTAGCGCTTGTTCTCGGCGGGGGCGAGGTAGCCGTTGGCCACGCGGCTCAGCAGCAGGGCGCCGAGCGAGTCAGCCGGCAGGGGGCATCCCCAGGCGTCGAGCATGGTGTAGAGCGTGACAGCCTCGGGGAGTGGGGCAGCGGCCTCGATGCGGTAGAGCATGTCGACCAGCGGCTGTGAACTGCTGTAGCCGAACCGGCCCTCAAGCAGTGTGCCGGGTGTTATGGTCACGGGGGCTTTCCCCTCGGGGGTGAAACGGAGGGTTGAATCGGCCATGAAAGTGCCGGTGCCGGAGAGCCACGCCGAATCGGTGGTTATCAGGTATTGCTGGAAGTCGGCGATCGCGCCGGTCGTGGTGGGGTGGCCGCTGTCAGTGACACACCCGGTTGCGGCGGCGCCAAGCGCCACCGCAACCAGCAGGTGGGATATGGGTGTGTCTCTGAATTTCATGGGGGAATGGGGATGGAGTGTGGGGGGCACTCGCTTCGCTCGTGCCACAATCATGAGGCAGGGCGCTGGGTGTTTTTTCCCTCCTCAGTGCATTTTAGGGGGCGCTGAGTGCGTTTTCGGCGCTCAGAGCGTTTTCAGTTCATTTTCTTGGCGATGGCGGCGGGGATGGCATCCTTGTGCACGAGCACGCAGATGGTCTTGGCCAGGAAATAAGGCTCTGAGACGTAGAAGAAACCGTCGTAGATCTGGTTGGTGTCCCATGAGTTGCGCACCTTATAGTATCGGTTCCCCTCCTGGTCTTTGGCGGTGCCGATGATTTCCATGCCGTGGTCGTCGGTGGTTTCCTGGTTGTCAAACATCTGCTGGCGCAGTTCCTGGGTGATAGTCATCTCCTCTACCGGGCCTTTGATGTCGAACTGTGCCTCCTGGCGTTCCTTGTCGCTGAGGTGCACCCAGCGCGAGAGCTCGGTGCCCTCATGTCGGCGGCGGTGCGCTCCTTAGGCATTATGGCATAGCCCTCTTTCCATTTGAAACCCCCTTCGCTCACATCGGCCGACCATACCACGGGGTAGCCCTTATCGATGGCGTTGTCAACGATGGCCTTCATCTCATCCATGGGTACGTTCTTCGACTTGGCCCAGAGCCAGTTGTCGGGCACCTCGATGGCGAACTCCGAGTAGAACGGGTGGTGTGTGAACGATGTCACCGACATATAGTCGTCCATTTTCACCGGGAGTGATTCGGCGAAACTGCGCGGGGTGTAGGTCTTGCCGTTGTATGTGAATGTTTCGGGAACCTTGCCCAGATAGGCGTCGAGAATGGCCTCATAGCCGCGGCGCCAGGCTGTGGAAATCTTTTTGTTGGGGTTGGCCTTGACGGCGTCGAGATATGCCTTGAGCACGGCATCAAGCTCGCCGTGCACATGTTTCTCCTCGCCGTACTGCAGGCCCGAATATACCTCTTCGGGCACGGCGCCCACGGTCTGCCATACATACGGCACGTCGAGGGCCGAGCCTCCGGCGGCGAAGTTGGTCTGCCCGTAGAGGCGTATGTAGCGGTCGGCCTTGTCGAGATAGCACTGGCGCACGGTAAACATCTCGCTCAGGTCGAGCGAGTCGCCCCCCTGGCGCAGAATCTCGTCCTCGATGAACGATGTGCTGGCGAAACACCAGCATGTTCCCGATTTGTTCTGGTCTTTTACCGAGGTGTGCGGCAGCACCTTTATGTCGGTGAACGTGAAACCGGTGGAATCGGTCTTTTCGGCAGTGTCTGTATTGTCAGACAGATGCGATGCGCCTGTTGTGACGATGCCGGCGCCCTGTGCGGTGATGGCCGAAACCACGGCGGCCAATGCGACTGCAAGTTTCTTCATAATATGTATTACGGTTGTGATGAGTCAGTAATATTTTCGACAAATATAGTGCAAAAATCGCGTAATGTTGCGAAAAATCAGAAATAAATGCCTACCTTTGACCGGAGGCGCCCGTCTCCAGGTGCATAAGCCGTATCATCACACGCGCCTTACAAGCTGTATCATCACATAAATTAATATCTAACAATTAATATATTCCGCATGAAAAAATGGTTGACCATGGCCGTGGCCGTCTCGCTCGGGGCTGCCGCATGGGCCGGATTCCCGTCGTCGGGGCGTGCGCCGGTGACGCCTGAGAAGACCCGCGTCGTCACATCGCAAGTGTCTGACCCGATGAAGATTGCCCGCAGTATCCGGAAATCTGCAGCCGATGCCTTCACTCTTCCGGCTGAACTTGCGCCCACGGCCTCTGAGGCCGCACGGTTCGTGATCACCGACGCCAACTGCGACGAGACGAAATGGCTCTGCACCGACGGGCAGATGCAGTACGCGTATAACTCGAACAACAAGGCCGACGACTGGTTCTTCATCCCTCTGAGGCTTGAGGAGGCCGACCGCATGCTCAGGGTGACGTTCAGCATGAAACCCAAGGGGGGTTATGAGGAACGTCTGCAGGTGTGTTTCGGCGCATCGGCTACCCCGGCGGGTATGTCGGCGCCGCAGATTGACATACAGCGCCTCGGAGGTTCGTTCCAGACGTACACGGCAGATATTTCCGCTGCCGGTGTCACCGGCACCGGATACCTCGGTTTTCATGCCGTGTCCGAGAGAGACAAATACGGCATTCAGATAAAGGACATCACAGTCATCAGCCTGCGCACGCCCCTGCCGCTCGAACCGGCCATAACCGCCAGCACCATAAGCCATCTCGATTACACGGCCACCGTGACGCTGCCCGACCATACGGTGCAGGGTGATGCCATCGAAGGGACGGTGGGCCTGCAGGTGTGTGTCGACGGTGTGGAGGTGCAGTCGCATCCCGACTGCACGCCCGGCGCACCGAAAGAGATAGCCCTGACGCTTGTCAAGGGGATTCATACCGTCAGCTACGCGGCATTCCTGACCAACGGTGGCGAGACAAGCTGGTCGACAGCCGTCAGTGAGTCGGTGCGCGCCACATCGCCACAGGTCACCCAGCAGTTGCCCGCACTATTTGAGCCTGTGGAAGATGATTTTGACGCTTGCCTGGTAATCGACGCCAACAATGACAATTCCACATGGGAGTTATACGGGTCATCTTTCCGATACAATTACAACTCCAATAACGCCGGCGACGACTGGCTCATCCTCCCCGAAGTTGACTTCGGCGCTGACGGCGGTACTTTCGAGATAAGCATGGATGTTGCCGGGGCAGGTAATTTCCATGAGACTTTCGAGGTTGCGGTTGCACGCACGGCTGATCCCGCCGACATGACGGTGGTGCTGGCTCCGGCACCCGTTATCTCGACCAACTGGGAGACCCGTATCGGCCGTTTCACCCTTGACGAGGGTGGCAGATGGCGGGTGGCGTTTCATGCCACCAGTCCGAAAGACCAGTATGCCCTGATGGTGAAGAATATCGTCATTAGCCGTTCGGCCGACATGACGCCTGCCGCTCCTGTAGTAAAAAGCCTGGTGATGAATGGCCTTGAGGGCACGCTCGCCGTGACCCTGCCGTCGGTTACCGTCGACGGCGTGGCTCTCGCGGGGCAGGTCGGCGCAGCCGTCACGGTCGACGGCGAGGATTATGCCGTGTCGGATATGGCGGCTCCGGGTGCCGATGTTACTGTGCCTCTGACGCTTGCGCTCGGGCGCCATTCGATTGGCGTGGCGGCGTTTGTCGACAACGGCGGCACACGCCTCACCGGCGCCCAGGTGCTCACCGAGGTGCTGGCACGCAACCCCGAGGGGTATGCCTACCCGCTCCCGTTCACCATGCACCCCACTGCGGGCGAGTTCGAGACCCTGACGGTGCTCGACGCCAACGCCGACGGCCATACATGGGACTATAACGCCGGCGCTGCCAACGGAACCGGTGCCGCTGTGTGCCGTACCGCGGCCGACGAGACCTCAGACGACTGGATCTTCTTCCCTGCAGTGCAGGTCGACGACATTACCCGCATCTACCGCGTGTCTGCCGAGGCCCGCGCATATCTTGAGCAGTATCCCGAGGATTTCGACATCTGCATAGGCACTGCCGAGACACCCGACGCCATGACGGTCGTGGCCGCGATAGACGGTTATAAGAAATACCTCTACGAGAGCCTCGGCGGCGAATGGATCGCTCCTGCCCCCGGCAAGTACCATGTGGGACTGCACCGCCGCTCGGCCGGAACAGCACACACCCTCTCGGTGATGAATGTGTCGGTTGCCGATGCCGGCAAGTCGGTGCTGGCACCCGCCGCCTGCACTGACATCGACGCCGCAGGCGACCCCTCGGGCGCCCTCACCGCCAATGTCACGCTGACACTTCCGCTCAATGCCATAAACGGCACGGCTCTCGACGCATCAGCGATGCTGACCGCCACCGTGACCTCTGCCACCGGCGCCACGGCCACTGTGACGGGACGCCCCGGGCAGCAGGTGTCTGTCTCGATAGCCGCTCCCGACGGCCACAGCACGCTCACCATAGTGGTTTCGTCTGATCAGTACGGTGCCGGCGAGCCTGCCGAGGCACCGGTTTACTGCGGGCTTGACCGTCCGTCGGCCCCTGTGGTGACTGCCGCCGTCTCTGAAGACAATATGGAGCTGGTGCTCACCTGGACCGACGCCGACCGCGGCGAGCAGGGTGGCGCCATCGACACCTCGGCCCTCAGGCATGTGATCTGCACTCCCGTCGACGAATACGGGTTCTACTGGACGAAAGTCGAGGAACTCCCCGCCGGTCAGAACAGCTATACGTTCACGGCCGAACTGCTGCAGAATGTCACCATAGTGGGTGTGCAGGCTGTCAATGCCAAGGGCGAGTCGCAGATGGGCGTAGGTTTCGGTGTCACCGGCACCCCCTATTCGCTGCCGATGACCGAGGATTTCAGCCGAGGTGTCTACACCTACAATCCGGTGGTCAAGGAGTATCCCGACGAGGGTTATTCCGAGAACTGGTTCCTCGACAAGACATCGCTCATCTACCCCTCGCTCGGCGATGATGCCCCGAGCGCACTCATGTGCATCGAGTCGACCGAACCCGCAGCTCCGCACGGACGTGTGGCGCTGCCTAAATTCACTACCGCTGCCGCCCATAGCCCGAAAGTGACCCTGCGCGTCTATGATTCGCCCAAGGCAGCCGCGGCCACTGTCTACGCCACATCGTTCGGCGTGAATGACGTCACCGTCGGGGTGATTCCCGGAAAAGGTGAGGAAGGGTGGAAGGAGTACACCTTCGACCTCCCCGCATCGCTTGTCGGAAAGAGCTGGGTGAACCTCAGCGTAGAGGTCGATTTCGATGCCATGCCCCAGGCGTTCGTGTTAGGGGGCTACAAGGTATGCTCGACCTACGCAGACCAGCTTTCGACACGTCTGTCGGCTCCCGCGAAGATGGATCTCGGCAACACCTACACGCTCAAGGCCTCGGTGACCAACGGGTCGCTCGGCGCAGTTGCCGCACCTGCTTATAACCTCACTGTGGCCTACGGCGACGAGAGCGCGGTGCTTGCCACCGGGGTTGCCGGAACAGGCACTATCGAACCCGGTGCTACGGTTGACTGCGAGTTCACGTTTGCGCCTGTGGCCGAAATGCTCGGTGACGCACGGATCACCTTCGCCCTCGACCGCGCTCCCGACGAACTGCCCGAGGATGACTCGGATTACGCCGATGTGCTTGTGGGCACAGGGGGCCGTCCGGTTGTTACGGATCTCGAAGGCGGTCTGTGCACCTGCGGGGACATGTGGCTAATGTGGTCTGATCCCGCCATCGCGCACGCCGGCACGGATAATTTCGAGGATTATGTGCCGTTCGATTTTGCCGAAGAGCTTGGCGCATGGCGCAATTTTGACGGCGACGGCAAGAAACCTTACGCTATCGGCGAAGAGGTGGAATATCCCGGCTACCTGACGCCGAAAGCGTTCCAGGTGGCGCGTTTCCCCTTTGCCGACGTTGACATCGACCTGCATGCGTTCAGCGGCCACCAGTATCTGCTGGCAGTCTGCCCCGACGACGGCTCGGCCGCCGACGACTGGCTGATCTCGCCCGAGGTAATGGCCGGCTCGAAGGTATCGTTCCGTTTCAATATCCTCAACCCCCTGTACGGCACCGAGCAGATCGACCTGATGTATTCGTCGACAGGACGCGAGCCTGGCGATTTCACCCTGGTGCAGACCTTCTCGCAGAATATGCGCGGCTGGAATCCGCTTGAGGCAACCCTGCCTGCCGACGCGCGCTATTTCGCGTTCCACTACCGCAGCAAGGACATATTCGGCGTGGCGCTCGATGACATTTCGTATCATCTGCTGGGTGAGGCGCCGATAAAGGGCTACAACATATACCGAAACGGAGAGAAAATCGAGTCGGTATGGCCTAATACATCATACCAGCTGCTGGAATATGCCGGTGGCGACCGGTTCAATGTCGCTGTCGTGGCCGATAACGGCGGCGTCGAGCTTGAGCATCCGATGTCGAACACGTTCGTAATCTGGTCCGGCGCTCTTGACGGTGTGGCCCGTCTCGGTTCGGTCAAGGGTGTGACGGGCGCGGTCCTCATCGAAGGTATGGAGGGCTCGGCAGCCGAAATCGTAACGCCTGACGGCCGTGTGGCCGCCTCGGTAAGCGGGATTTCGACCTCTGAAAGCGTGTCCCTCCCGGCAGGCATATATGTAGTGCGTATCTCGGGCGGTGTTGTCGCCAAGGTGCGCGTGAACTGACAAATCAACAACCACACAATATCATATCAATGAAGAAAATCTTATTAGCGGCATTGTT
>ERZ1673743.3150-NODE-3150-length-13096-cov-5.462081_pt1 | contig 13096 bp, 9 predicted proteins | sample MGYA00580197_ERZ1673743 | MGnify/ENA primary metagenome ERZ1673743 (study PRJEB41218, sample SAMN15661795) | gut metagenome | host: Homo sapiens | place: Canada: London | collected 2015-08-20/2019-03-30 | study: EMG produced TPA metagenomics assembly of... | reverse complement strand
AAGAATCTTTTCTCATAATGTTTCTGATTTTTTGTGAATGAAATAGTTGATGGCGCCTAACAAGGCATGGGCGCACATTTGGTTTATTTTAAGATTATCAATGCTTTCATGGAGCTATTTACTTGCCGCGGTCATCCTCTCGTTGGCAATTGATTGGTTTATAAGCGAAAAGCGTAGGAATCTGTATCTGTTACCGTCCTTCTGTTAGAGGCTTCTCGCATTGCCTAATCGAAGTTGGACGGCAACGAAGAAGCCCTACGCTTGTATATGCAACTAATGCGTCCGGCCGTATTCCTCACGGAAAACTGTACCGGCTGCAAGATAATTACATATCCACGGGCATCTACCGTTGCTCAACCCTTGACTTCGATTGAAATTTTGCGAGAATTTCTAACAATCAAGAATCAGCGCGGATAAACGCTTTTCATTATGTTTGTTTCCCGCCCTCGTCCCCGCAACCGGGGCTTCCTGCGGCTTGCAAGCGCAAAATTAATACAAATTTTTGTTACTTGCCACATATGTGTTTTATAACATATAAGGGGCGATTAGTGTTTTTTCATACTAAAAGGATACAAAAAGCGATTGACAAGATTGTTTTTTTACTTGCCAATCGCTTGTATATAAGTTGCTGATGTCTTGAAATCAGACTGATTCTGTATTAATACTCTTCTTCGTTGAAAAGTGAGTAGGTCGCTGTGTATTAGGGTGTTAAGTGTGTCGTGTTTGCATTTGGCAGAACAAACCGCGCCATTTGAGAGGGTCTGAGGCGATTGCCGAGCCTTTGGCCAAACATTGGCGAAACATTGGTCAAACATACTGCCAAATCTCTTATTATTCTTCTTCCTTTGGAGGATTTCATTTTGTTGGAGAAGTTTATTTTATATAAATAACGGATAATGAGGGACCTTTATTCCCAAAAAATCCTCCTTTGGCAAGTTTATAACATTTGTTAACATTAGGGAGCCTTTCTTCTCGTTCATCATAGCTGTGAGATAAGTTCTGTTCCGGTCATGACATCCATCTTCGAGAACGCAAACAGTTTCTTGCCGAGGTCTTTAAGCGAATGGCCGATGTGATAGACTTCCTCATCAATTATAAGAAAACGGTCGTGAGCCTTGTTGTAAGCGTGTAAGGTCACACCCGGATACTGGGCATTGTGTCGTGCAACATCCTGACGAAGCTGCTGTGAAATTTTACCGTCATAAATATCAACAGTCACACCGGGATTACGTTTTGACAGTTGCACAAGCACCGAATCGTCAACATAGCTGTCAATGACAACTATCCGTTTTTTAGCCTTTCTGATTAGTTTGGCAACGAAGGCATAAGCATCGAAAATCTGACCATTGAAGAAAATGCCCTGTTCGGGTTCTTTGGGTTCATTAAGGCGATCAAGAATTGCATCGACCTTTTCATCAGTCTTCAACTGTTTCATCTCAATACGTTCCATCCTTTGGAAAATTGAGGCATTATTCATAAGAAAGTTTCGCATAGCCACGAAAGCATCGATTATACGGATGCTTGTATAGACGGCAGTTTCGCTTTTCAATACAGCAGAAAGCATAGCAACTCCCTGCTCGGTAAATGCGAAAGGATTAACTGATGAGTGTTTGAGACCATTGAACCGGTCGCAATTTGCGACCAGTTCATCTTTCTCTTGATTTGAAAGCTGAAATCTAAAATGTTCCGGGAAACGCTCAACATTTCTTCTTACCTGCTCATTAAGGCGTTTGGTTTCAACCCCATACAATTCTGCCAGATCCCGGTCAATCATTACCTGTTTGCCTCTCAGGGTAAGGATACGATTTTCGATTGGCATTGCCAACTGGTCACAATATGTGACCGGTTCCTTGTTCGGTGTGTTTTGTATTGATAATTTGTTTTCTTGTGTAGATTCCATATGCAAAGTTACCTAATATTTCTGAAACATAAGGTTATATAAGAGCAATAACCTCCAATCAACATTCTTATTGTGCTGATAAGTTGAAAACAGTCGCCTATTTGTTTGTATTTCCCAATATTCCCATATCTCCGATTAATGACTGATTTATATACAAACAAACTCAATATTTCCTCCAAAAATGCGAATTTTGGCCAAACAAACCGCGCCATTTAGGGTTATAAAACACCAATGGCCATGCAAATCATGATTTGCATGGCCATTGATTATTAGATGTTTATGGAAATTTTACTGCTTAATACTCCTCCTCGTCGAAGAAGAAGTCTTCTTTGGAGGGGTAGTCGGGCCAGATGTCTTCGATGGATTCGTAGGTCTCGCCTTCGTCTTCGATTTCCTGGAGGTTCTCGATGACTTCGAGCGGGGCGCCTGAGCGCTGTGCGTAGTCGATGAGCTCCTCGCGGGTTGCGGGCCAGGGAGCGTCTTCGAGTTTTGAGGCTAATTCAAGTGTCCAATACATAATGGTTTATGTGATTGAGTTGGGTTATGCTGTTTGGTTCGGGTTGTCGGTGAGCCGCTTTCGGCGGGCAGGGAGGGCGACGTCTGTTGCGTGCAGGGTGACGGTGCGTTTCCCATGACCTGCTAATTCTTAACGTTACAGCGTGTGGTTTATTATTGCGCGGGGGCAATATTTCTGAACTGCTGTAGAATGGACCCACTGAGAGGGTGGCCGGCTGATGCCCGGCGATACGGAGTGCGGGCGTCAGCGGTTCGGGGTCCAGGGGATGTCGGGACGGCCGGCACGGGCGTTCAGGGCGCGTCCGAGGGCGAAAAGATAGTCCGAGAGGCGGTTCACGTAGCCCAGGGCGAGCGGATGCACGGCGGCGATGCCGTTGTAGAGGGGTATGGCGGTCATGGCGCGTTCGGCGCGGCGGCATACGGTGCGTGCCACGTTTGCCTGGGCGGCCTGGGGTGTGCCTCCGGGGAGGATGAACGACCGCAGCGGCGGCAGTTCGGGGTCGAGGGCGTCGATGGCGCGCTCGAGTTCGGTTATTGCCTCGGCGGTGATGCCTGCGGGTGCGGTTTCCGGGCCGTCGGCAAGGTCGTCGGGGTCGGTTGCAAGATATGCGCCCAGGTCGAAGAGGTGGTTCTGCACCCGCGCGAGCAGTTCGCGGTCGGTGGGGGTGAGGCGGTCTTCGGATGGAGCGGGAATTGCCGCAAGCACTCCCAGATGTGAGTTCAGTTCGTCGACGGTGCCGTAGGCGTCGAGCCTGGGGTCGGCTTTCGAGATGCGGCGCCCCCCTACGAGTGAGGTCGTGCCGCTGTCGCCGGTGCGTGTATAGATTTTCATGGGGTATGGTTTTTGAGGGAATAAGTTTCTGTTATTGTGGGGGATGGGGCGTTACGCCACACCTTCGAGTGCGGCTATGAGCTCGTCGACGCCGGGCACCAGCGTGATCTGCCGAGTGGCCGGTGGAGTGGCCAGTCCGCGGGTCACCAGATTGCCCATCAGGGCGTTTATGGGGTCGAGCTGATGGTCGCGGTTCAGCATCACGATCGGTTTCGGCTCGCGGAAGAATGTCATCGACGCCAGCGCCGAGAAAATTTCGTCGAGCGTGCCGATGCCGCCGTCGAGTGCCACGAAACAGTCGGCGTTCTCCTCCATTATCTGTTTGCGCTCGTGCAGGGTGGCGCACATGATGTTCACGGTGTTGGCGGGGTGCTGCTGTGCCAGACGGTTCTGCGGCACCACTCCGGTCACACGGGCGCCGGCCTTGGCAGCGGCTGAGGCCACCACGCCCATCAGTCCCAGGTCAAGGCCGCCGTAAACGAGTGAGTGGCCGTTTTCGCCGATCCACCGGCCGAAACGCGCGGCGTCGTCAGTCACTTCGGGTGGCAACGACCCTTTTGCCGAGCAATATACTGCAATTCGCATGATTCAATTATAAAAACGGGTGATAACAATAGGCTGTTCAAAATTATTTGAATTTCGACCAGCCAGTTAGGCCGCAAAAATAGCGGTTTTTATGTAAATTTGCACTATGGAACGAAAAGATTTCGAGATAATGGCGCCGGTGGGCAGCTACGAGTCGCTCGCGGCGGCCATCGACGCCGGTGCCGATGCCGTATATTTCGGGGTCGAGGGGCTGAACATGCGTTCGCGGTCGAGTGTCAATTTCACGCTCGACGACCTGCGGCAGATAGCCTCGATATGCTCGGCCCGCGGCGTCAGGACCTACCTGACCGTCAACACCATCATCTACGACGACGACACCGAGAAGTGCCACGCCATCATCGACGCTGCCGCCGAGGCCGGCATCTCGGCCATCATCGCCTCAGACATGGCGGCGATACTCTATGCCCGCTCGCGCGGGGTGGAGGTACATATCTCCACCCAGCTCAGCGTGTCGAACACCGCCACAGTCGAGTTCCTCTCGCAGTGGGCCGATGTTGTGGTGCTGGCCCGCGAGCTCGACCTTGACCGCGTGCGCCGCATCCACGAGGCAATCGTGCGCCGCGATATCCGCGGCCCTCACGGCGAATTGGTGCGCATAGAGATGTTCTGCCACGGCGCCCTCTGCATGGCCATTTCGGGCAAGTGCTACCTGAGCCTGCATGAGATGAACTCGTCGGCCAACCGCGGGGCCTGCACACAGATATGCCGCCGCGGTTATACCGTCACCGACCGCGAGACCGGCGAGCAGCTCGATATCGACAACAAGTACATCATGTCGCCCAAAGACCTGAAGACCATCCATTTCCTGAACAAGATGGCCGATGCAGGCGTGAGGGTGTTCAAGATCGAGGGGCGTGCCCGCGGCCCCGAGTATGTCTCGGAGGCCGTGCGGTGCTATGACGAGGCCCTGACGGCCATCTGCGACGGCACGTTCACCGACGAACGCATCGCCGCCTGGGACGAGCGTCTGGCACGCATCTTCAACCGCGGTTTCTGGAACGGCTACTATCTGGGTCAGCGTCTGGGCGAATGGTCGGCCAAATACGGCTCGTCGGCCACGCGCGTCAAGGAATACCGTGCCAAGGGTGTGCGCTATTTCTCGAAAATCGGTGTCGCCGAGTTCTATATGGAGACCGGCGAGCTGCGCCCCGGCGACGAGGTCGTGATCACCGGCCCCACCACCGGCGCCATGATCCTGACCCTCGACGAAATCCGCGTCAACCTCAAGCCGGTGGATGCTGCCGTGAAAGGGCAGAGTTTTTCTATCGCGGTGCCCGGCAAGGTGCGCCCCTCAGACAAGCTCTATCTCTGGCGCAAGACCACCCCGGCCAGACAGGCTCAGTGACTTTAAGGTCTTTAAGGTCTTTAGAGTCTTTAGCGACCTTAAAGACCCTAAAGACCCTAAAGACCCTAAAGACCCTAATGACCCTATAAAACTCTCTTCTCTTCTTCATCACGCTTTTGTTAATGCTCTAATATTCAATCAGTATGCACACAGTCCACAAAACCATTGCCGGCTGTCTCGCCGCGGTGGCGTTGCTCACGCCGGCGCGCTCCTCGGGGCAGACCGCGCACAATGCGCTGCAGGCTGCGAAGGCCATAGACGCCTCGGCCTTTGTGCGGCCACAGACCCCCTCCCCCGAAAAAGCTTATGAGCCGGGCGAGAAAGTCGGTCACATCCGGCCTGTAAAATCATCACAGAAAAAGGCTCCGCGGCAACTCGCCGTCCGCAAGGCGGCAGCGGGCACCCCGCTGCCTCACATCGTGGCCTCGGTTGTCGACCAGGCCACAGGCCAGTCGGGCATGTACCGCCTGCCGGCCTTTGTCGGCGGCCAGATGACCCGGCTTGCCTCGGGTGTCACCTCATTCTACGGCGGCGTGCTCGTTGGCGACACCTACTATGCCAACTCCACAGGTCTGGCCATCCAAGCCTACGACGTGAACACCTGGGAGCCGATTGGCGCCCCGTTCGGCAGTTTCGGCACCGAAAGCTACCAGTATGCCTACCCCCTCGACCTGTCGGTCGACCCGATTTCCGGCCAGGCCTACGGTTACACCGACTCCGGCGAGCACAGCTATTCGTTCTACTTCTGTTCGGTCGACCTCAACACCGGCGTCGTGACCGGACTGAGCGGTTTCACATGGCCAGAAGAGGTATTGCGCGCCGTGGCGTTCAACCCTGCCGGAGAGCTTTACGGCCTCAGCCGCGAGGGCATAGCGCATCTCGACATCAGCGGGAGCAAACCGGTCTACGAACTGCTCTACTCGCATCCGCTGACCATGAGCATCGACTATGCCCAGACCGCCGGTTTCGACCCCGTGACCGGCGAGATGTATTTCATCCACAACCGCGCCAACAGTTACGGCAGCGACCTCTCCACCCTTTACCGCGTGAATCTTGCCTCCGGCGAGCTTGTTGAGCTCTGCGACCTCGGCAACTTCATCGTCACCGGCATGGTGTTCCCCGACGACGCCAAAATCACCGGTGCTCCGGCACGTCCCGACGGTATGTCGGCACAGTTTGCCGGAGGCTCGCTTAGCGGCCAGGTGAAATTCACCATCCCCTCCACACTTGTAGGGGGGCAGGTCGGTTCAGGTCAGGTCACATACACCGTCAGCGACGGCCTTGACGTACTCGCCACAGGCACAGGCGCCTACGGCACCCAGCAGAACGTAACTGTCACCGTCGACGACGCCGGTTACCATTACCTTTCGGTATCGCTGGCCAACGCCGCGGGTACCTCCGAGCGCGCCGCGCTGTCGCAGTGGTTCGGGCCCGACACCCCTGCCGCCGTCACCGGCCTGCAGTCGGCTTACACTGACGGCACCTTCACGCTGAGCTGGAACCCAGTGACCACCGGCGCGCACAAGGGGTATGTCGATCCCGCCGCCGTCACATACCGCGTGACACGTCAGCCCGAGGGCACCGTGGTGGCCGACGGTCTCACCACCCCCTCATATACTTACGCCTATGTCCCCGAAGGGCTGGCCCATATATACCATACCGTCGAGGCCGTCTGTGGCGGACTCACGTCGGTTCCCGCCGCCACCGAGGCAATCTCGGCGGGCGCCATCAATCCCCCTTACGCCCCCGACTACAAGGAGCTTGGCAAGGAGGCTTTCGTCGACTGGACTATCATCGATGCCGACGGCGACGATGACACCTTTGAATACTACGACGCCTATTACACCCGCGGTCTGCGCCTCTATACCGTAAACTATAGCGGCGACGACTGGGCCGTGACCCCGCCGGTTAAGATGACCGCCGGAAACCGCTACCCGATGAAACTCACCATCGCAAACCGCCGCGATGCCGAGAAGTTCGAGGTAAAGATGGGCACCGCTCCCACCGCCGAGGCAATGACCCTCACCCTCCTGCCAGAAACCGTACAGACCGGCGGCGGAAAGAACAGCGACTACAAGGAGGTGACCTACAGCCTTGAGGCCATTCCCGAGGCCGACGGCATATATTACGTTGGCGTGCGCTGCCTCAGCGACGGTGCCGACGCCTGGAACTTATTTGTCTGCGGCATAAAGTTAGAGACCCCCGTGGCGCTTGCCGCACCAGAGTCACCCACGGGCATGACCGTCACCCCTGACCCCACCGGTCTGCTCAAGGCCACCGTGACGCTCACCGCTCCCACTCTCGACACTACCGGCGCCACACTCTCGTCGCTGAGCCGCATCGAGATTCTGCGCGACGGCACCCTCATCCATACATGTCACAATCCCGCCCCCGGTTCGGTGGTGACCTATACCGACGAAGATGCCGGCACCTTCGGCATGAAACACTACACCGCCGTGGCCTATTTCGGCGAGCATGGCTCATATCCGGCCCAGGCCGACGTTTACGTAGGCCCCGCGGTACCTGCCGCCCCCACAGACCTCGGCCTTGTCGAGAACGCCGACGGCACACTCACGCTTACCTGGACCGAGCCTGTCACCGACAACGAGGGGCGCCCCATATACAACGGCCTCCTCTCATACAACGTGTATGTATACCGCGACAATTACGTCTACACCGCCCGACAGACCTTTACCGGCCTCACCGGCAACACGCTCACATTCACGCCCGAGCTTGCCGAGGGTATGGACCACGGATTCATCTACTGCAAGGTCGACGCCGTGACCGAGGCGGGTTCCAGCTGGTCGACGTCGCAGTCGCCCAACATCCCCGTCGGCGCGGCTGCCGACGCCCCTTTCGCCGAGTCGTTCCCCGACAGCCAGCTTGAGCATCTGTGGGGCGACGGCGCCACGAACTTCATGGTGCTCAGCTCAATCACTGACGACCGCACCAACATGCACGACTACAACGGCTGGAACCGCGTCACCGACGCATCGTTCACCTCGGCCGATGGCGCGCAGGACGGCGACAACGGCTTTGCCGCCATGTTCGGATATGCATACAACGACGACCGCTATCCCGGCGGACGCCTCGAAGAGTATCACGAGCTCCTCTCGAAGAAGATAAACCTCGCCACCGTGGCCAATCCGGTGCTCTCGTTCTGGCTCTGGAACTGGGACATCTCCGAGAAGAGCAACCCCAACCTCTTTGACGTGGAGGTAATCGACTGCGCCACCAAAGAGCGTGTCAACATCTTCCACACGGTGCATCAGGATCTTGGCCCCAAGGGGTGGTACCATGTCACGCTGCCGCTCACCACATGGAACGGCAAGACCGTAAGCCTCGTGTTCACCGGCACGGTCAAGGACAACTACAACTGGATCATGATCGACAATATCTCGGTCTACGATGCCGTCAGCACCGATCTTGCCGTCAGCGGCATCTCAGCTCCCGTCAAGGTCACCGCCGGCACTCCGTTCACCGTCAGCGCGCTTGTCGACAACATCGGTTTCGAGACGGTGCCCGCGTATGGCGCCGTGCTCCTGCACAACGATGTCGAGGTCGCCACAAAACAGTGCGGCCCCATCACCGTGGGCGAGAAACAGACCGTGGAGTTCAACGTGGCTCTCGGCGCCTCAGACCCCATCGGCAACACCTACCGCGTGCGCATCGATGCCGCCGGTGACGCCGTGCCCGGCAACAACCTCTCGGCCATTGCCAACGTGGCCCGCGAGACCGCAGTGCTCCCCGCCCCGCGCAATCCGCGCGCCGCCGACGGCTCGGTTGTCTGGGAGGCCCCCGATCTGGTCAACATACCCCCGAAGGCTGTTACCGAAGACTTCGAGTCATACGAGCCTTATACCTCGGTACCCGACGGCTGGGTGTTCGAGGATCGCGACAACGCTCCCGTGGGCGGCATCATCGACAGCTCTACCGGCATGCTGCTTGAGTTCCCCGGCATAGAGATGCGTACTCCGCAGTCGTGGTGGATACAGCATGCCTCGACCCCCGGTTTCAACTACACCTACGAGGCCCACAGCGGATCGATGTATATCGCCAACATGTATAACTGGGACGGCGTAAGCCCCCGTGCAACCGCCTGCGACGACTGGGCCATATCGCCCGAACTCTACGGCATCGAGCAGATGGTCTCGCTCTTCGCCCGCAGTTACTCGAAGGCCACCCCCGAGACGTTCGAGGTGCTCTGGAGCGACGGCTCGGTCAACCCCGACGATTTCCGGTCAATCCAGGTCTATGAAGATATCTCTGTTGACTGGACCGAATATTACTTCGTGGTTCCCGCCGGTGCGAAACGTTTCGCCATCCGCGGCATCTCCGACGAACCTATGGGTACCGCCCAGACGTTTGTCGACGACGTTACATTCATCCCCGCCACCGGCGAGCGCCCGGTGCTGCATCTGCTGGGCTATAATGTCTATCATAACGGCGAGCGTGTCAACACCGCCGCTGTCGAGGGGCTGACTTACGCGCTGACAGCCGACGAGAACGCCGACAATTGCGCCGTCTCGGCACTGTTCACCGAGGGTGAGTCGCGCGCCGTTCCCGTGGGCGAGGTGGGCATCACCGCTCCCTCCGGGCGTGATATCAGCGTGTTCGGCGGCCGCGGCATAGTCATCATCGACGGGCTTGCCGACGAGGCGTATATGCTCTGCGACGCCGCAGGCCGTGTGCTCGCCGCCGGCGAGGGCACCGGGCATGTCGAATTGCCCGCCGCCCCCGGCATCTATCTTGTAAAGGCCGGTGCCACCCTCACCAAAGTGGTGGTAAGGTAAGCGGCCTGTAACCGCAAAAATGCAGCAACGGCGCTGTGTCACTGTGACACAGCGCCGTTGTGTGCTTTGGGGGCAAAAAGCCGGGGCTTTGTGTTTATCGGGCGCTTTCTGTCTGGTTATCGGCCCAGCTGGGCCGATAACTGGAACAGGGGCCTGTTTGCTGGCCTTTATGCGGGCCTTTATGTGTGGCTTTAATGCGGGGGCTGCCAGGCAGGTGGCCCGCAGGATGGCGTGGGCGTGGTTCAGTAGCTTTCCTCGGGGGTGGGGAAGGCGGTTTCCTTGACGTCGGTGATGTAGTGCTTGATGGCGGCGTCAATCTGGGGTGCCAGGTCGGCGTAGAGGCGCAGGAACTTCGGGCGGAAACCTTGGTTGAGGCCCAGCATGTCGTTGAGCACCAGCACCTGGCCGTCGACACCGGCACCGGCGCCGATGCCTATCACCGGTATCGACACAGTTGCGGCCACTTTGGCAGCCAGAGCAGCGGGTACCTTTTCGAGCACCATCGAGAAACAGCCGCTCTTTTCAAGCAGAAGGGCGTCGGCAAGCAGACGCTCGGCCTCGGCGTCGCTCTTGCCGCGCACGCCGTAGCCTCCGAACTGGTTCACCGACTGCGGCGTGAGGCCCAGGTGCCCCATTACGGGGATTCCGGCGGCGGTTATGCGGGCTATTGTATCGGCAACCGCGGCACCACCCTCGATTTTCACGGCCTCTACACCGGCTTCTTTCATGAGGCGGATGGCCGAACGCAATCCCTCTTCTGGGCTTACCTGATATGAGCCGAACGGCATGTCGGCCACCACGAGGGCGCGCGACACGGCGCGTGTGACACAGCGCGAGTGGTATATCATCTCCTCGAGGGTCATCGGCAGGGTGGTGGCGTTGCCGGCCATGACGTTGGTGGCCGAGTCGCCTACGAGTATCATATCCACGCTGGCGGCATCGACCAGTGTTGCCATGCCGTAATCGTATGCGGTGAGCATGGCGATCTTCTCGCCGTCGGCTTTCATCTTGCGCAGGGTCGCTGTGGTGACCTTGCGCGGCTTATCTACGGTGTTTGTTGACATTTAAATTAAGTATATATGTGAAAAAAGGCTTGACCGACCCCGCTTGCGGGGAGGGAAAAGCCTTTTATGTCTGGTCGCTCGGTGGCGACGGTGGTTTCTGTGTAAGTCGGGGAGAGGAGGGCGGCGCGGATTATTTGCCGGTGCGGAGCTTGGCGAGCTCAAGCATGGCATCCACGTTCACCTGGTGCTGCTGCTGATAGTAGGGATAGTCGTTCTTGACCTCCTGGAGAATCTCTACCTCGTCGGCATACTTCTTCTGGGCGTCGTAGATGCGGGCCAGCTTGATCATGAAGTAGGGGGTGTAGGCGGGGTTCTCGTCGCTCACCTTGACGGCTTTCTTGAATTTGCCGGCGGCGTCGTCCAGACGGTCGAGGTTCACGAGGCAGTCGCCCTGCAGACCCAGAGCGGCGGCACCGATGATGTCTTCGTCAGCCGAATATTTCTCGGCATACTTCAGGGCCTCCTCGAATTTCTTCTTGGCGTCGGCCTCCTTGTTGTCGGCCAGAGCGGCGGCACCCTCCTGATAGATGAGGATGGCGGCGTTCAGGGCCGCGCGGTTGCCGGCGGCATAGCTGCCGTCGTCGGCGATTTTCTTATACTGGACCAGAGCCACAGAGTCATTGCCCTGGATGAGCTCGAGGTCGGCGGCGCCGATGTTGTCGTTGGCGCGCTGCATCGCGGGGTTGCGGAAGAAGTAGACGTAGGCCAGGACGAGTGCGCAGACTGCCAGCACCACTACGGTGATAACTGCGAGCACCTTCTTGTTTTCCTGCACGCGGTTGGTGACCTTGGTCAGCGAGTCGTTGATCTCGTCGAGACCGGTTTCTGTGGTCTCGGGTTTATTTTTTGCCATTATTATGTGATTGTTTATTATTATGCGCGTTAAATGCGGGCTTTTCCATGCGCCGGGCACCGGAAAAGTCAGCAATTGAGCCACAAAATTACGCAATTGGGTGCAAACGGCAAAAAAAATTCCCCTCAATTCGCTATTTTTATTGTTTTTAGTGTTAACTTTAGGCCGCAATGCAAAGAATTTGCCATCAGATATGGAGAAGAAAGAGATTGTCACCCCGATAGAGATCTATACACTTGACGAACTGCCGGCCGACGACCGCCGTCTGCTCGAACTGGCCCGCGAGGCCACAGAGCGCAGTTACGCCCCCTATTCGCATTTCCGGGTGGGAGCGGCCATACTGCTCGACAACGGCGAGACCATCACCGGCGCGAACCAGGAGAATGTTGCTTACCCGTCGGGCACGTGTGCCGAGCGGTCGGCCTGTTTTTACGCCCATGCCCGTTACCCCGAGGCACGTTTCGTGAAGATAGCCATAGCCGCCCGAGGCACCGACGGCGAGTTTGTGGCCGACCCGGTGGCTCCATGCGGCGCATGCCGCCAGGCATTGCTCGAATACGAGATGCTGGCGTGCCGTCCGGTGCCGGTGATTCTCGGCGGCCGTGACCGCGCTTTCGTGCTGCCGTCGGTAACATCCACCCTCCCCCTTGCCTTCACCGAATTCTGACCCCTCCTGTCAGATAGACAGACGGCGCCGTGCCCCCGATGGGCACGGCGCCGTCGTTGTGTGTCAGGTGTTCAGCGGGTTATCTGACCGCTACCTTGATGCGGTGGCCCTGCACGTCGACCACATAGATGCCGTTGCCGGCGACTATCTCGGTGATTTCCGAGCCTGTAGTCTTTGCGACCAGGCGCCCGTCGGCGGCCCATACGCTCACAGCGAGACCTTCGGCTCCGGTGATTGTGATATGACCCTGCGAGCCTCTGGCGACGATATGGCGTGTGGCAGCGCCGATGGTGCCGATTGACGAGTCACCCACCGTTACGGGTGCCGACGGGTCTGACTCACCCTTTCCGGCATACAGTGCCGTCACGTGGTAGAGGTGCGTGCCCTCCGGGGCGTCGGCATCGGTGTAGGTGTTCTCGCCGGCCGGTACCGAGCCTACCAGTGTGCGGTCGCGGTAGATGTTGTATCCCTCGACCTCATAGTTTACCGGCTCACAGTCGGGGGTGGCGAATGTTACATC
>ERZ1673743.3149-NODE-3149-length-13103-cov-47.724326_pt1 | contig 13103 bp, 9 predicted proteins | sample MGYA00580197_ERZ1673743 | MGnify/ENA primary metagenome ERZ1673743 (study PRJEB41218, sample SAMN15661795) | gut metagenome | host: Homo sapiens | place: Canada: London | collected 2015-08-20/2019-03-30 | study: EMG produced TPA metagenomics assembly of... | reverse complement strand
CAAAGATAATACAAAAAAGTGAGATACTGAGCAAATCACGGAAATACGATTGAAAGTTAATGATTTATGAGGTTTTGGCGATTTGAGTGAGTGCCAACTGAAACCGGGAAAAAGCCAACTTGAACCGGAATTGCGTTACTATCCCGTTACCGAAAACCGAATATGGTAACGACACGGAAAAGAACGGCAAAACGAGATAAAAACGCCACTCACACAGGCGTTTGTACGCTTTGGGGATGAAAAAGTCTTGCGGCAGGTTCGATTGCTTCGGTCTGCTGCGGTTTACATACAGGCAAACAGCTCTACACAAGGTAATTTTGCAACCAATAAAAAATTAGGATTATGAGTAGAGCAACATTCAAGATTTTATTCTACTTGAAGCGCAACGCGCCGAAGAAGAACGGGCTGATACCGGTCATGTGCCGTATCACGGTGAACGGGAAAATCGCACAGTTCAGTTGCAAGCTGGACGTGGAGGAAAAGATGTGGAGCGTGGAAACCGGACGGCTGACCGGAAGGAGCAACGTGGCTCTGGAAGGCAACCGTATGCTGGACAAAATCCGCGTGGGTGTGAACAAGGCCTATCAGGACGTGTTCGACCGTGACACTTATGTCACGGCGGAGAAGGTACGCAACGAATACCTCGGCATGGGCATGAACCACAAGACGCTGCTTGCCGTATTCCGGCAGCACAACGAGGACTATGCCAAATTAGTGGGCAAGATGAAGAGCCAACGCAGCTATTGGAAATACTGCGTGGTTTACAAGCACCTGTCGGAGTTTATCAAAACCCGGTACAAGGTGGAAGACATCGCCCTGAAAGAGCTTGCGCCCGCCTTCATCACGGACTTCGAGCTGTTCCTCCGCGTGGAGAAAGGGCATTGCACCAACACCGTGTGGTCGTACATGATGCCTTTCCGGAGCATCATCTTCACCGCCATCAACAACGGCTGGTTGCAGCGCGACCCGTTCTATGCCTACCACATCACGAAGGAGGAAACGAAACGCGGCTACTTGACGAAAGAGGAAATCACGCAGATGATAAACTGCACGTTCAAGAGGAAGAACTATGAACTGATACGCGACCTCTTCATCTTCTGCTGCTTCACCGGTTTGAGCTGGCGTGACATGGCGAACCTCACGGAAGAGAACCTGCAAGTCTCTTTCGACGGTCACCTGTGGATAAAGACGAGCCGCCAGAAAACGGGAGTGGAAACGAACATCCGCCTGCTGGATGTGGCGAAGCACATCATCGACAAATACAAAGGCGTTTCCAAGGACGGCAAACTGCTGCCTGTCCCATGCTATAACATCTGTAAATACGGCATCAAACAGGTAGCCAAACAATGCGGGATAAACAAAAACGTGACGTGGCACCAAAGCCGCCATAGCTATGCCACGACAATATGTCTTTCCAACGGCGTACCCATTGAAACACTGTCGAAACTGATGGGGCATACAAGCATCCGTTCGACCCAAATCTATGCGAAAATCACGGCTGAGAAGATGAGCCGGGACATGGAGCTGCTCTCGCAAAAGCTCGCCCCGATGGAACAGTTCATCTGCCAAGCCATTTAGAAGTTGAATCTGAAAACGAAAAGAAACATGGAAACGAGAGGCATCATAACAATAGAAGAAAAGGCGGTAGTCCTGCCCGACGCCGAAGTGTGGATGACGACCGGAGAAATCGCAAGCCTGTTCTATGTGCGCGGCGTGTCGGTGGAAGCTGCCATACGGAAACTGAGAAAGGACGGCATCGCGGACGGCGGTTCATGCCGGCGCATACGGCTACAGGAAGCAAAAGGTTATACGGACATTTACGGCATGGAAACGGTCATAGCCCTGTCGTTCCGGTTCGACACGGGGCAGGCGGCATTGTTCCGCAAATGGCTCGCCCGGACGGTGGCGCGTTCCAAGAAAGAGCCTACGGTGCTGTTCCTGCACCATCCGCATGGGGCATACTGCTGAACGGCACAGGCACGGTCTGAAATGAATATCGGGAGGCGGCACCCTACATGAAGGTGTCCGCCTCCCGATGTTTTTTACTTGCCGCAAGCGTCAGTACGCCTTGCGGTAGTTACGTTCCAGCACCTTCTGGATGTCGCTCTCGCGGTAGAGCGTCTTGCCGCCGAACAGGAAATAGGGCAATATCCCCTCGTGGCGGTACTGCTGCAAGGTGCGCCGGCTCACGTGTAGTCTTCGCGCCAAGTCCCTGTCGGTGAGGTAACGCTCGCCGCCCATCGGGGGGATGTATCCGTCGGCGAGTCTGTCCGCCATTTTCAGGCTTCTCCGGACGGACTGCATGGCGTCGGCAAGTACGCCGCAGTCCTTTGTCAATACATTGTCATTCATCTTACATAGGATTTAGTGGCACACTTCAAGCGTCAGACGGACGGTTGTCCCGTTTCGGGACCGGGCAACAGCCGTTCCACATCCTCCGGCCTGTAATAGAACTTGCGTCCGATTTGGGAATATGCAATGCCGTGCCTGTCGCGCATGGCCTGCAAGGTCTTCGGGGTTATGCTCAGCATACGGCACACGTCCTCCGTGTCCATCCATTCGGCAAGGCGGCGGTCTCCGCCCTTCTCGGCAAGCGTCCTCACCCTGTCCTCCAATGCCTTCACTCCGGCAAGGAGCATATCGAAGGCGGTCTTCTCAATGATTACTATTTCCATTCTTTCAAAATTTTATCGGTTTGCCGCAAAGTTACACAGCCGTGGGCCGGAACCGACCGGGCAAGGAAACAGTGGCAGCTTGTGGCTCTTTTTATTGTGCCACATCAGGACATGAGGGAAACAGACGGCTTGGAATGTCCGTTTGGCGGTTTTCCATGATAAAAATGCCCGTTGAAGCCCCTGCAAGGCGGAAAATCCATAAAAATCTCACGTAAGTTACGGGTAAGTACCGTGCCCGCCCCTTTGGAATAGCCGAATTTTGCTCCCGACAAACTGATTCACTAACAATTAAAAGATTGAGGAATATGGAAATCATCACGATGGAAAGCGCCGCCTACAAGGACATCGTAGGGCGCATCGAGGAAATCGCCTCCCATGTGAGGAAGCAAGGCATGAAGGAACAGCGGAACGATACCGCCTGCCTTCTGGACAGCCGCGAAGTGATGCGCCTGCTCTGTGTCAGCCGCCGCACGCTGCAACGGCTGCGCGACGAGAAGCGCATCGGGTATGTAATCATCCGGGGCGACTGCCGCTACCCTCCGGAAGAAGTGGAACGCATCATCCGGGAGAATGCGGTCAAGACTTCACCGGAGAAACCGGAGGAACTGAAACACAACTACCGGCTCCGCACGGGCGGAAAGGCGGGCAGGAAATGAAAGGAGGAACGGCTATGGAGTTTTTAGACAGACGCACTTTCGAGGACTGCATGAGGCAGGTGCTCAGCCGCCTCGACCGTCAGGAGGAGATGCTCTCCGCCATGCGCGGTGACGTGAATGAAAAGCCACAGGGCACCGCCTTGTTGGAAGAGGACACGATGGACAACCAAGACGTGTGCATGCTGCTCCACGTGAGCAAACGCACCCTGCAACGCTACCGCAGCGACGGGTTGCTGCCCTACCGGATGCACCGCCACAAGACCTATTACCGCAGGGCGGACGTGGAACTGTTCATCAGCACCCACATGCGGGAAATACTCCGTGACAGGGCTCAGGATAAGGCGGACAATACCAAAAGAAAATCAAACGACAAGAGAACGAACCGTAAAAATTAAACTGAAATGGAACAGAAAAAGAAAAACGAAAAAGACGTGCTGGTCGTCCGCGACGAGAAGACGGGCGAAATCAGCGTAGTAGCCGGGCTGGACAGCAAGGGCTATCCGAAGACGGCTCCGGCAAAGGCGGAACACTCGCAGGACTTCCTGCGCTTCGACCGCCACGGGGACATGGTGGACAACTTCTTCAGGAACTTCTACCGCCAGTGCAAGGAGCCGACACGCTTCGGCTTCTACCGGGTGGCGGCGGACATGGCGGATGCGGTGCTGCCGGTCATCAAGGATTTGCTGAAAGACCCTGCGGCAAACGCAGAAATGCTTGCGGCGCACAAGGTGGACACATCGGAATACCGGAAGCAGGCGGAAACGGAGAATGTAAAACAAGAAAGCGACAATGAACCCCTTAAAAAGACAGAAGAAATGGAACAGAAAAAAGAAGAACAGAAACAGGAAGTGCAACAGCCTCAAACGGCTGAAGCGCAAGATGAGCAGCAACCGCAGAAACAGGAGAAGCCGAACCTGATAGCGGACGACCAAGTGGACTGGAATGAGCTGCTCAAATGCGGCATCGACAAGGAAAAGCTTTCAGAAAAGGATTTGAAAGCCCTGATGAACTATGGCAAGACGGGGCTGGTGACGGTGAAGCCGACCTTCGGCTACGAGAGCTACGAGCTGCAAGCCCGCCTCTCGTTTCAGAAAATGGAGGACGGCAAACTGAAACTGACACCCCATTTTATCCGTAACGAGCCGCGCCTTGACATCCCCCACAACGGCTACACCTTCACGGACGAGGACAAGAAGAACCTTAAACGCACGGGCAATTTAGGCAAGGTGGTGGATGTGGCGGATACGAGAACCGGGGAAATGCGCCAGTCGTATATCAGCATCGACCGCCTGACGAATGAAATCGTGGACGTGCCTGCCGACAAGGTGCGCATCCCCTATCAAATCGGACAGACCGGCTTGACAAAGGAAGAAATGGACATCCTGCGTGCCGGGCTTGCCCTGCCCAAAGAAGTGACATTATCCAACGGGCGCAAATTTCAGGCATTACTTCAGGTGAGCGCCGAAAAACGCGATGTGGAGTTCGTGCCGGGGCAACGACGTCAGCAACAGTCGCAGCGTCAAAGCAAGCAGCAGGACAATCCCGATGCACAGGGGCAGACGCAGGAAAACGGCGAAAGGCAACGGCGCAACCGCTCGTGGACGAACGAGGACGGAAGCATCCGCCCGATAAGCAAATGGAAAGACGACCTGTTCAACGAACAGCAAATCGCCGACTACGTGGCGGGCAAGACGGTGGTGCTTGCCAACGCGAAGGACGACCAAGGGCAGCCCTGTACGAAGTACCTGAAATTCAGCCATGAGAAAGGGCGTCCGCTGACCTACTCGCAGAATCCCGACCTCGCGCAGACCGTCGCCCCGTCGAACGAGAGCAGGACGCAGCTTGCCGTGAACAACGAGGGCAAGACCAACGAGGCCACCAAGCACGTGAAGGAGCCGTTGCAGCAGGGTCAGACCGCACCGAAGGACGAAACCCAGCAGAAACGGCAGACAAGAAAATCCAAAGGTGTGAAGGTGTCCTGATTGCCGCCACTAAATCCATCCGACAATAATCAACGGATTGAAACGGGGAGCATACACCGCCCTGTACCGCATATCCCACGGACAAGGCCGTGCCCCGTTTCATTTCCACCCGAAAAGAAACAAAAGTATCAACAGATTAGACAGAAAAAGACATGATTACCATATTGGCAGAAAAACCGAGCGTCGCCCGTGAAATAGCACGGATTGTCGGCGCGATGAAGAAAGAAGAAGGGTATTTCACCGGAAACGGCTACCACGTGACATGGGCATTGGGGCATCTGGTACAGCTCGTCCTGCCCGACGGGTACGGCATCAGGGGCTTCCGGCGCGACAGCCTGCCCGTCATTCCCGAAAGGTTCGAGCTTGTCCCCCGTCAGGTGAAGACGGACAAGGGCTACAAGGCGGACGCTGCGGCGGTGAAACAGATTAAAGTGATAACCAAGCTGTGGAACGAGAGCGACAGTATTATCGTGGCAACCGACTGTGCCCGTGAAGGGGAACTGATATTCCGCTACCTCTATGCCTATACCGGCTGTACCTTGCCCTTTCAAAGACTGTGGATAAGCTCGCTGACCGATGCCGCCATCCGCAAGGGACTGAAGGAACTGAAGGACGGTCACGAGTACGACAGCCTCTACTATGCCGCCAAAGCCCGTAGCGAAGCCGACTGGCTGGTGGGCATCAACGGCACGCAGGCATTAACCGTCGCCGCCGGACGGGGCACATATTCCGTAGGGCGTGTGCAGACACCCACGCTGGCGATGGTCTGCAAGCGTTTCTGGGAAAACAAGCGTTTCACGCCCGAACCGGTACACCAGCTTCATTTTACCGTACCGTCGGTGAGTGTGAATGAGATTGTAAAGTTCGCCTCGGTGGAGAAATGGAGAGACAAGGAGGAAGCCGCTACATTATATAATAAGGTAAAGGCACAAATGGCGGCAACCGTTGTCAAAGTCGAAAAGAAAGAGAAGGTGGAGAACCCTCCATTATTATATGACTTAACTACACTTCAAAAGGAGGCGAACACGAAGCACGGCTTCACGGCGGAACAGACGCTCGACCTCGTGCAGAAACTCTACGAGGCGAAGCTCGTCACCTATCCGAGAACGTCGAGCCGCTACATCCCGGAGGACGTGTTTGCCGAAGTACCCCTGCTGTTCGACAGGCTTTCCTCTCATTCATCGTTTGCAGATAAAATCGAAAATATGGGTGAACTGAACCGCCGCAGCGTGGATGCCTCGAAAGTGACCGACCACCATGCGCTGTTGGTTACACCCAACCGTCCGCTGGCACTCTACAAGAACGAGCAGCTCATCTACGACATGATTGTGGGGCGCATGATAGAAGCGTTCTCCCCGGAGTGCGTCAAGGACACGACGACCGTCCGTGCGGAGTGCGAAGGCGTGGCGTTTGAAACCAAAGGGTGCATCGTCCGCAAGGCGGGCTGGCGTTCGGTCTATGGCGAGGACAGGGAGGACACCGTACTGCCCGACTGGAAGGAGGGCGACACGTTGTCGATGAACGGCTGCACGATGAGTTCGGGCATGACCCGTCCGAAGCCGCTGCACACGGAAAGCACCCTGCTGGCGGCAATGGAGACCGCCGGACGCGAGGGCGTGGAGGACGAGGAAGCGCGGCAGGCGTTGAAGGACTGCGGCATCGGCACGCCCGCCACCCGTGCCGCCATCATCGAGACCCTGCTCAAAAGGGAATACATGGTGCGCGTGAAGAAGTCGCTCGTGCCGACGGAGAAAGGGCTTGCCCTGTATTCCATCGTCAGGGGCATGGACATCGCCGACGTGGAGATGACGGGACGCTGGGAGGCGGAACTGGCGGAGATAGAAAAAGGCAGGATGCCGCACGAGGCATTCATCCGCGACATTGAAAGCTATACCCGGAAAATCACCACGGAACTGCTTGCCTCGGACAAGCTGTTCGGGCACAAGGCATCGGACTGTGCCTGCCCCAAGTGCGGCAAGGGTACGATGCAGTTCTACGGCAAGGTGGTGCGCTGCGACAACCCGGACTGCGCCCTGCCGGTGTTCCGCCAGATAGCGGGCAGGACGCTCACCGACACGGAAATGACCGGCCTGCTGGCAAAAGGGAGGACGGGTGTCCTCAGCGGCTTCAAGAGCAAACAGGGCAAGCCGTTCAGCGCGGCGGTCGCCTTCGACGCGGATTTCAACACGAAATTCATCTTTCCCGAAGCCAAAGGCACAAGAAAGAGTACAAACATGAAAGGAAGAAGAAAATAATGATTAATTTTGCCACTGATTCATGTAATAATCTGTTTCAATTCGTTGATACTGTTTCTTTACATGGATTTAGTGGCGGCACTCGGAGGGATACCGGGTGCCTTTTTTCTTCTCCTTTATCCATATCAATATCCGATTTTTTCACCACTAAATCCATAAAAAGATGAAACAGAACAAGAAAACCGTTCCGGCGGAACTGTCCTATTACGGGCTGTACCTGCTGGACTACCTGAGAAAATACCATCCCGACAAAGCATCGGATACCGGTTTCATTGCCGGACGCGAGGAAGCCGCCACCGCCACCTTCGAGAAGGAAAGGCTGGCGGGCAGCACGGTGGAGGACGCCCACGAGGAAGCCATGCGCGTGCTGCTCGAAGGGCTGCACTTCTCTCCCTACGCCCTGCTGACGGAGGTCGTGGAGAGGGAATTTGCCGACGAGGTGACGGAACAGGAGCGTGAACCGTTCTGCCGCAGGCTCTACCCCCACCTGAACAACCTGTTTGCCGGTTACGACACGTCGGATGACACCTTCGCCCTGTCACCCGCGCATGACCTGCTCTACACGGAGCTGGTAGGAACCGTCATGCTTTATCTGGAGTCCTATGGCGTTCAATAGAAAACAGAAGCTGAGGGACAACATCGAGGCGGTACGCACGGCGTTCACGCTTGACCGGGAACGGCGCACCCCGACGGAAAGGGAACGTGCGCTGCTGGAGCGGTACTGTGGCTTCGGAGGGCTGAGGTGCATCCTGAACCCGGCAAAGGAACTGGCAGATGCCGTGCATTGGGTGAAGTCCGACCTCGAACTGTTCGCCCCGACGGTGGAGCTGCACCGTATCATCAGGGAGAACAGCAGGGACGAAACGGAGTACAAGCGGTATGTGGACTCGCTGAAGGCCTCGGTGCTGACGGCATTCTACACGCCGCAAGCCATCACGGACACCATCGTGGACGTGCTCCACGACAAGAAGGTGCGCCCGAAGCTCGTGCTGGAGCCGTCGGCGGGCATGGGCGCGTTCATCGCCCCGGTACTGTCGGACAATCCGCAGGCGGAGGTCATGGCTTTCGAGAAAGACCTGCTGACGGGCAAGATGCTCGAACACCTGTACCCGCAGCAGAAGATACGCACGGAAGGCTTCGAGAAGATAGAAAAGCCGTTCCTGAACCGGTTTGACCTTGCCATCTCCAACATCCCTTTCGGGGATATAGCGGTATTCGACCCCGCGTTTACAGACGGGAAGGACAAGATACGCGAAGTATCGTCAAGAACCATCCATAACTATTTCTTCCTGAAAGCGCTGGATGCGGTGAAAGACGGCGGCATCGTGGCGTTCATCACCTCGCAGGGGGTCATGGACAGCCGGAACATGACGGTACGTGGGGAAATGATGATAAATGCCGACCTGCTTTCCGCCGTCCGCCTGCCGAACAACCTATTCACGGACAACGCAGGCACGGAAGTGGGCAGTGACCTGATTGTCTTACAGAAACATGAAGGCAAGACCGAGGGAACAATGGACGAAACCCACTTCATCGCAGGTTTGTCAAACGGGGGAAACGGACTGGAAATCAACAATTACTATAAAAACCACCCAGAACGCATCATCCACACCGATGCGAAAAGGGATACCGACCCCTACGGCAAGCCGGCTATGGTATATACGCACAGCGGCGGCGTGGAGGGTATCGCGATGGATTTGTACAGGATGTTGTCGGAAGACCTGTCGGCACGGCTGGACTTGGAACGCTACAACGGTGTCAAGAGTGAAAGGCAGGAAACTCGGCAGGCGGTTATCGTGCAGCCTGTGGAAGCGGAGGTGAAAAAAGAGGAAAGCCGGATGCAGCCAGTGCCGGAGCCGGTAGAAGCCGCACCACAGACGGCTGCGCCCAGACAGCCGGAAACTCCTGTAATGGATTTGTATGACCTGTTCGGCTACACGCAGGAAGAGCGCAGATTGGTGGAACGGGGACTGAAACCGGAGAGGAAGAAAGGAGCCAAGTCCAAACGCCGGAAGCCGGTGCAACCGTCATTGTTCCCGATGCCTGCTGACGGGCAGAGGATAACGGCGGAAAAAGAAAATGAAGCGGCAAGAGGCAGAAGCGCGGAAACGGCTCCTGCCATCAGCCCCGAAGAGGTACGGGAGATGGAGGAAATCATCCGTCAAGGGGCGAGCGGAATGCCGGAAAGCCGGCACGAAGAGCCAGTACCCCTGCCCGGAAAGCCCGAAGGCGCTACCGCCCCAGCCGAAGACGATGACCCAGAGGATGCCGTTTACCGCAGTCTGGACTGGGAAACGAACCCGCCCATCAACGGCTTCTATGAAATGATGATGTCGCTCACGCCGGAGAAACGTGCCGAACTGCGCCGGATGGGAAAGGAAAAGATGGATGCCAATGCCGCCAAGCAAGCGGATACAGTCCGACCGCAATCCATACATCCGGTCTATCCGGTAGAGAACGGCTTTGAGGCAGAGGGAAGAAGACGGATTGAGCGTGTGGAAAGGGAGATGCGCGAGGAGGAAGCAACCCAGACACCGGAAGAACGGCAGCGCAGGAAGGAGGAAGCGATGATGCCCCGTCCGTTCAAGGGCATTATGGAGCCGCACCTGAAGGAAGGCTCGATGGTATGGGAACATACCGGCGGCGTCCGTTTCCAAATCGGGGTGCTGAAGGATGTCACCAAGTACGGGGCGACCTTCCAGCCGCTCGACATGGAGGGGATGCAGGCGCAGAAGGCACAGCTCTACATTGACCTGCGCAACACCTACGAGCGGCTCTACACCCACGAAGCGGAAAACCACGAGGAAAACGCCTTGCTGCGCCGCAACCTGAACACCTACTATGACGAGTTTGTCATGCGCTACGGCAACCTGAACGCCAAGCACAACGCCAAGCTCATCCTGATGGACGCTTCGGGGCGCAACATGCTCTCGCTGGAGCGCGGCGAGAACGGGCAGTTCGTCAAGGCGGACATCTTCGACCATCCCGTTTCCTTCTCGCAGGAAACGCTTGCCGGAGTGGAGTCGCCCGAAGAAGCCCTGTCCGCCTCGCTCAACCGGTACGGCGGCGTGAACCTGCCCTACATGGAATCACTTTGCGACCTGCCGCAGACAGAGATACTCGAAGCCCTGAAAGGCAGGGTGTTCTACAATCCGCTGGCGGATGGTTACGAGATAGCCGACCGCTTCATCGCAGGGAACGTGGTGCAGAAGACCGTCGACGTGGAAGACTGGATAAAGGAAAATGAAGGGCACGGGATGCTGCCGCAGGCGCAGGAGTCATTAGCGGCATTGCGCGAAAGCATACCCGAACAAATACCGTTTGAGGATTTGGATTTCAATTTCGGGGAGCGGTGGATACCCACGGGCGTGTATGCCGCCTACATGAGCCGCCTGTTCGACACGGAGGTGCGGATTACCTATACGGAGAGCCTTGACGAGTATTCGGTGAAATGCGCCTATAAGACGATGAAAATCACGGACGAGTTCTTGGTGAAGGGCTATTACCGCCACTACGACGGCATGAACCTGCTGAAGCATGCCCTGCACAACACCTGCCCGGACATGATGAAAAGCATCGGCAAGGACGAGCACGGCAATGACATCAAGGTGCGCGACAGCGAGGGCATCCAGCTTGCCAACGCGAAGATTGATGAAATCCGGGGCGGCTTCACGGAGTGGCTGGAGGAACAGTCTCCGGAGTTCAAGAAGCGGCTGACGGACATGTACAACAACAAATTCAACTGCTTCGTGCGCCCGAAGTACGACGGCTCGCACCAGAAGTTCCCGGATTTGGACCTGAAAGGCTTGGGGATAAAGGACTTGTATCCTTCGCAGAAGGACTGCGTATGGATGCTGAAATTGAATATCGGCGGTATCGCCGACCAGGAGGTTGGCGGCGGCAAGACGCTGATAATGTGTGTCGCATCCTATGAGATGAAGCGTCTGGGGCTGGTTCACAAGCCGATGATTATCGGGCTGAAAGCCAACGTGCGCGAGATTGCCGAGACCTACCGAAAGGCTTACCCCAATGCGAGGATACTATACGCCTCGGAGAAGGACTTTGCGGCAGCCAACCGGGTGCGCTTCTTCAACGACATCAAGAACAACGACTGGGATTGCATCATCATGTCTCACGACCAGTTCTGCAAGATACCGCAGTCGCCGGAGTTGCAGCAGCGCATCCTGCAGGAAGAGCTGGACTCGGTAGAGGAAAACCTCGAAGTGCTGCGCAATCAGGGCAAGGACGTGTCACGTGCCATGCTGAGGGGGCTGGAGAAAAGAAAAATCAATCTTCAGGCGAAGCTCGAAAAGGTGGAGCACGCCATCAAGTCTCGTACGGACGACGTGGTGGACTTCAAGCAGATGGGCATCGACCACCTCTTTGTCGATGAGAGCCACCAGTTCAAGAACCTGACGTTCAACACCCGTCACGACCGTGTGGCGGGGCTGGGCAACTCCGAAGGAAGCCAGAAGGCGTTGAACCTGCTATTCGCCATCCGCACCATACAGGAGAGGACGGGCAGGGACTTGGGGGCGACGTTCCTGTCTGGCACGACCATTAGCAACTCGCTGACGGAACTGTACCTGCTGTTCAAATACCTGCGCCCGAAGGCGCTGGAGAAACAGGACATCCGCTGCTTCGACGCATGGGCTGCTATCTTCGCCAAGAAGACGACCGATTTCGAGTTCAACGTGACGAACAACATCGTGCAGAAGGAACGCTTCCGCTACTTCATCAAGGTGCCGGAGCTGGCGGCGTTCTACAACGAGATAACCGACTACCGCACGGCGGAGGACATTGGCGTGGACCGTCCGAAGAAGAACGAGATACTGCACCACATACCGCCCACCCCGGACCAAGAGGTGTTTATCGGGAAGCTGATGCAGTTCGCCAAGTCGGGCGACGCGACGATATTGGGCAGACCGCCGCTCTCGGAAACGGAGGAGAAGGCGAAGATGCTCATCGCCACGGACTATGCACGGAAAATGGCATTGGACATGCGCATGATTGACCCGAACTACGAGGACCACCCCGACAACAAGGCGAGCCATTGCGCCAAGATGATAGCGGAGTATTACCGCAAGTACGACGCGCAAAAAGGCACGCAGTTCGTCTTTTCGGATTTGGGCACGTACCAGCCCGGAGGTGGTTGGAGCGTGTACACCGAAATCAAGCGCAAACTGGTGGAGGACTACGGCATCCCCGCAAGCGAAATCCGCTTCATACAGGAGTGCAAGAACGAGAAGGCGCGAAAGGCGGTGATAGAGGCGATGAACGAGGGGTACGTGCGTGTGCTGTTCGGCTCGACGAGTATGCTCGGCACGGGCGTGAACGCCCAAAGGAGGGCTGTTGCCATCCATCACCTCGATACGCCGTGGCGTCCGTCCGACCTCGCCCAAAGGGATGGACGGGCGGTGCGCAAGGGCAACGAGATTGCCAAGCTGTATGCGGACAACAAGGTGGACGTGATTATCTATGCGGTGGAGAAGTCACTGGACAGCTACAAGTTCAACCTCCTGCACTGCAAGCAGA
>ERZ1673743.3138-NODE-3138-length-13147-cov-6.367553_pt1 | contig 13147 bp, 10 predicted proteins | sample MGYA00580197_ERZ1673743 | MGnify/ENA primary metagenome ERZ1673743 (study PRJEB41218, sample SAMN15661795) | gut metagenome | host: Homo sapiens | place: Canada: London | collected 2015-08-20/2019-03-30 | study: EMG produced TPA metagenomics assembly of... | reverse complement strand
AGGAACAGCAGGCCCCGGATGCTCAGTTCGCAGCACATGGCACCCCAAACGCCCATCAGGCCCAGCCGGGGAGCCAGCAGGAACGCCAGCGTCAGCCGGATGCACCACATACTGAATATGTTCAGCACAAAACAGGAGGTGCTGTCGCCCGCACCCTGCATGGCACCGCTGGCCACGATGGAGGCACCGAACATGGGCTCGGCCCAGGCTTCGATGCGCAAAACCTGAGCACCCAGAGCGATGACAGCCGCATCGGTGGTGAAAAGGCTCATCAGGGCGGGGGCAAAGATCCACAGGCCAACGCCGGAAAGGGCCATGACCCCCATGCCAAGGCCGGTGCACAGCCAGGCAAACCGCTTGGCCATATCCTTCCGGTTGGCACCCACGGCCTGGCCGATGAGGGTGACGGCTGCGCTTTGGATGCCGTAGCCCGCCATGTAGCACAAGCCCTCGGCGTTGACAGCCAGGCTGTTGGCGGCAATGGCCACGGTACCCAGGCCGGCCACGATGCGCACCACCACCACCTGCGCCAGAGAGATGGCGGCACGTTCTCCCGCCAGAGGACCGCCGACCCACAGCAGGTTCCGCAGGCAGGAGCGGGTGATCTTCCAGGGGGCGGGCTTCCGGATGCAGAGGGGGCCTTCCCGCAGCAGCAGGATGGCCAAAGCCAGCAGGCCGCCCACCACAGTGGCCAGGGCGGTGCCCAGGGCTGCGCCGGGCACACCCAGCCCGGCACCCCAGACGGTGATGCCCCACAGCGTCCGGGTGGGGTTGATGAGGAAGAAGTTGAAGATGGCATCCAGCACGCAGACCAGCACGCTGATGAGGCTGGCGGTCAGGGCGTTGCCTGCTGCACGGAGGATGGAGAGGTACATGCCCATGGCCATGGTGAAGGGCAGCGCCGCTGACCAGATGGCAAAGTAGGCTGTGGCGTTTGCCCGCAGGGAGGGGTCAGCTCCCAGCCACCCCGGCAGAAAGGGGCTGATGCCCAGGCCGAAAAGGGCGGCTCCCACGCCCAGGATTACATTGAAAAGCATGGCCTGCCGCAGCACGCTGCGGGCATCATCCTGCCGGTCGGCCCCCAGATACTGGGCGATCTGGATGGAGAGGGCAGTGTACAGGCCCACCAGAACACCGTGGAGCAGCCAGGTGCTGGAGCTGACGATGCCGATGGAAGCAGTAGCTTCTGCACCGATGTGGCCCACCATGGCAGCATCGATGTATCCCATGGCAGTGACCACCAGCTGCTCCAGAATGGAGGGAATGCTCAGCGCCAAAGCCACCTGGGCCGTCTGGCGGGAGGGGATGGTCTCACCCTGCCGCATCCGGGCCGAAAGCTGTTCAAGTGAAAGTTTCATGTCTTCTCCTTTTTCTCCGATTTTCCTGTGAGACAAAAAAATACCCTCGAAAGGGCGTTTGTCCTCCCATTATAGACAGGGGGGCGAAAAATGTCAACCCATCAGCCCATGGGGTAGCCATTGCCCCAGAGATTGATTTTTTGGCCCGGGCGTGATACACTTCATTTGTATCCAGCCGTGAAAGAACAGGAACGGCCTCTGCCGCTCCGGGAAAGAGGAAAAAAACTATGCTTCAACTGCTTTCTGGCAACCCGCGCACCGTGGATGCGCTGGGCTTTCTGCTTGCATTTGCGCTGACCGCGCTGATGGACTCGGTGTTCCACGATAAGCTCCCCCACGACCATGGCCGCGCGTTTGCCGTGAATGGCGAACTCTCCAAGGGCAAGGCCCGGGGCTCCGGCCTCATCTTCGTGCTCTGCATCGCACTGGTCACGCTGGCCGTGGTGCCCTTTAAGGCAGAGTACGTCATCTACACCGTCCTGCTCATTGCGTCCATGCTCTCCGGCTATTTTGACGATGCTGCCGAGACCGCCTGGAACGAGTACAAAAAGGGCCTGATCGATCTGGTCATCGCCGTTGTGGCGGGCGTGACCTACCTGAACTTCAACGGCACGGAGGTCAACTTCCTGAGCTGGAGCTTCAGCCTGCCCTATGCCGTCTACCTCATCCTGATCATCGTCCTGATCTGGGCCAGCATCAATGTGGTCAACTGCACCGATGGCGTGGACGGCCTTTCCGCCAGCCTTGCCGTGATCAGCATCGGAACCTTCCTGCTGGCCTACTGGGAGGAGCTGGGGGATTACGCCACCGCAGGCATCGTGTTCATTGGTGCTCTGCTGGCCTACCTGTGGCAGAACGCCAAGCCTTCCACCCTGCTGATGGGTGACGCGGGCAGCCGCGCCATGGGCTTCTTCCTGGCCGTCCTGGCCCTCAAGAGCAGCCACCCCTTCGCCTTCCTGCTGGCCGCGCTGGTGTTCATTGTGGACGGCAGCCTGGGCATCCTGAAGATCAGCTTCAAGCGGTTTTTGCACATCTCCATCCTCAAGAACACCCTGACCCCGCTGCACGACCATGTGCGCAAGCGTCTGGGCTGGAGCGATGAGCAGGTCGTGGCCCGCTGGCTCATCCTGCAGGCTGTGGCATCCGCCTGGCTGCTGCTGTTGGTGCGGTAAAACACAAAAGGAAATGCAGCGCCCGCACAGGAAAGCTCCTGCGCGGGCGTTTTGCTGTTCTGGTCCGGGAGGAAAGTTCCAGCTTCCGGTACAGCGTTTCCAGACAGGCTGGGTCACAAATTTCCTGCATGAGTTCACTTCATTTCTTTTATTTCATTGTGCCATGTGTCACAAACAAATGCAAGCAAAACCTTTATAATAGGGACGAAAGTGGAGGAAAAACCAATGGATTCTATTTTTGATCTCGATCATCTGTACCGCACCTATTTCAAGATGGCGCTGCCCTCGGTGTTCGGCCTGATGGTGAGCGTGGTGTATAACCTTGCCGATACCTTTTTTATTGCGCAGTCCAACGATACGGCGCTGATTGCGGGTGTTTCGCTCTGTGCGCCGGTGTTCACAGCCCTCATGGCCTTTGGCAACATCTACGGCCAGGGTGGCAGCTCACTCATTTCCCGCCTGCTGGGACAGGACGACCGTGAGGGCACCGGCCGGGTCAGCTCGTTCTGCTTCTATGTGGCCCTGACCACGGGCGTGGTGTTGGCAGCCCTGATGATGCTGCTCCGCGTCCCGCTGCTGGGCATTCTGGGTGCGACTGCTGAGACGATGCCGCACGCAGAGGCCTATTACACCGTGCTGGCCATTGGTGCCCCGGCCACGGTGCTGAACTTTATCCATTCCAACCTCGTCCGCTGCGAGGGCATGGCAACCCAGTCCATGATCGGCAGCATCGGCGGCACGGTCATCAATATCATCCTCGATCCCATCCTCATCACCACAGTGGGCTGGGGCGCAGGGGGCGCGGCCATTGCCACCATTGTGGGCTACCTGTGCAGCGACCTGTACTTTCTGTGGCTGCTCCACAAAAAGAGCCGCTGCCTGTCTGTCAAGCTGTCCCAGTGCCACGTCACGGGCAGGGAGCTGCAGCAGATTTTGGGCATGGGTGTTACTGCCGCGCTGAGCAACCTGATGCAGAGCCTGACTGTCATTGTGATGAACCAGTTCCTCTTGCCCTACGGCAACGATAAAATTGCCGCTATGGGCATTGCCAGCAAGGTGAGCATGATCGCCCAGCTGGTTCTGGTTGGCTTCTCGTTCGGCGGCATCCCACTGTTCGGTTACCTGTACGGCGCAAAAAAGCGGGACGTGATGCGCAAGCTCATCCGCTTCTGTCTGACCTTCCTCGTCTCCATTGCCGTGGTGCTGTCCCTCATCCTCTGCCTGAATTCCGGGGCGCTGATGCGGCTCTTCGTGCAGGATGCCGGGATGATCGCCACTGGTGCGCAGATGCTCCGCTGGCAGGTCTACACCGCAGCCTTTGGCGGCGTGGTGCTCCTGCTCACGGTGCTGTTCCAGGCAACTGGTAAAATCATACCGTCCTTCCTGCTCTCCATCAGCCGTCAGGGCGTGGTGTTTCTGTTGGCACTGGTGGTCTGCGTACACCTGTTCCAGTATCAGGGCGTGCTGATGGCTCAGGCTGTGGCCGACATCCTGAGCGCTGCGCTGGCCCTTGGCCTGCTGGCGGCCAGCCGTGATATCATTGCAAAACAGTAAACACAAAAATGCCCGGAGGGCCGCTGAAAGCTGCGGTTCTCCGGGCGTTTTTCAGTATTCGATGCCTTTGCGCGCCTTGATGCCCTTCTGGTAGGGGTGGCGGCAGCATTTCATTTCGGTGGAGTAGTCGGCGGCATCCAGCATCCACTGCGGAGCCTTGTGGGCGGTCAGCACGCATTCCTGCGCGGCGGGACGCTCCAGAACGGCCCGCCGGAGCAGGTCTTTGTCCACCATGTCCAGCTCCCAGGCTGAACCGGCTTCATCTAAAATAAGCAGGTCGGCAGGCTCGGCCAGTGCGGCGGTCAGGTTTTCGTTCTGCACGGCCCGGGCAGCGGCCTTTTCCGCTTCGTTCATCTGGAACACGAACTTCTGCCCGCCCTTGCCCCGGAAAATTTTTGCCCCCAGCTGGGCCAGCAGAGGGATCTCGCCGCTCTGCCCGCCCTTGAGGAACTGCACGATGACCACCCGTTTGCCGCTGCCCAGTGCGCGGAGGGCAAGGCCCATGGCGGCGGTGGTCTTCCCCTTGCCGTCGCCCCAGTAAAGATGCAGCAGGCCCTGTTCCATCATCCGTTCTCCTTTGTGTACTGCACGGTCTCCACCAGGTGCAGGATGTGCTGCTCCGGCCAGTCCCGGGCATCCAGCACATAGCCGCCCGCGTTGGGGCCGCACCAGTCGTGAAAGCTGCGGCGGGGCACGCCAAACCGCTCCAGTGCGGCCATCTGGGTGCCGCCATGGGCCACGATGACCAGCCGCTCCTGCCCTTCGGCAAGGGCCTTGTCAATGAGGTCAGCCAGCGTTTTGCACACCCTGTTGCAGAAATCGCTCCTGCGCTCCCCATCCGGGTGGGCGGCGTGCTCGTTTTCCTGCACCCATGCCAGATACTCCGGGTCCTGCTCCACCTGTACGAAGGTCTGGCCCTCGAACCGGCCGAAGTTCATCTCCTTCAGCCCGTCCACCGGAATGAGCTTTGCCCCGGGAAAGAACACCCGCGCCGTCTGGGCGGTGCGCTGCAGCGGGGTGACATAGACCACCTCTGGTGCAAAATCTGCCTGCCGCAGCTGGGCGATGCCTGCGGCGGAAAGGGGGATGTCCCGCTGGCCCTGATATCGTTTTTGCGCGTTGTACTCCGTCTGGCCGTGACGCAGCAGATAAATGAGCATAATCGTTCTCCTTTTTGGTTTGTTCTGCACCATTATAGCCTATTTTGCGGTTATTTTCCAGCCATGCTCTTGCAATTCTTCCGCATTTCAGATATATTGAGTGGGTATGAAATTTCAGGGGAGAGAAGTGCCAGTGGAGATCCGGGACCGGAAAGCAGCGCAGCGCCGGGCGGGCATCATGGCCCGCAGGGGTCTGCCGCAGGCAGAGAGAGCAGCGGCCAATGCAGCCATCTGTGCCCGCATTCTGGCCATGCCTTGCTTCCAAAAGGCAGAGAATCTGCTGCTCTACGCCGCTTTTGGCGGGGAGGTAGATCTTGCTGAGCTGGCAGAGCAGGCGGCCCGGCTGGGCAAAACGGTGGCTTATCCGGTCTGTGGGGAAAACTTTACCCTGACCGCCGCCGTGCCGGGGCCGGACGGCTGGGAGGTGGGGGCTTACGGCATCCGCACGCCGGTTCTGGAACGGGCGGCGCTCATCCGGCCGGAGGTGCTTGATCTGGTGCTGGTGCCCTGCACTGCCTTTGATGCGGCCTGCCGCAGGGTGGGCATGGGCAAGGGCTACTATGACCGCTATCTGCCCAGGTGCCGGAACGCCGTGGCGCTGGGCGTGGCCTTTGAGGCCCAGCGGGTGCCGGAAGCGGCTGCAGATGAACAGGACCGGCGGCTGGATGGATTTGTAACAGAGAGGAAAGTATATCGTGGAACTGATGAATTTGAGCTGTGAAGGTTTTCTGGAGGAGCTGGCCAGCAAGGCGGCGGCTCCGGGCGGCGGCGGCGCTTCGGCGCTGGTGGGCGCGGCCGGTGTGGCGCTGGGCAGCATGGTGGGCAGCCTGACCGTGGGCAAAAAGAAATATGCTGCCGTGGAAGCGGACATCGCTGCCCTGAATGTCCGGGCCGAGGCCCTGCGCAAGCGGCTGGAAGCGCTGGTACAGGCCGACGCGGAGGCCTTTCTGCCCGTGGCGGCGGCCTACAAGCTGCCGAAAGAGACCCCGGAACAGCAGGCCCACAAGGCCGCGGTGCTGGAAAAGGCACTGGACAGAGCCTGCGCCGTGCCGCTGGAGGTGATGACTGCCTGCGGTGAGGGTATCGCACTGGCCGCAGAGTACGCCGAAAAGGGCAGCGTGCTGGCCCGTTCCGATGCCGGATGCGCGGCGCTGTTCTGCAAGGCAGCCATGCAGGCGGCGGGGCTGAACGTGAAGGTCAACACCCGCCTGATGGCAGACAAGGCCCATGCGGATGCGCTGGAGGCCAGAGCGGAACAGCTGCTGGCCGAGTTTGTGCCGCAGGCTGACAGGGTCTATCAGACTGTATCAAATGAGTGAGGGGAGAAGAAAATGGCTCAGATCTTGAAGGGTGCGCCCGTGGTGGCCGCCATGAACGAAGCAAACGCTGCGCGCTGTGCCGCGCTGAAGGAAAAGGGCATTGTGCCCACACTGGCTGTGGTGCGGGTCGGCGCGCGGGAGGATGACATTTCTTATGAAAAGGGGATCGTCACCCGGTGCGGTAAGGTTGGCGTGGAGGTGCGGCAGTTCCATCTGGCGGAAGATGTTACGCAGGAGGAACTGCTGGATGTGATCCGGCAGATCAATGGGGATGCATCGGTTCACGGGTGCCTGATCTTCCGGCCCCTGCCAAAGCGGTTCGATGACCGCAGGGTCCAGGAGGCGCTTGCCCCGGAAAAGGACGTGGACGGCATCACGGATGGCTCGATGGCTGGTGTGTTTACCAATATGCCCATCGGTTATCCGCCCTGCACGGCGCAGGCCTGCCTTGAGATCCTGAAACACTACAACGTGCCGCTGTCCGGCAAACGGGCTGTGGTCGTGGGCCGCAGCTTGGTGGTGGGCAAGCCCGCTGCCATGATGCTGGACCGGGAGAACGCCACTGTGACCCTCTGCAATTCCCGCACCCGGGACCTGCCCGCCCTCTGCCGGGAGGCCGATGTGCTGGTGGTCGCCATGGGCAGGCGGGGAGCCATCGGGGCCGATTGCCTGCGGGAAGGTCAGGTCGTGGTGGATGTGGGCATCCACGTCAACGAAGAGGGCAAGCTCTGCGGCGATGTCCGCTTTGATGAGGCAGAACCCATCGTGGAGGCTGTTACCCCGGTGCCCGGCGGTGTGGGCACAGTGACCACCTCTGTGCTGGTGGGCCATGTGGTGGATGCCGCATCCGCACAGTAAAACAGAAAACAACAGGCGGTACCGGAAATTTTCGGCACCGCCTGTTGTTCTCATACGGTTGCAAGCACGGCAAGGATGCTCTGCCAGCGGGGATTCTGCACCTGCTGCGCGGCACGGCGGGGCGCGGAAGGCGAAACCGTGCGGGCAGGACGCTGGACGCAGTCAGTCGGCTGCGCAAAGGGGGAGGCGAGTTCGGCCTGCCAGCGGGCGGCCAGTGCCATGGCCTCAGGGCTGGATTGCAGGGTACGGCGCTCCGTTCCGGCCAGAAAATCGCCCAGCCAGCAGAGGATTGCCGCAATGGGCAGGCAGTCGGCGGCACGGGTAGACCAGTAGTTCCACTCGCCGCCCCGGCCCACAAAGCTCTCCACGGTGATCATGGCACCTTCCCGGGCAGATTGAGGCAGGCAGGAGCGGGAGGTGCCTGCCGCGCGGCGCAGCTCCCGCAGAATGATCTCAGTACGGCCCGCGTCCAGGGTGTCATCCCGGATGCAGGCGGAAAAGTCCGCACTGTCCAACAGGTTTTCGGCCCGGGTGGGGAATTGCCCTGTCATTTCGCCGGATGCGTTGTGGCAGAGCTGCCAGCCCTTGCGGAACAGCTGGAAGTTCAGGTTGCGGCGGCCCATGGTGGAGTAAAACACCCGGGCGCGGCCATTGGGAGACTGCCGCAGCTCCAGATAGGCATCAGCGCCGCCCAGGTCCTGTACCTTGACGGTCAGGAGCAGGGAAGAATTGTTTTTCTGTGCGGACATGGCACGGTGCATCTCTTCAAAATAGCGGCTGGCATCCATAGCGGGTCTCCTCTCTGGTTTTGGATGATGTGTCGGAAACCATCCATCGGTTGTTCTCTGCCTGCATTATAGCATAGATGACAACAAAATACAACTAAAAGTTTGACAAAAACCAAAATATTTTGGAAATTCGGGGATACTGACAAACGGATTGGTTGTAAATGGAAAAGGCTTCTCCCATCGGAGAAGCCTTTTGTGGTGGCAGGATTCAATCGCCCAGCTCCCGGATCTCATTCTGGATGAGCCGCCCAGCGGCGCGTGCCAGCTGATCCATGCCCCGGATGCGGGCGAGATTTTTGCCGTAGATGCGTTCTGCATCGTGGCTGGAGCTGTCCTCGCCCATGAACACGGCAGAAACACGCAGACCATTGCGCCGCAGGGTGCGCACCTCAGCGGCGGCATCATCCACACCGTAGGAGCCGCCGTAATCACAACCCAGCGGTTGTTCCGGGCTGGGCGGTACGCGGCGGCTGTCGTTGGGGGAGGCATCCGTCAGCAGGATGAGCAGATGCCGGGGCGCGGGGCCGGGGTCAAAGCTGACCAGATCGCCTGCCGCCCGCAGGGCAAGGCCGTCGCGGTTCCAGCCCGATGCAAAATACTGGTCGATCCCCTGCAGGCTTTTGTCCGCAAAGCCCTTGAGCACCCGCAGAACCGTATAGCCCCGCAGGCTGCAGAAGCTGCTGACCCGCACCGGGATGCCGCAGGCGGCAAGGCTCTGGGCCAGGATCGTGCCCTGCGCCGCAATGACCTCCTGACAGTGGAGCCGGGAAGCCGAAGCGTCCAGCAGCAGGTCCACGGTGAAGGAGGGCCGATTCTCCTCCTCGGCACAGCGGAACACCCGGCTGTCGTTCAGAAGGGGAGCGCGCCAGACCCGCTCCGGGTCCAGAGCACCGCTGCGGGCGATCCGGGCATTGGGCTGCTGGTGGACCAGAATGCAGTTGCGGATCTGCTCGGTGAGCCGGAGCACCACACTGCGGTGAAGCGCCCGGTTTTTGGCGTAGTAGGCGCGGTTGCGGTCGGCCTGCAGCTGAGCCTGCTCGGCCAGGTGCTTTGCCTCCGGTGTGGGGGCCTGTTCCGGGCTGGGCACGCCGGAGGCAAACCAGAGGCGGCACCCGAGGTGCGCCCCGGTGCAGAGCGCCTGCTCGGCCTTGCGCAGGCGCTCGGGCGGGTAGAGGGAACGGCCAAAGCAGCTTTCAATGTAGGCGCGGTCCTCGGCGGCATTCTGCCGCAGGGTGATGTGGGCCAGCCGCTTGTCTGCCGTGGGGCCGGAGCCGCCCGCCTCCACGGAACCGGAGTGCTCCACGGTCAGACGGTCGGTCTTGATCATCTGGGTGGGCAGCGTTTTGGTGGCAAGAGAGGCCAGCAGCCCCTCCAGATGCAGATGAAGCCCCACTTTGTGCCGGATCCTGCCGTCAAACAGGGCAAACCTTGCAAACAGGCCCAGCAGTTCACCCTTGAGCTGACCGGGCTGGGGCGGTTGGGAGGGAGAAAGTGCCTCTGCCAGCCGGCTCTCGTAGGGGGTCATCACAGGCGGATGCCTGCCCTGTACAGTGCGCCAGCGGTCAGCCTGCATGGTGTAGACCAGCTGATTTTTTGCCATCCACTCCTGCCGCGAAAGCTTGTACTGGATGCCGAAGAAATAGTCCGCGTGGGCCCGGCGCAGCTCGGAAAGAACCGGGCGGCGGGGCAGCTCCAGCAGATAGACCGCGCTTTCGAGGTAGAGCCATGTCAGATCGTCCAGCTGGCTCTCCCGGAGATCGCCGTCCCATGTGGCAAAAAGATCGCGGAGCAGGTCGTCGCCATAGTATTTGTGCACCAGCCCCACGACACAGTTCATATAAAAATCGATCGTGCCGTCGGTGTTGCGGGCCAGGAAAAGCGGCTCAAAGCCGTAGGCTCCCGCCGCCGCCCACACCTGATTGGCGGCCCGCCGCTCCTCGGCGGTATAACTCCGGGCATCCATCAGCGGAACAGCTTTTCAGCCGTCAGGCTGGCCGGGATGCGGGCGGCGATCACGTCCCGGATCAGCCCCTGCTCGTAGGAATCAAAGGCCTTGTTGGTGATGCCCATGTCCAGCGCAGGACCCGCAGCCACGCCCCGGCGCATCAGGCGCAGAGCGTCCAGCATTCCGCGCAGATCCAGCGCTTTGGTGGAAATTTCGGCGCTGTCGCATTTCTTTTGCAGGTCGAGGAAGAGCAGAGCAAACTGGTGCACATATTTGTCCGTCAGATCGGCAAACTGGGCCCGCAGCAGCTTTTCAAGGTTTTCCTCCGTGATGGTGGGCATCTGGATGACTGCAAAGCGGGAAGTCAGGGCCTCGTTCAGCTCCCGGGTGCCCGCGTAGCCATAGTTCATGGTGGCGATGAAGCGGGTCTCTTCGGCCAGCGGGATGCGCTCGTAGCCGGGCACATCAATGGCGCGGCGGAAGTCCAGCACGGCGTGGAGGACGGCCAGGGCCTCGTTTTTGGCCATGTTGATCTCGTCCAGCACGCCGAAGCCGCCGCACTGGGCACAGCGGTAGACCGGCCCGGGCCGGAAGGTGACCGCCCCATCCACAAAGGTGTCCATGCCGATGAGGGAGGCTGCATCCATGTTCACATGGAACGAGATGTCCCATGCGGGGCGGCCAAAGGCGGCGGCCAGATTCTCGGCCAGCACATTTTTGCCGGTGGCCTTGCCGCCGGCCAGCAGCAGGTTTTCGCCGCAGAGCAGGGCCGCCAGTGCCTGCTCCCAGACCTCCCGGCCATAATAGGTAAAGCCGGAAGCCGGGATACGGGGGCGCAGGGCCTCGGGCAGAGCGTGGGCGGCGCGGTATTCTTCCACAGCACGCAGCAGGTCGGGGCTGATGCCCTCCTGCCGTAATGTTTCCATCAGATCAGACATCCAAGACATCTCCTTGCGGTTGGCTTTGCCAAACCGATTTTTCAGCCTTATCATAGCACAACCGCTCCGGTTTGTGTAGGGGGCGCGGGGGCATTTTTTGCCGGATTTTTGCCCGGGAAATGCCGCAGGGTGGAACGGATCTGTGTGCTGCCGTGCAGACGAAGGAGTTTTTCGTGCCCAGGGATCGTGCGGCAGCGGATATTTTGTGGAAAGCTGTCGAAATGGCAGGTGTTCCGCGTTGTGGGTATCCACTTTTGGCTCAGAATGGTAAAAATTCCGGAAATTCGATTGACAAATCCGAATATTTATCGTATAACCTATATATGGGAACAATTCCGGAGGGAATGCGGAACTCGTGCCCCTGCCCGTTCCTGTCGGAGGAACCACGGTCTGGTTCTGGTGCCGGTGCACTTGGTTTGGTGCAGACGGTAAGTATAGATTGATTTGAAAGAGAGGAATCCCCGATATGATGAACAATGAGATCAAAATGCCCGCTAACTTTGCTGCGATCGATGAGAACGAAATGGTGTACCTGCAGGGTGGCGCAACCACCGAGGCTACCGCTTGGGACGTGTTCCTGAACGTTGGCAAGCTGTTCAACTACATCGCCCGCGTGTTCTCCGCAGGCAGCTCCATCGTCAACAACATCAATGTTATCGTGACCACCTTCCAGACCCTGAGCACCTTCAGCCTGACCGCTAAGAACTAAGGTTTGGGCCAAAACCGAATCAGCATTCACAGGGCATCCGCTCCGGCAGGCGCGGGTGCTCTTTTTTGCTGTACAGGGCGGGAAGGCATTCGCCCCCAAATGCAGGAAAGCAGCCTTTTTTCTGCAAAGCGGGCGGATTGTCCATTGACAAGGCTCAAGAGGGTGTCGTATACTAACGATGCCTTGCAAGAAACCCCGCATCCGCGGAATAAAAGAGGAGAGAGAATATGAAAAATAACAACAGCAGCATCAAGCCCGTTGTCGCTGTCGGTATCGGCGCGGCATTGTTCTTTGTTCTGGGACGTTTTGTGGCCATTCCCAGCCCGGTACCCAACACCAACATCAGCCTGCAGTACGCCGTTCTGGCCCTGCTGGCTGCCATGTACGGCCCCGTGGTTGGCGGCCTGATCGGCTTCATCGGCCACACCCTCATCGACCTGTCCTGGGGCGGCAGCCCTTGGTGGAGCTGGGTCATCGCCTCCGCCTTTGTCGGCGTTGTGGTGGGCCTGTTCTCCAAGAAGCTGAACCTGCAGGAAGGCGAGTTCAGCAAGAAGCAGGTGGCTTTCTTTGCGCTGGCCAATATCGTGGCCCATCTGCTGGCCTGGATCCTGGTGGCCCCCGTGCTGGATATTGCCATCTACGCCGAGCCCGTCAAGAAGGTGTTTGCACAGGGTGCATTTGCCGCCGTGTCCAACAGTATTACTGCTGTGGTCGTGGGCGGCCTGCTGGTGCTGGCTTACACCAGAACCATTGCCAAGAAGGGCTCTCTGGATCAGGAGTGATCCCCGCATGAAACCCGGCCTTTCCATCTGCGCCGTCCGGCCCGTTGGACAGGCTTTTTTGATGAACAGCTGAGGTACCATACCCATGGCAGAACGTAAACCCATCATCTCATTCCGCAACTTTTCCTTCCAGTACCGCGCCCAGAAGCGCCCCACCCTGACCGATATCAATCTGGAGATCTACCCGGGTGAGCGGGTGCTCATTGCGGGCCCCTCCGGCAGCGGCAAGAGTACGCTGGCGGGGTGCATCAACGGGCTGAACCCGTTTTCCAACCCCGGCGCGTGCACCGGCACCCTGACCGTGGACGGTGTGGATGCGCCCCACAGCAGCCTCTTCGAGCTTTCGGCCCATGTGGGCACGGTGCTGCAGGACCCGGACGGCCAGTTCATCGGGCTGACCGTGGGCGAGGACATTGCCTTTGCGCTGGAAAACAGCTGCACCCCGCAGGACGAAATGCACGAGATCACCCGCCGTGCCGCAGAGCTGGTCGGGATCGAAAACCACCTCGACTATGCACCGCACGAGCTTTCGGGCGGGCAGAAGCAGCGGGTGAGCCTGGCGGG
>ERZ1673743.3130-NODE-3130-length-13182-cov-3.971357_pt1 | contig 13182 bp, 10 predicted proteins | sample MGYA00580197_ERZ1673743 | MGnify/ENA primary metagenome ERZ1673743 (study PRJEB41218, sample SAMN15661795) | gut metagenome | host: Homo sapiens | place: Canada: London | collected 2015-08-20/2019-03-30 | study: EMG produced TPA metagenomics assembly of... | reverse complement strand
CTCATAAGATTTTTCTTCCTCTTTTAAAATTCTTATCCCGTTTTCACTGACTATCTTAAAACCATAGGGAGCGACACTGCCAAGATAATTTCCCTCCCTCCGCTTTATTTCTTTTGCATTTTTCACTTTAACTGATATATCCGCCGCATAAAGTTCATTCACAAGATTTTTTAAATTAACACTGAATTCCTTTCTCCCGTATGTATCATAGAGAGAGTCATATCCGTCAGTTACAGATATAAAACGCACCCCCAAAGCCGGAAATATCTTCTGGATATATTCTCCGACATCAATGTGGTTTCTGCCAAAACGGGATAAATCCTTTACTATCACGCAATTTACCTTCCCCGCAGCAATATCTTTATACATTCTTTTAAATTCCGGTCTGTCAAAATTCATTCCGCTTTTTCCGTAATCACTGTAACATTCACTCAACGTTATATCATTATTTACTCTGATATACTCCTTACATATCATAATCTGATTTTTTATCGACTGTGCCTTTTTTTCACATCCTTTTACCGAAAGTCTTGCATATATGCCCGCACAATATCTGTTCACAACAATTTTACCTCTATTTTTTATTTACCTTCATATACAATTCATTTTCTACGACAGCCAGTTCTTTCTTTTCACATACAACCCATTTTTCTCTGTCCTCTTTCACGGTTTTTCCTAATTTATAACTTATTTTTCTGTTTTTTCCCTGAGAGAGAACACCTGCATATATTTCATTACTCAGTATTCTGCTTACTGTCTGCGGATACCATTTTCTCTTTTTCTCCGATAATTCAGTATTTTTTTGAAATGGTGTCCTAAATTTTTCTTTATTTTTTTTCCTAAGTTCAAATGGTGTCAGAACTTTTTTGTCATTTAAACAATCAGCAATCTTTTTAAGTGAATATCCCTGACTTCTCAAATAAAATATATCATTTATTGTGTCTGTCACTTCCTTGTCAGGTATAAGCTTATTCTTATCTTTGCATGATTTTTTATATCCATATGGAGCAAATGCCCCGACATAATTTCCCTTTCTCATGCTTGCATAAAGCTGTGACCTAACTTTCACTGATATATCCCTCGAATATTCATCATTTATTATACTTTTCATCTGAATATACATCTGCGTCTGAAAAATATCTGTATCATTTTTAGTGTCATAAACATCTGCAATTGATATAAGTCTTATTTTTCTTTTTCTCAAATAATATTTCAGAAATCTGCCAACCTCTATATAATCCCTGCCAATTCTTGATAAATCTTTTACGACTATGCAGTTTATATAATTATCTTCTATATCATATATCATTCTTTTAAACTCCGGTCTGTCAAAATTCTGACCGCTGTACCCATCATCAATGTAAATATCACAAATCGAAATACTGTCCCCGTTTACTTTATTATAATTTTCTATATATTCATTTATTATTTTGCTCTGACTGTAAATGCTTTCACTATAAAAGCCAGTATTCTCTTTATCCTTTCTGCTAAGTCTTATATAAATTGCAGCCCTGTACACATCCTTTCTATTTATATTTCCAAAACTGTTATTTCTAAAGTTTCCGATATTTTTCTTAACACAATCCCCCGAATCTATAATCCCCATTATAACCCCTTTTCCGCTGAGCTCATTTTCAGTTATGCGGTTCTGCATAATCTCCACTTTTTCCTGTGTATCTTTTGGGGCATTTTTTAAAATTTGATTCATTTTTCCGGTATCTGATTTATCTGCCTTTGTTGGATAAACTCTCCTTGGCTCTTCAATATAAATTATCTCCGGTACATTTCTTAATTCATCGAGCAATTCATATGCAATGTCAACTATCGCATACTGTGCAAGCAGTTCTGATACTTTTACACTTTCGTCAATCTCTCTCACCCTGTCAAGACTTCCATAATATTTGACTATTACCTTCACTCTAAAAGCCTCCCATCATCTCTTAAAACGCCAAAATATAACTATATTTTCGTTCTCGCCGACAAATATCTTCTTTACAAATATATTCAGCAACATTTCTCTTTCCACATTCGTACTTAAATTATTTTGATTTTTTTTAACGTACTCACAAATATTACTTTCTTTTCCACTGCTTTTTGTTTCCTCTGTCAAAAAAATATCCAGTCTGTCAAAAAAAAGCTGATATAACCTCTCGGTTTTTATCAGCTTTTTTTCTCTTCCGGTACAGTTTCTGCAGCAGAGCCATCCCTTTTTTGCCCTATCCGTTACAAGTGCCTTTTTACATATCATACATTTTGTAAGTCCATGAAAAATATGTCTTGGCTTCTTCCTTTTGTGATTTTTTCCATAATACTTTATTATATCCTCTGAGAGCATTGTTTTGTCTACTATAGCAATGTCATTCTCTGTGTCTCTGCTTATCTTCCACTGCTCCGGGTATTGTTTAGTCCTTTTTTTAGGCAGAACAATTTCATTTTCATATCTGTGCCAGACATGATACCCGAGATATGACGGTTCATGAAGTATTCTCCACACCATCGATACAGTCATATCAAATGTATGTGCAATCTTTTCGTATGTAATGCCGTCACATCTCATTTTATACATCATTCTTATATCTTCCGCTTTTCTTTCGTCTATCACGATTTTCCCGTTTTCCGCCTTATAACCATACGGAAGTTTTGCAACAGCATATTCACCAGCATTTTTCTTTGCCTCAAGTGCACTTCTCACCTTTCTTGAAATATCACTGCAGTAATACTCGTTAAATAATGTTTTAAACGGATGTATAATGCCCGCATCCTCTGCGCTGTCACTGTCGTAACTGTCCAATATGGCTATAAATCTTACCTGTTTTAAAGGAAAGTATTTTTCACGTAATTCTGATACAAGCAGATGTTCCCTGCTAAGTCTTGAAAAATCTTTTACTATGACAATATGTGCCTGTTTAAGTTCCACACATGCAAGCATTTTCATAAATGCCGGTCTTTTCCTGTCCGTTCCGCTAAATCCTTCATCCACAAATTCACATATGCTTTCATTGTCTGAACATAAATCATTATCACTGACATAACTTCTCAAAAGAAACATCTGGTTCTCGATAGTATTGCTTACCGAATTTTTTCTTTTATCTTTTTTGGATATTCTCGCATATAACGCTATCACGCTTTTCTCCAACAAATTTTTTCTTATCTCATACTATGCAGCCTAGTTTGTACTATTTCCGCTGCCTGAAGTTTCCTTATCAGTGTTTTTTGCATTTTTTCCTGTCTCTTCTCTTATAAGCACTTTGGAAACATTATCTCCGTCTAATGCAATTTCTATTATGCATCCTTTTTTTATATCTGAAACTGATGCATCTGTTTTTTCCTGATTCATTCCAGCCTTTTGAACAATAACATTATCACCTAACGTAACAGTTGAAGTTTCTCCTGTGCTCTTAAACCCTGGCATACCACCTTTTGCATCAGGTGCTCCACTTCCATGCGGCTTCTGTGGCTTCTCACCATTCTTTGCGTCAGGTGCTCCACTTCCATGCGGCTTCTGCGGCTTTTCACCGTTTTTTGCATCAGGTGCTCCACTTCCATGCGGCTTCTGTGGTTGATTTTCATCTCTTGATAAAACCTCATAAGTAATTTTGCCGTCATCGCTTACGCTCTTAACTTTTCCATATATAGTATATTCGCTTACTTCTGCACTTGTATAACTGTTTGAATTATCTGAATTTGAAGATGATGCAGCATCGGATGAAGCAGTATTAGAACTGCTGTCTGAACTGTTTTTTTCTGAGCATCCTGTAATCATTGATACAGTAATCACAAGCCCCATCACTACAGCTAAAAATCTTTTTTTCATATAAAATCCCTGCCTTTCTGTTCCTGATACAGTTATTCTATATAAAGATTTTTAACAAAAAGTGATGATTCTGTGTTTATTCTGTGTTTTTTATAAATTAAAACTTTTTATTTAAAGTTTTCCAAAGCTATTTTCTCTCTTCCAACTCAACATACTCTTTATGATGACCGACATATTTGTATGCAGGTCTTATAATCTTTTCTTTATTTACAAGCTCTTCAAGTCTGTGTGCACTCCAGCCTGCAATTCTTGAAAGTGCAAATAACGGTGTAAATAATTCTTCCGGTATTCCAAGCATTGTATATATAAGACCACTGTAAAAATCTACATTTGCACATACAGGTTTGATAACATGTCTTCTTGCCATGATAAGTTCCGCTGCGATTCTCTCTACTGAATCGTGAAGCAAAAACTCATCCTCCATACCCTTTTCTTTGGCAAGTTTTTCTGCAAAGCTTTTCAAAATAAGCTCTCTTGGATCTGATATTGTGTATACGGCATGTCCCATACCATAAATAAGACCTGAACCGTCAAATGCCTCACCCTTAAGAACTTTTTTCAAGTAGCTCTCTATCTGTGCATCCTCCTTTGTATCACTAACTTTTTCCTTTATATCAGCAAACATCTGCTGAACTTTTAAGTTTGCTCCACCATGACGCGGACCCTTAAGTGATGCAATAGATGCGGCTACTGCCGAATATGTATCTGTTCCTGATGATGTTACAACATGGTTTGTAAATGTTGAGTTATTTCCACCACCGTGTTCTGCATGAAGAACAAGTGCTGCATCAAGAACTCTCGCTTCAAGCTCTGTATACTTTCCATCCGGTCTCAACATCTGCAGAATGTTTTCTGCAGTTGATAATCCCTTTATAGGCGGTTTGATAACCAGACTCTCAAGGAAATTGAAATGTCTGTATGCATGATAATTGTATACTGCAATCAATGGAAGTTTCGCAATAAGCTGAAGTGACTGTCTTAATACATTTGGTATCGAAATATCATCCGGATTACTGTCATAAGAATATAGTGTAAGAACACTCTTCTGAAGACCATTCATAAGATTTGCACTAGGTGCTTTCATGATAACATCTCTTACAAACTGTCCTGACAATTCCTGAAGACTGCCTACAATCTCTATAAACACTTCCAACTGCTCTGCTGTAGGAAGCTTTCCAAATAAAAGAAGATATGTAGTCTCCTCAAATGCAAATTTCTTTTTAATGCCGTAACCTACAAGATTCTTAACATCATATCCCTGATAAAAAAGTTTTCCATCTGCCGGCTCCTTAACACCATTTACAACATCATAACCGGTAACGTCCGAAATCTCCGTAAGTCCCGTCAATACACCTTTTCCGGAACTGTCTCTAAGACCTCTTTTTACATCATATTCCTGATATAAGTTCAGATCTATGGCTCCTGAAACCAAACAATTTTCAACCAGGCTGTCAAACTCAACTTCAAGCTGTTTACTTAAAGCCATCATAGATTCATTATCCATTATGGCACCTCCATTCACTTTTTCTCACCATTTTACATCAAAATAGTAGGTATAGTCAAGTTTACAGTCTTTAAATATACATATTATATGTATATTTATTTAGAATTAAGATGCATTGCATGCACAATACTCCAATCTCAATTTATCAGTGAGCAGTGCTATAAATTCTGAATTTGTCGGCTTGCTTTTCTTTGAATTGATTGTGATAAATATTTCCTCCAGCATCTCTCTGTTTCCCCTCCTGAATGCAACTTCTATTGCATGTCTTATCGTTCTCTCGACACTGCTTGATGTTGTATTATATTTCTTAGCTATCGCCGGATATAAACACTTTGTTATGAAATGCAGCATATTCTTATCATAAAATGCAAGCATTATCCCCTCTCTGATATACTGGTATCCTTTAATGTGAGCCGGAATACCAATCTCTAACAAAAGATTTGTCACATCCACTTCAAGATTTACGGTTCGGACATCATCGGATGATTTTACCGCCTCATACTCTTTTACATTTTTTAACAAACTGCCTCTTGATAAATGCCCGTTTTCTCTGATATATCTCTTATTCACAAGCTGCAAAACCCTTGCTATAAGCATCTGATTAGATACAGGCTTCATCATATAATAATCAGCACCGTATTTTATTGCCTGCTCAACAAGATTTTCCATTCTCAATGCTGTCTGAATAATGAAAATCGGCTTTCTACCTGACATATTGGAACATTCTTCTAATATTCCAATGCCGTCTAACCCTGACAGTATCATATCCATCACAATAACATCTGCCTTTCCATCACTAACTGCTCTAAGAACCTTGTTACCATCACCTGTCGACAATATCACTTCCATTCCTTTTGATTCCATTGAAAGCTGTTTGCTTTCCCTATCCTGTACATTACTGTCTGCTATAATTACTTTTAACTGCGTATCTTTCATTATTCTCTCCTTTTCGATATACTTTTCCTCTACCCACTTTGTTAAAAAACTCTACCCACACTATTAAATATAAAAGTAATGTTTTTTGCATTCACATATAATTATACATACGAAAAGGGAATGCTTATGTATTTAAAAAGGAATTGAAATGGAATTTAACTAAATATATTTTGCAAGAAGTGCCATTCTGGCTTCCGCCCAGCTGTAATCAAGCATATATTCTCCTAAAAATTTTTCTGCTGCCCTCTCATCTCCGTCAAGCAGATCATAAAGGTCACAGTCAAAAAGTGCTGTATTTACCCTCTTTATACCTCTCGATGATACAAGTATGTCTCCTATATCATTTTCTTTGAGTTCTTTTTCGAGCGTTTTTCCAATCTTGCTGCACAAATTTTGTGTGTAAGAGTCATTGGGTCTTTCCTCCCACAATGTTCCGATAATCTGATCCGTTGTGACGGTTCCTCCACGTCTGTCTACAAGCAGTGCCAGCAGTTCTTTTGCTTTATTGCTCTTAAACATAACAGGATTTTCATTTACAAAAATATCAAAATGCCCGAAGGTTCTCACATAAATTCTGCTTTTTCTTCTTTTTGAAAGTAATCTTGCCGATTCTACGGCATATTCAAGCTGTTCACTTGAAAAAGGTTTTACAAGGTATGCCGCCGCATGCAATTTTATTGCCTCATACGCATATTTTTCATACCCTGTTATATAAATGAGCATAATATCAGGATTTATATCTCTAAAAATACTTCCAAGATTTATCCCGTCAATGCCTTTCATTTTCACATCAAGTATTGCAAGTTCAACATCGTTATCTTTTATAAATTCAACCGCTTCTTTTGCATTGTCAAAAACTCCTGCAATGTCTAATTCTTTGATATTTTTTGCTTCTTCCATAAATGCAACAAGTGCCATCTTCTCGTCATCTACCACAATCGTTCTCATCAATCTTCCTCCAACTAGTCAAGTGTAGTATAACTTTTGTCCCTTTGTCTCTCTCGCTGTCTATTTCAAGCTCTCCATTACATATTTCTTTAAAAATATCCGCTATATAACTAATACCGCCAAATTCTGTTGAAAATTCCACTGCCTCATTATCAAATCCAAGACCGTTGTCCTCAATACAGATTACAGTTTCATTTTTCTTTCTTACAATACATACGTTTACCAATGCTTTTTCACACATATCATACTCTTTTTCGAGCAATCCGTGATGAATGGCATTTTCTGCCAGAAATATAAGCGACATAGCAGGCAGACTCAGCTCTTTCGCTTCCTCATCAAATATATTTATCTCGTAATTGATATAAGAAAATCTTGCTTTCTCAAGTCTCAGATACGCTTCTAAATAAAATAATTCCTTACTTACATTTGATGTAACCTCTCCTGCCAGTGTCTTAAATCTGTATTGCATATAAACAGAAAGGTCATTTATGAGTGAACATGAATTTTCAGACTTCATAATCACCGAACCTTTTATTGTATTAAGTGCATTAAAAATAAAATGTCCTCCTATATTTTCCAATAAATTACTCTCTGAAATTGTTTTCTCTTCCCGTCTGCCTATAGTTTTATCCGTCGTTAGTTTCTGTACCGGACTTTCTTTTTTAGTACTGCCTTTATCTTTTTCAATAATTTCTCTTATAAGCCCAAACAATGTCTTATATATAATCGGTTTTGTCACATAACCGTTCATGCCGGACTCTTTTGCCTTAATTCTGTCCTTTGCGAAAATATTTGCCGACAAAGCATAAACAGGTATTTTGGCAGCATCCTCTCTGTCCGACATTCTTATTTCTTTTGATACTTCATATCCATCTATGTCATACATATTTATATCTAAAAAAATAATTTTATACTCAAATTCTTTTGATGCCCTGTATCTTTCTATCCCCTCTCTTCCACATAATGCAGTATCAACAATCAACCCTCTGTCTTCAAGTATGGTTTTTACAACAAAAATATTTGTATCGTTATCATCCACCAACAGTATCTTTTCATGATTGAAACTGCCGTATTCTTCCATCTCTTCTTTTAATACAAATTCCATACATGTTTCCTCCGTTTCTAAATGCAACAAAAAAATCTGCCCTATTTAATTATCAGCCATTTAATGTACCGGGGTCAACCATCTTATATAATTTATACGCACATTTGTATCTCATTTTTCGACAAATAATATCCTTTTCCGTAAATACTCTTTATGCATTTACCGCCATCAGGCATTTTCTTTCTCAGCCTGTAAATAAGGCTTGAAAGGTTTACTCTCGTTATATTATCTGATCTGTTCCACAAATTTCTGCATATTTTTTCAATGCTTACAAATTCATCATCTGAATTTAACAGCAGCTCAAGCAGCTTTGCCTCGTTATCTTTTATTCCTACAGAAATATCTTTATATTCCACAACCATTTCTTTAATATTTATTATTGTTTTCTCACGCATCACCTTTTTTTCAGCATGTGAAATAAGACGCTGCAATATAACATCCATATTACGCTCACGGCTCTGAAAATCGACACATCCTGCTCTAAATGCTCTTATCTCATCATCATCATTTTTCTCGTCGGTTATAACAAACACATCCGCTTTCTCAAATATGCTTTTTACAATCTTTTTCTGTATCTCATATTTCTCTATGTATTCCTTTAACTCTATAAGCGAACACACAATTATATTTGTAAATCTCGAATTATCAAAATGAGAATCAATCTCACTTATATTTTCTATTGAAACGGTATCTATCCCCGTTTGTGCAAGCTTTTCCTGAAATATTTCCTGCCATCCGATGTTATGGTCGCATAATACGATGTATCCTGCCATACAATCTTTCCTCCTCCGGTACCGGCTTATAATCGCCTTTATCCTTTCCCGGCTCAAAACCACTTTTCAATATTTTCTGCGTTATTCTGCTGACATCGTCACCGGCAGTATTTTTCAAATTTATCCTCTTATTGTATACATTGTAATATTCTTTTATATCATCACTGCAAAGCTCGACATTTACTTCTCCCGCTCCTGCCGAAAATGATTTTTTTCTTCCATCCTGTAAAACATTATCAAGTATCGTATCAGCCGTAATCATCGCCCTTGGCAGCATAAGCCTTGCAATTGCCATAAGATAAAGCGTCATATCACCGTTTCCGCTTCTCTCATGCTCAAACCTTGTATACGCCGTCGGCATAAAAGGAACTATATGTACTATTTGGGGGTCGAGTTTTTTTAAGAACAACAAATCTTCAACAACATCTGCTACCATCTGATAAGGTGTTCCAACCATAAATCCGCTTCCAACCTGATAACCTATCATTTTTAATTCCCATAATGACTGCTTTCTGGTCAGGAGTGACATCTCAGGCGGATGTATCTTTTTAAAATGACTGTCCGATGCGGTTTCGTGACTTAATTCATATCTCGATGCCCCCGCTTCAAACCATGTTCTGTATGTACTTTCGCTTCTCTGTCCCAGTGCAAGCCCTACGGAGCAGTCACTAAATTTCTCCCTCAGCATGGCAACCATATCTGCGACCCTGCTTTCCGTGAAATTATAGTCATCTCCCCCAACAAGCATAAAAGACCGGACACCTTTGCCATATCCTTTTTCACAGAATTGAAGCAAGTCTTTCTCGTCCAGTCTATATCTCGGTATAAATATATTGTCTCTTCTAAGTCCACAATAATAACAATTATTTTTACAATAATTTGTAAGTTCTACTATTCCTCTTACATATATTTTTTTGCCATACAGCTTTTCTTTTGCCATCAAAGCTTTTTCAAACAGATAATCTGCCGTTTCTTTATTTCTGAATTTTAAAAGTTCTTCCAGCTCCCCTTTTGATAAACTGTTATTTACTGCCAGTTTATTCACTAAATCCGTCATGCAATTTCCCATTTGCTTTTACACTCCATAAAACCACTTTCCTCTGCCCAATATATTTAGGCTATCACCATTCAATTTAAAAGTAAAGCATTTTCTGCTTTTTATATTATACCTCAAATTGTCTCATAATTCCACATATACATTTGTGCAGATCAGGTTTTAACTGTTCAAGTGAAACCGGTGATTCATATAATATTGCATTATAACATGTCGAGTTTACAAGCTCCACAATCATAAATATCATTGTATCGATATTTCTAAAGTTTCTCCCTGAGTCTTCTATTATTCCGTCAAATATATCCATGCAGCTTTTATTGTCAAGCTGCCCTATCCTTACGTTTGAAAAAAGCGACCAGCTGAGATTTTTCGATATAAATTTCATAAGTGACTGGTTTTTGCTCAACTGATTCACAATATTGTCTACAATAAACAATATGCAGTCCTCAAGTGTATCATATTCACTTTTTTCAAGTTCCTCATACGCAATTTCAAAAAGCCTGTCTGCCTTGTGTGTTATAAGTCTGTCCCTTATATCATACTTATCTTTAAAATAAAGATAAAATGTTCCCTTAGCCATCTTTGCATTTTTAACTATCTCTGAAATAGACGTATTATTGATTCCTTTTTCCGTAAACAGCTTAAACGCTGATGCAAGCAATGCCTCCTGTTTGTTTTTCTTTTTCTCTTCTACTTTACTCATCTGCATCACCTCTGATTTCAACCATATAGAGCCACACATCAAGATTTACATCTCCCCGATGTATGGCTCCACAACTTACTATTCTTCAGCTATAAATTGATTATTTATCATCATCTTTCTCTATTGATGCTGTAGACATTACAAATTTAACACTTCCGTCCATACCATCTGAAATTTTTGAAAAACTCTTGTAATTATTTGATGCCTTTACAATCTTGTCAAGTCTGTCTCTGAAATCATCACCTGAATCGATAACATCATTTACTGTTCCTGTAAGCTTTTCAATTCCCTCTTCGTTGAACTCAACAACACCGTCTTTAAGTTCTCCTGCACCATCAGCAAGCTTTCCTATAGCATCTGATACATCTCCTGTCTTTGATACAAGAGTTGAAACTCCGCTGAAAAGTTTTGTTGCTCCTGAAGCAAGTGACTTTGCACCGTTTCTTAACTTATTGCTGCTTCCTGTAACTTTCTTAGAATTTTTCTTAATTGTCTTTTCATTCTTGATAAGTTTATCTGCCGCATTGTCAAGTTTCTTGTTGTTTGATGTAAGCTTTGAACCAGCTTTGTACATCTTCTGTACACTTTCATCAAGCTTTGAAACACTAGGATTAAGTTCCTCTTTATATGCTGTTGAGAGCATTGTTCCTGCCTCTTTAAGCTGTTTAAGTTTGTCACTTATTCCGTTGAGTGGTGAATCTTCAGCTGATGTGTCTGTACTTGTTTCCATCTGTGCAAGTCCTGCACTTACCTGGTCAAGACCACCATCTAATCCATCAAGGCCCGTGTCAACAGATGTAAGACCTGCTGATACTGAATCAAGTCCCTGAACAAGTGCCGAAGAATCTGATGTTGAACTTTCTATTGCATTTCCAACTGTCTGAGAAGCCTTTACATATTTTTCGATTGCTTCAATCTTAGCTTTGTCTGTCTCTGATTCAACACCTGCTTTAAGCGTTTCAAGTTCAGCAAGCATTGTGTTTACCTGCTCATCACTTACAGCGATGTTTTTAGCACCTTCATTTATGCTCTTTACTCCTGCCTTAATTCCTGTTTCGCCTGTTATACCTGTCTGCAGTGAGCTTACTCCTGCCTTAAGCTGTTTAACTCCTGCTTTTAAGCCTTCATCACCTGTTACTCCGGTCTGTAAAGCTACTACTCCCGAATGAAGTGTCTCTATTCCCTGTGCAAGCGTATCAACACTGTTAAGTGATGCATTTACTGTCTTAACGTAAGTATCAAGATTTGTGTTAAAGCTGTCTGAACCCTTGGCAAGTTTTGACGTACCAGTTTTTTGGAGTTTTCCTACTGCATCAACAACTTTCTTTGTATTTGCTGAATATTTTTTTACACTCTTTCCAAATGTCTTTGTTCCCTCGACATAAGTAACAACTCCATCCAGAAGTTTATCTGTTCCGCTTGTATATGTTACTATACCGTTTTTAAGTGTGTTTGTACCACTCTTCGCTGAACTTACGCCGTCCTTAAGTGTGTCCATTCCGTCTGAATAGTCACCAAACTTGCTGTCGAGTTTGTCAAGGTTTGAGCTGAGTTTATCTGAACCGTCTATAAGTTCCTGTGTTGCATCTGTAAGGTCATCAAGCTTATCTGTAAGGTCGTCAGTGCTTCCTATATCATCCATATCCATGTCTGAGAAAAATTCCGAACTTGCAACGGTGTAAGTTGATTTCATCTCAAAGTCTGTAACATCTGCTTTGATAGTAACTGTATCTGTAACTTTATCGTTGATTTTGCTAAGGTCGATGTCAACATCATCACCCAAATCAAGATTGTCAAGGTCAAGACTCTCTGAAAGTCCCGGCATTCCGTATGCCATGATTATATTGTTGTCACCTTCTGATACGATACTTCCGTTGTCAATAGTTACATTCTTAAAGTTGTCAACCGGAAGAATCATTCCTGTTACCATAACAAATGGTGTGTATATATCAACATTTTTCCCGCCAACTTTTTCCTTGCTCTTTGAAGTATTTGTATATTTTATCTTCATTTCAAGCTTTCCGCTTTTTCCTGCAAGTTCATCTGCTGCAATCTCTTTTCCGTCAAGTTTATATGTTATTGACATTCCGACAGGCATTTCCTTATCAGTTTTTCCCTGATAATAAATGTCATCACTTTCTGTATTCCAGTTAAGTGACTCCCCATCCTGTGTGAACTTTTCATCACCTTTTGTATTTGTTATATCTGTAAGGTCTGAAGCATCTTTTACTTCTCCCTTATCTGCTGCATTTTTAAGCCAGTCAGATACGATAACGTCTGTTTTATTACCATTTGCATCAAGTGTTGCATAAACTGTTTCCTGTTTTGAAACATCTTCTGAATCA
>ERZ1673743.3127-NODE-3127-length-13185-cov-4.580198_pt1 | contig 13185 bp, 12 predicted proteins | sample MGYA00580197_ERZ1673743 | MGnify/ENA primary metagenome ERZ1673743 (study PRJEB41218, sample SAMN15661795) | gut metagenome | host: Homo sapiens | place: Canada: London | collected 2015-08-20/2019-03-30 | study: EMG produced TPA metagenomics assembly of... | reverse complement strand
GCTATGTTCCATCCTTTGAACGATACCAGAGGCACCGTGTCGCCTCCGTGGGCGTAGACCTTGGCCTCGGGACTCAGGCAGAAGAGGTGATGCTTGTCGTAGAATGCGGTCTCGCCGTCAGGCTTGACGAAGAAACCACGGTTGAAATAGCGCCCGTTGTCAATGCAGAGGAAACTACCGGCTATGGCCATGCCGCGTTTGGCGGCGAGTGCACGCGCCCAAGTGACCGTAGGCCCGTCAGAGGTTTCGGCAACGGCTCGCATGGCATCGGTATCGGCCATGAATGCTGTGGTGAACAGTTCCGGCAACACCGCAATATCCGTGTCAGCGTCAAGAGCATCAATCAGCCGGGTGGCATTCTCTATATTGCGGGCCGGGTCGGCCCACACTATGTCAAGCGGGATAGCCGCGACCTTTATCGTGTCTTTTGGCGTGTCACTCATCTGTCGTGAATTTTTCGGGATACTTTCCGGTGTAGGGGTGGTAGAAATTCTTTACCGATCTGAGATCTGCGTCGATGTTTCCGGTCGGCTCGAATACTTCGGTCACATAAATCCGTCGGGTAGGGAAGTCGATTGCTCCCAGACAAATCGGCACGCCGGTCTCGTAAGCGATGCGCAGAAAGCCGGTGTGCCAGCGGGTGGTGCGCTTGCGCGTACCCTCGGGGGTGATGGCCAGCACAAGCCGCGGCGACGAGTTGAAACGTTTTATGAGACTGTCGACGAGCGACACATGCTTGTTGCCGCGCTCGACCGGCACACCGCCGATGGCGCGGAACAGGGAGCCCAGCGGAAAGAAAAACCAGCTTGACTTCATCAGGAAACCGGCCGATCTGTTCACTGACCGTATGGCAAGCTCCCCGAGGATGAAGTCCCAGTTCGAGGTATGCGGAGCCACGCAGATTATGGCTTTCGGATAGTCGGGGACGGAGATGTCTACCTGCCACCCGAACCATTTCAGTATGCGCGCGGGCAGATTCATGCCTTGTCGGTATCGTTGCACTTCAGTTCACGCGCGGGTTTGGGCAGCGCGGAGTTGAGTTCGTGCACCAGATCCGTGACATGGCCGAGGAACTTCTCGCGGAACGAGGCGTATGCCTTGCGGTAATAGCGGCGGCGCGCCTTGTGATACTCGCGGCCCGAGGGGAAATCATCGGCGAGGCGGTCGAAACTGAACGACACATTGCCGAGCGCAACCTCCTGGAGGTCGGCGGTGCGCACGATGATGCCGTCTATCTTATTCATGTCGACACCGGGTATGCAGTTACGGGCGATAAGGCACTCGCCGGCAAGGTCGGCGCATATTTTCCTGATCTCTTTCTTGAGGTCTCTGAGGTTAGCCATGAGTCAAAAAGTTTTTAGGCTGTTTGAAATTATTGTGTTTCCAACGCACGGCGCAAGGCGGCGATTGTCGGTGGTATCTTTATCACAGGATTGTATCCATGCTGTGATTTACTGTTATGGGATGCGCGCACGGGGCGCGGTATGGCAAATTCTTCGCCGAGGACTTTTGTCACTGCGTCACGGAATTTGGCGGGATGGGTACTTGCGATAACCAGACCTTTTTCGCCGGTTTTCAGTTCGCGGCGTGCCGCGCCGTAGGCGGCGGCTGTCTGCGGGTCAAGTATAACCGATGCCGTTCGGGCGCCCTCTTTCATCGTGGCTGCGATAGCGGCGTCAGTGAGGGCCACGCCACTGACATCTTTGCGCAAACGGGTCAGGTCGCCGCCGTACATGTCGATGATGCGTGCGAGATTCGACGGATTGCCCACATCAAGGGCGCTGGCGAGAGTCATAAGGGCACGGCGCGGACGCATGCCCCCGGTACGCAGATATTCAACAAATACGTCGTTGGCATTGTTGGCGGCGATGAATCGTTTTACAGGGAGTCCCATCTGTTTTGCCATCAGGGCGGCAGTCATGTTCCCGAGATTTCCGCAGGGCACAGAGATTACGGTTTCCGTTTCCGGGAACCGTGCCTGCATCGCGGCATATCCGTAGAAATAGTAGATTATGGCGGGCAACTGGCGCAAAAGGTTTATCGAGTTGCCCGAAGTGACCCGGCGGTCGCCGGTCTCGCCGGCGTTTTCAAGCAAAATCTGTTTTACCAGGCTCTGGCAGATGTCGAAACTGCCGTCTACCTCTATGGCAAGTACATTGCGGCGTTCGGCAAACTGTGTGATCTGTTCGGGCGAAAGCTTGCGGCGCGGGTAAACCACCACGACGCGTGTCGATGCCGACCGCTCGAAACCGTTTGCCACCGCGCCCCCCGAATCGCCTGAGGTGGCGAGTATGATATCGCGCCTGAGACCGTGTGCCGGATCGAGCAACGGCAGCAGACGTGCCATGAACCGCGCGCCTATGTCGTTGAACGACATGGTGGGGCCGTGGAACAGTTCAAGCGAGCAGATGTCGTCAGAAAGCGCGCGTACCGGAATGTCGAAGTTCAGCGCGTCATCCACAATCTGTTTCAGCTGAGTGGGGGGTATGATGTCGCCCAGCAGTGTGGTCATCACCACATATCCGATCTCGCGGGCCGACATTTCCGCAATATTGTTGAAAAGAGCCTTGGGCAACCGGGGCAGAGTGTCGGGCAGATATAGGCCGCCATCAGGCGCCAGCCCGTTGACAATGCCACGTGCGAACGAGACTTTTTCAGATTTTCCGAGTGTCGAATGAAGTATCATGTCAGACTGTTACGGCTACGTATCCGTCTTGTGAATGTGATGGCTCCGGCTTGTCGGTCCGCTACAAATTTACAGAAATTTTTCAGCGATGTCAACAGTGTCGCCATAAAATTTTCAAAATTTTCAGACCTGCGGTTTTTTTTGTAATTTCGTGCCTTAAACAGCCTCTCGACATCACAGCCGGTCATACGGTTCAATAAAAAATATTCCCGACATGAAATCACAGCCTGAAATACTTGTCGCGGTTATGGCCGCGGGATCTTCGAAAGCCGCGCTGGCCACCCGACGCGCAAATCTGCCGAGACTCGCGGTACTGTCGGTAATGGCTGGGGCGTTCATAGCTCTCGGCGGGGCGCTTTCGGTCGTTATCGGTTTCGGATTTCCGGAGTTATCCGCGGCAAATCCCGGTTTACAGAGGTTGTTGAGTGGTCTGGTGTTTCCGGTCGGACTGGTGCTGGTGGTGACTTTCGGCGCCGAGCTGTTCACCGGCAACAATGCCGTGCTGATGCCGGGAGTATTACAACGGCGATATGGTGTGGGTGCCGTGCTCGGCAACTGGACCATAGTGTGGCTGGGCAATTTTGCCGGCGCGTTGCTGTTCACCTATTTTCTCGTGGCGGCGCCGGGGCTGTTTGACGTCGCCCCGTACGACAGTGCGATTGCCGGCATCGCCACGAAAAAAGCGGCCCTTACACCGTGGGTATGTTTCCTGCGCGGAATCGGGGCTAACTGGTGCGTGTGTCTGGCCGTCTGGCTCGCCATCGGCGCAAAGACATTTCCGGGCAAGGTCATAGCATGTCTTCTGCCGGTGGCGACCTTTGTGGCGCTGGGGTACGAGCATTGTGTGGCCAACATGTTCTTCATCCCGGCCGGCATGATGACCGGGGCAGACGTGACCATGGGAGAGCTTGGTGTCAATCTACTGATGTCGACTCTCGGCAACATAGCCGGAGGCGCCCTGTTCGTGGGGTGTCTTGCCTACTGGCTACACCGCAAGAGCCTCGGCTGACAGTGCCGGGGCTTTTTTATGCTTGCCCAATGGCAAACATGCTTTTAAACATACAGGTATCTCATCTGTCCGATGAATAAATTGTGTATATTTGCCAAATCAGATGATCATGAGACAATACAGCGATAACAATCATCATTTACGTCACGATTTCTCAACCTTCCTATACCGATGAAAACAAAGAAACTTCTGCTTGGCGATGAAGCTCTTGCATCAGGGGCCATCAATGCCGGTCTGTCCGGTGCCTACGCCTATCCCGGGACGCCCTCTACAGAAATTCTTGAATTTGTGCAGGCGTCGCCCGTGGCGCGTGAACGGAAAACCCACAGCCACTGGTCAACAAACGAGAAAACTGCAGTCGAGGAGGCCCTCGGCATGAGTTTCTGCGGCAAACGCTCAATCACCTCCATGAAACATGTGGGCCTGAACGTTGCCGCCGACGCTTTCGTGAACTCGGCCATGACAGGTGCCAACGGCGGCATGCTTGTCATATCGGCCGACGACCCGTCGATGCACTCGTCGCAGAACGAACAGGACTCGCGTTTCTATGCCTCGTTTGCCATGGTGCCGTGTCTCGAACCATCGACACAGCAGGAGGCTTACGATATGGCCCGCTATGGTTTTGAACTCAGCGAGCGTCTGCGCATACCTGTGATGGTAAGGATGGTAACCCGCCTGGCCCATTCGCGTGCCGTGGTGGAGACCGATACCGAGGCTGATGCCGAAAAACCGCTCTCATACCCCGAGAATCCGCGTCAGTGGGTGCTCATGCCGGGCAACTCGCGTGTGCGTTACCGTCAGCTTATCGCCGACAACCGCATAATGGAGGCTGAATCGGAAAATTCGCCCTTTAACCGTCTTACCCCCGGTACCGACAGGCGCATAGGGGTGCTCACATCGGGCATTGCGGCCAACTATGTGGCCGAATGTTTCCCCGAAGGGTGCCCGTTCGCAGTGCTGAAGATCTCGCAGTATCCGCTGCCGAAATCGCTTGTGGTCGAACTGGCCGGCAACTGCGACGCCGTATTTGTGGTCGAGGAGGGGCAGCCGGTCATCGAACAGGCCCTCCGCGGTCTGCTTGACAATTCGCTCAAGGTCTACGGCAAGCTCGACGGAACCCTGCCGCGTACGGGCGAGCTTAATCCCGATATCGTGGCCGAAGGGTTCGACAAGCTTGTGCCCGGACTTGGCCTTAAAGCCACGGCCCTCAATGAGCCGAGCGAACTCGTGGTGCCGCGTCCGCCGGCCCTGTGCCAGGGTTGCGGCCATCGTGATGTATATCATGCGCTCAACGACACTCTCAAAAAATATGAGTCGCCCAAGGTGTTCGGCGACATAGGCTGTTACACCCTCGGGTGGCTGGCTCCGTTCAACGCCATCGATACCTGCGTAGACATGGGTGCCTCAATCACCATGGCAAAAGGCGCCGCCGACGCCGGACAGCATCCTGCCGTGGCAATTATCGGCGACTCGACATTCACGCACTCGGGGATGACGGGTCTGCTTGACGCCATCAACGAGAACACCCCGATGACGGTCATCATCTCCGACAACCTCACCACCGGCATGACCGGCGGACAGGACTCGCAGGGCACCGGAAAACTTGAGGATATATGCCTCGGTCTGGGTGCCGACCCGGCTCATGTGCGCACTATCGACTCGCTGCCGAAGAACCACGACGACATGATGGCCATGTTCGCCGAGGAATTCGACTATCCCGGCCTGTCGGTGATTGTGTCGCGCCGCGAGTGCATCCAGACGGCCCGCCGTCATGCCAAAGCTAAGAAATGAGGTGTATAACAGTATTTGAAAGACTATCATGAAATCAGACATCATACTGGCAGGCGTGGGCGGTCAGGGCATACTTTCTGTCGCCACAATTCTCGGCGCCGCCGCCCTTGCCGACAATCTCTATCTCAAACAGGCTGAAGTGCATGGCATGAGCCAGCGCGGCGGCGATGTAATGTCGTGCCTGCGACTCAGCTCATCGCCCATAGCCTCGGATCTCATCGGACTGGGCAAAGCCGACCTCATTGTGTCGCTCGAACCGATGGAGGCCGCACGCTACCTGCAGTATCTCGCCCCCGAAGGGCGAGTGATTACCAGCACGGTGGCATTCGTGAATATTCCGAACTATCCTGACACCGAGGCTGTCGTGGCACGCCTGAAGGAGCTCAAAGGCACTGTGGCATTCGATATGGACGAGGTGGCCAAAGAGGTGGCCACCGTGCGGTCGTCGAATATGGTGCTCCTCGGCGCCGCCGCTCCGTACATCGACATCGAGCCGGCCAAGATCGAGGCTGCCATCGAGACCGTATTCGGCGCCAAGGGGGAGAAACTCGTCAGCCAGAACATAGCCGCCTTCCGTGCAGGCTACGATCTTTCGGCCAAACACTGAACTATCAAAGCAAAAGACACGATATGCAACCTGTATCACGACAGCAGTTTGAGGCGACCATGGAGGATCTCCATATCGTCAACATAGCATCGGCCACAATCAGGCAGATCGTCTCTCTCTCGACGAGACTTGAAGAGATTCTCGGCGAAAAATATGTGCATCTTGAGATGGGCAACCCCGGGCTGCCCCCCAACCGTGTGGGCATAGAGGCCGAACGCGAGGCGCTGGCACGCGGCGTGGCCGGCGTTTATCCGAATATCGCCGGTATTCCCGAAATCAAGAAAGCCGGGTCTGACTTCCTCAAGGCGTTTCTCGACATCGACATCCCAGGCCGCTGCATTGTGCCCACGGTGGGTTCGATGCAGGCCACATTCACCCTGTTCCTGCTCATGGGGCAGCGACTGAAAGGGCGCGACACCATCCTCTTCCTCGATCCCGGGTTCCCGGCCCAGCACAACCAGGTGAAACTGCTGGGACTGAACCAGGAGTCAATCGACATCCATGACTGCCGCGGCGAGGCACTTGAGGCCGAACTCGACGCCATGCTATCGAAAGGGAACATATCGGCCATAATATACAGCAATCCCAACAACCCGGCGTGGACCAACCTCACCGACACCGAATACAGGGCGCTGGCACGCATGGCCGAGAAACATGATATAATCATCATCGAAGACCTTGCATACCTCGGCATGGACTTCCGCAAGCGTTTCGGCGTACCGTATCAGGAGCCGTTCGTGCCAACGGTGGCCAAATACACCGACAGATGTATCATGCTCGTTTCGTCATCGAAGATTTTCAGCTACGCCGGACAGCGCATCGCAATGGTGTGCATGACACCCGCAGTGGCCGACCGCCGCTATCCCGAACTGGAGTCATTCTATGAGATGCCCACTTTCGCCGACGCCTATATATACGGTGTGCTTTATTGCGCGTCGTCGGGCACGGCACATTCTGCTCAGTTCGCGTTCGCATCAATGCTTGAGGCGGCTGTGGCCGGTAAGCTCGATTTCGTCACAGACTGCAGCGAATACGGCCGCCGTGCCGCACTTGCAAAAAAGATTTTCCTGCGCCACGGTTTCCATATCGTTTACGACAAGGACGGTGGCGCCGACGGCGCCGACATCTCAGACGGTTTCTTCTTTACCGTCGGTTACGGCGACATGCGCGGCGACGAACTGCAGGCCGACCTGCTCCGTTATGGCATATCCACAATCTCGCTCCCCTCGACCGGCAGCCGCCAGCAGGGTCTGCGCGTATGCGTGTCGATGCTGTCTGACCCCAAGCTGTTCGACATGCTCGACGAGCGTCTTGCCGCCTTTGACCGTTCAATGAAGTCCCACTCAGACAAACAAGCCGAGCCATGCCTTTCATGACAGCAGACGAGGCCATGAGCCTCGTCAAATCCGGTGACCATATCTATATTCAGGGTAGTACCTCCATTCCCGAGACCCTGGTTGACGCCATGACCCGGCAGGGCGACCGCCTGAAAGGGGTGGTTCTCTATTCAGGCTTTTCGGTGGCGCGCCGCGAGGCTCCGTACTGCCACGAACAGTATAAGGACTCGTTTCTGGTCGACACCTGCTTTGTATCAAATAATGTCAGGAAATGGATTGCCGAAGGGTATGGAACCACGACGCCATGTTTCCTCGGCGAGGTGCCGTCGCTGTTCCGTGACGGTCGCTGGCCGGTTGACGTGGTGTTCCTGAACTGCAGCGAGCCTGATGCCGACGGATATGTGAGCTATGGAGTCTCGGCCGACCTGGCCGTCTCGGCCACGGAATGTGCCCGGGTGGTGATAGCGCAGATTAACCCGCACATGCCGTTCTCGTATGGAGATCCGGTGATACATCTGTCGAAAATCGATGCCGCGGTCAGGGTGGATGACCCCCTTGTCGAGGTGCCTACCGCTGTTCCCGGGCCGGTAGAGACGGCCATTGGCCGTGCCATCGCCGAACGTATCCCCGACGGCGCCACGCTGCAGATCGGTGTGGGTGGAATCCCCAACGCTGTAATCAGCGCGCTGGCTGACCACAAGCACCTTGGTCTGCATACCGAGGCGATGACCGACGGTGTGCTGCCGCTTATCGAATCGGGTGTGATAGACAACTCGCAGAAAGTCATCGAGCCCGGAAAATCGGTGGCGTGTCTGGCGCTGGGTTCACGCAGGCTATATGACCTTATGGATCACAACAAAGATATGATCTTCAAGGATGTGGCCTGGACCAACGACCCGTTCATCATCAGTCGCAACCCCAAGGTAATGTCGATAAATTCGTGCCTGGAGATAGACCTTACGGGGCAGATATGCGCCGATTCTATCGGTACGCGCATCTTCTCGGGTATCGGCGGTCAGCATGACTTCGTCTACGGCGCTATGCGCAGCAGGGGTGGCATGTCGTTCCTGGCCATGACCTCGACAACCTCGAAAGGGATGGGCAAGATCAAGCCGGTGCTGACCCCCGGCGCAGGGGTCGTTACCACCCGTTTCCAGACCAACTGGGTAGTCACCGAGCATGGGGCCGTCGACCTGCGCGGACGCTCGCTTGCCGAACGTGCCAAACTGCTCATATCAATTGCCAACCCCGCCGACCGCGAAGACCTTGACCGCGCGGCCCGCGAGCGTTTCGGCCACATCTATTCGAGGATATCGCTGTAATTACGCCCGGTTCCTTACCATAAACACATGATGCCATAATGTGCTGATATACTCACATTATGGCATCATGTGTTTTGAATTGCCTGTAAAAATCCGGAATCAAGAGATGCGGGTTTCGATGGCGTCAGCCATTCCGTCAGGATCTTGGCAACTGATTACGTACTGGCGTCCGTTTTTCAGCTTGACAAGTATGCACTGGTTCCGGTTGCCATAGTAGCCGAAGTATGAGCCGATGATGATGTCGCTGAAATAACCCCAGTATCCGAAATATCCGCCGCTCCCGCAGACACGGATGCCGGCCGCCGAGGGGAGGCAACGCTCTGCGCTGCTGATTCCCTTCCATGGGATTACTTTGTTCCGTAGCGGGCGGTGTATCACAAGTGCGTCGGCTCTTGCCTCGATGCTGAGAGGGCAATACCATAGCACCGAGCCAAAAACCGCCACGGCTATCGCCAGTCCGATTGCCGGTCTGTCCTGACTCACGCAGGCGGTGGCAATGGCGGCTATAAGCAGACCGCTGACAAGCCACGTCATGAGAGTGCAGAAGGTGCTGAATTTTACTTTGCTTTTCATTTTATTGATTGATTAATCGTTGTCTTCGAGAATGAATATTGATTCGACCGGGCGCGCGAAATAGCGCGCAATCTTCAGGGCAAGCGGCGTGGATGGCATGAACCGGTTCTTTTCAATGGCCACTATGGTCTGGCGGCTTACACCGACTACCTCGGCCAGATCCTGCTGTGTGATGCCGCGTTCAGCCCGTTCAATCCTGATTCTGTTCTTCATCCTGTCCCATCTGATTGTAACGCCGCATCTCCAGTCTGAAAATGACCACGAATATCATCGGCAGCAGCACTAGATTAACCATCATGAACCGGAAATACGCAATGCCGTTGACGAGCAGCGTCGCGGCTACAAGCAGAATCACGTATATGTAGAGTGAGTTCAGCAATGAGGCCAGCCTGATTGAGCGCGTCATCTCATCCTCATGCGGTTCTTTAGAACATACAATCATCAGCGCTCCGACAACAATGCCGATTATCACGGTATCGTTGACAGCGGTCTCGATGGCACCCGAAAGTGTCAAGACGTCGGCCTCACACATTATTCCCAGAATGACCGAGGGAATGAACAGCACCCAGCCCAAAATCCGGCACCAGGTTGGAAACAACATATTCTTCATAGTCGCGGTTGCTTTGTTGGTAGATGCACAAAGGTAAAACAAATTTTACAAAAAGTCAAGTGAACTTTACATTTTAACTTTTTGGAAACTGAACGCTACCATTACCGGATAAAAAAAGACCGGCAACATAATGTACCGGTCTGCAAATATTTAGTGATGACGGCTTTATTCGCTTTTGTGCCCGAGCGTGTTGCCGGGATAAGCCTCAAGGGCGTGGCGCAGAACCACCATGGCCTTGCGCAGTTCCTCTTTTTCAAGCACGTAGGCAAGACGTACCTCATCGCGGCCAAGACCGGGTGTGGTGTAAAAACCCGATGCGGGCGCCATGAACACGGTCTGTCCCTCATATTCAAACTCTTCAAGGCACCAGCGGCAGAACTCGTCGGCATCGTCAACCGGCAGGCGTGCCACCGTATAGAACGCGCCCATGGGGATGGGGGAATAGCACCCCGGAATCTTGTTGAGCTCGTCGATAAGGAATTTTCGGCGCTCGACATATTCGTTGTAGGTGTCGAGCATATATTCCTCGGGAGTGTCTATAGAGGCCTCGGCCACAATCTGACCCAGCAGGGGTGGACTGAGGCGCGCCTGACAGAACTTCATGATGTTGGCCCGCAGGGTAGGATGTTTGGTTATCAGCGCGCCAACGCGGATCCCGCACTCATTGTAGCGTTTCGACACGGAGTCGATGAGCACCACCTGCTGTTCGATGTCGGGCAGATGGAACGCCGAGATGTAGGGTGCCCCCGTGTAACAGAACTCGCGGTAGACCTCGTCAGAGAAGAGAAATAGATCGTGGCGTTTGACGATATCGCGCAGCTGCAGCATCTCTTTCATTGTGTAGAGATAACCGGTGGGGTTGTTCGGGTTGCATATCAGGATACCCTTCGTGCGCGGGGTAATCAGTTTCTCGAACTCCTCCATCGGCGGGAGGGTGAAACCGTCGTCAATCGACGAGGGGATAGTCACAATCTTGGCTCCGGCCGAGATGGCGAAGGCCATATAGTTGGCATAGGCCGGTTCGGGAACGATAATCTCGTCGCCCGGGTCAAGTGCCGCCATGAAAGCGAACAGCACCGCTTCCGAGCCGCCGGTGGTGACTATGATGTCATCGACATCGACCGAGATGTTGTATCGCCTGTAATACTCGCGCAATTTCTGACGCAAGGTAAGCAAGCCGTCAGAGGGGGAATATTCGAGAACCTTGCGGTCTATGTGCTTGAGGGCGTCGAGGGCTGTCTGCGGGGTGGGCACGTCAGGCTGGCCGATATTGAGGCCGTAGACCTTTATGCCGCGGGCACGGGCCTTGTTTGCCAGCGGAACAAGTCGCCGTATAGGCGAGGCCGGCATTATGTTGCCGCGTTCAGAAACTTGGGGCATATCTGATAGAATATTACGATTCGTATTAATAAGACTGCAAAGTTAGGCGCTTTTGCAGCAAGTTCAAAAGATTTTTCAGATTAATCTCACATACGCCACATAAGTAACATACGATACAGATGTTACTTATGTAACTTATGTAACTTATGTGCGGCTTAGCGTGCCAGGTTGAGGTTCAGCGAAAGCCCGTATGACGATGACGACGTGGGGTAGGCGCCGCTCGACACAAGGGGGGTGTTCACCTGGTGGTCAAAATAGGCTGCCAGGGTGAGGCGCCGCGACAGGATGTAAGACGCGTTGAACTGGATGTTCAGCGTGCGCGTGCCCGACGTGGGCTGTGTGTAGTTGGTCTCGATGCGGCGTATGAGCGCCTGAGTGTTCTGCAACGAGAAATCGGCGTTGATGGTAAGGTCGTTCGACACGCCCGACTGAGAGCCGCGCATCTTGAGCACGGTATTGAACCCTACGATTTTGTAGCCGAGCCCGAGCGTGAGGCCGCGTGTTGTGGCCTCGACGACCTGACCGGCCGAGGTGTTGAGCGTGAGCGTGCGCTGGTCGCGGTACTCGGCGCTGATCTGCATCTCGTTCTTAAGCGTGGTGGTGACGCCGAACAGCGGGGCGAACCTCTCGGTAATGGCCACCGACGAGATATTGTAGGGGGATGACGGGATGGGGTTGCCCGACAGTTCGTCGAGTGTGAAACCGATGTCAGAGCCCGGGGCGGCCTCAATCCAGTTCAGATAGGAGTTGTATGACCCCACAGAGTATGTGCACTGATAGGCGTGGTTCAGCGTGAACGACTTGAAGATGTTGCGCAGGTTGCCGAGGTTAATCAGGCCATCGTAGGTGATGCGCCAGTTGGGGAGCACGAATCTGAACGAGGGGAACGGATCGAGATACTGCTTGTGCGCGTCGGTGCCGGTGTATGCTGCCAGGAACGCGGGAATCAATACATCTGACGACGTCTCGGATGCCGCGCCGATTTCAGGATTGAACGGCTGGCCGGCCAACGGATTGTCCTTCAGGAAACCGCCCGTGGGATAATTGATGCCGTTGTAGCGGTCGGTATAGCGGTCGGCGATGACAGGGATATTGTCAAGCATCTTCTGGAACGGAGCCGAATAATAGCCGTTGTCGGCTTTCGATGACCCGAGCGACGTCAGGATTGCGCAGTGGGTCTTTGTATAGGAACCGGAACGGGTTACCGGCATGTCGGCGTACATGAACTGAATCTGGTTCGTGCGGTTGTCGGTGCGGTTCATGGTGAGCTGCACCTTAAGGCCCTTGACCGGTTCAAGCGTGAACTCAAGGTTGAGCTCGTTGGCCTTTGACCACAGCGCTGGCGATGTCTGGCCGTCGTCACACATCAGCCAGCCGCGTTCCTTGGCGCGGTAGATGTAGTTCACGTCGGTGAAACCGAACGCGAAGTCAAGACCCGGCGACATGGGGCCGTACTGCGTAGACTGGCCGAAGATGTCGCCGATGCTGTTGCGGAACAGCGGCAGGGTGGTGGTCGATGTGCGTTTCCAGCGTATCGAGGCGTTGCGCGGACTCATAACGAGGCGCAGGGCGTATTCGCCTATCTCGCGCCATACCGACTTCTCCTCTTTCAGAATCTCCTCGATCGAGAACTTGATGGCCTGGTCGCCGCGGGTCAGAATCTCCACGTTGTTCACGTCGACCACACGCGACCTGACGGTGAACGGCTTGCCGTCGGCCGTCGTTGCCGTGATCTTCACCTTTTTGTTGCGCAGGTTGTGGCGTATGGTCAGGGTGGTGTCGGGGAGCAGGTTGAAAGTCTTCTCGAACTTCTTCGGTTTCTTCGGGGCCACGTTGGCTTTGCGGGTGTTGGCAAAGCGCTTGTTCACAT
>ERZ1673743.3124-NODE-3124-length-13194-cov-11.739935_pt1 | contig 13194 bp, 7 predicted proteins | sample MGYA00580197_ERZ1673743 | MGnify/ENA primary metagenome ERZ1673743 (study PRJEB41218, sample SAMN15661795) | gut metagenome | host: Homo sapiens | place: Canada: London | collected 2015-08-20/2019-03-30 | study: EMG produced TPA metagenomics assembly of... | reverse complement strand
GATAAATTGCAACCAAACAAAGAAAGAATTTTCCGATATCGAAACAAAGGTTTCCAAACAGTGAAACAAAAATTTTTCTACGGTGAAAATATATTTTCCCGCTGGTTTTTCATAATCTTTGTACCTTTGTCCCGAGAACATCGCAAGGTATGTTTTGGGTTGCCCGAAACGATTCGAGTAACTCTAAACGCCTTGTCCTTGCAGGGAGCAGGATTATCCTCCAAAGTCGGATAATTCCAAAATCAACGATACCTTGTGGTGAATATAGGGTTACACATAATAAACTCTCTCTCTTCTCTTATACTGTTTATTCAAATGCGCAAGGAAAAACTGATAAAAATTGCTACCTTTGCACTCATTATCGGACTGCTAATGACCTGAGAAAGCAATTAAAACAACATATGAAACTCCTTCGTTGTCTTATAGGCTTTGGTCAGCCTCGCAGGGATAGCGAAGGAGTTTTCGCTTTAATATAAACCATGGCTGTACAAAGTGAAGCCGCACTTGAAAATGCTCTGATTCATGCTCTTGAACAAATGAGCTATGAATACGTGAAGATTGAAGAAGAAAGCAATCTTCGCGATAATTTCAAATGCCAGCTCGAAAAACATAATCGCAAACAACTTGCGGAAATAGGGCGTGAACATTTCACCGAATCGGAGTTTGAAAAGATTTTGCTTCATTTGGAGGGCGGCTCACGCTTTGAAAAATCCAAGAAACTGCGCGACCTCTATCCACTCGAAACCGAAAATGGGGAACGTGTGTGGGTGGAATTTCTCAATAAGAAACAATGGTGTCAGAATGAGTTTCAGGTATCAAACCAAATCACCATTGAGGGCAGGAAGAAATGCCGCTATGATGTGACGATATTGGTAAATGGTTTGCCGTTGGTGCAAATCGAATTAAAAAAGCGAGGGGTGGAACTGCGCCAAGCCTACGACCAAGTGCAACGCTACCATAAGACATCGTTTCATGGCTTGTTCGACTATATACAGGTTTTTGTTATTTCCAACGGTGTAAACACCCGCTATTTCGCCAACAACCCTAATCAAGGCTACAAGTTTACTTTCAATTGGACGGATAAGGATAACAACCCCTTCAACGACCTCAGTCTGTTTGCAGCAATGTTCTTCGATAAATGTACCCTTGGTAAGATGATTAGCAAATACATCGTGCTTCATGAGGGTGACAAATGTCTGATGGTGTTGCGCCCCTATCAGTTCTATGCCGTGGAGGAGATTTTGGATAAGGTGCAGAACTCTACCGACAATGGCTTCATTTGGCACACTACGGGAGCTGGCAAGACTCTTACTTCTTTTAAGGCGGCACAACTCGTTTCGGAGTTGGATGGCGTGGATAAGGTGATGTTTGTGGTGGACCGTCACGACCTTGACACGCAGACGCAATCGGAATATGAAGCGTTCGAACCCGGTGCAGTGGATAGCACGGACAACACCGATGAACTGACGAAGAAACTTTCAAGCGATTCGAAAATCATTATCACTACCATTCAGAAACTCAATGCAGCCGTTACGAAGCAATGGTACAGCAAGCGTTTGGATGAAGTGAGGAAGTCGCGCATCATCATGATTTTCGATGAGTGTCATCGTAGCCATTTCGGTGAGAGCCACAAAAATATTGTCAACTTCTTTACCAATACGCAAATATTCGGCTTCACGGGGACACCTATATTCAAGGAGAACTCTAAGAACGATCGTACTACCGAAGAAATCTTCGACAAGTGTCTGCACAAGTATCTGATTAAAGATGCCATTGCTGATGAGAATGTACTTGGCTTTTTGGTGGAATACTACCACGGCAACGAGGAGGTATCACCGGGACAGGAAAGCCGTATGCACGAGATTGCCAAATTCATTCTCAACAATTTCAGCAAATCCACCTTTGACGGTGAGTTTGACGCGCTATTTGCCGTGCAGAATGTGCCGATGCTCATTCGTTACTATAAGATTTTCAAAGCACTGAATCCTAAAATCTCAATCGGTGCAATCTTCACCTATTCATCGAACCCTAACGAGGACGATGAACTGACGGGCATGAACAGCGGTTTTGTCAACGAATTCGTGCCGGAGGCTGACGATATGCAGGAAATCATCAACGACTACAACCAAATGTTTGGTACGAATTTCTCCATCGAGAATTTCCGTGCTTACTACGATGATGTCAATCTGCGGTTGAAAAAGAAGAAAACCGACATGAAACCGCTCGACCTTTGTTTGGTCGTGGGTATGTTCCTCACAGGTTTCGATTCCAAGAAGCTGAACACGCTGTATGTGGATAAGAATTTGGAATACCACGGATTGTTGCAAGCGTTCTCACGTACCAACCGTGTACTCAACGAGCGCAAACGTTTTGGTAAGATTGTCTGTTTCCGCGACCTCAAGAGCAATGTGGACGAATCCATAAAACTGTTCAGCAACGGGGGTACGGGCACTATCATCCGCGAGGCTTTCGAGGTGGTGAAAAAGGAATATGCCGACATCGCCAAAGATTTCCTTGCCAAATATCCCGACACTGCGGCTGTCGATGCGTTGAAGACCGAACCCGAAAAGCGCGACTTCATTCTCGCTTTCCGTGAGTTGATAAAGAAACATGCGGAGATACAAATCTACGAGGACTATTCGGAGGATGACCCCGAATTGGGCATATCCGAACAACAGTACAACGACTTCCGAAGTAAGTACCTCGACATTCACGACACGTTCCTTGATAGTACTACCGTAACCGTAGGCGGCACTTCCACTGAGGATAATTCCACCGAAGACGAAATAGGACTTGAAGACATCGACTTCTGTCTTGAACTGTTGCACAGCGACATTATCAATGTGGCTTATATCCTCGAGCTGATTGCAGAACTCAATCCGTTCAGTGAAAACTATGAGGAACAACGCCGCCATATCATCGACACAATGATTAAAGATGCCGAGCTGCGCAGCAAGTCTCAACTGATTGACGGCTTTATCCGCCAGAATGTAGATGAAGACAAGGAGGGCTTCGTGGAGCGCAAGAAGAAAGCGGATGGTTCTGTTGACCTCGAAGAACGGCTCAACCAATATATCCGTCAGGAAAAAGGCAAAGCCATTGACCGCCTTGCGGAAGATGAGCAGTTGCCTACCGAACTGCTGAACCGTTTCCTCTCGGAGTATGACTTCTCACAAAAAGTGCAACCCGAAATCATTCAAACGGCAGTCAAGGAGAAGCACCTCGGCTTGCTAAAGACGCGCAGAACCGTGAACCGTATTCTCGACCGTCTGCGCAATATTATCAGAACATTTTCTTGGGACTAAAAGATGGCGTATGAAAACAAATGACCCCGGCTATGTTTATATACTGACCAATCCCAGTTTTCGAGAGGATTGGGTGAAAATAGGTAAAAGTACTCGCCCCGTTGACATTCGTTCAAAGGAGTTGGACAATACCGCTGTGCCGTTGCCTTTTGAAATCTTTGCCACGATGAAGACTTCTAAATTCAATGAGGTTGAAAGACTTGTGCATAAGACAATAGACCGATTGACAGACTTGCGTATTCGGCAAAATAGGGAATTCTTTAATGTTGACCCCAAAGTGGCTCTTGATATTTTCAGAGACATCGCTTTGACAATTGACGATGCGGTCATAACTGAATATGAGGACAATAAACCTATTATAGCGCACCCCGAAAAGAAAGAAAAGAAATCAGAATTTTCTCGACCGAACAAACGGGAGCGATTCAAATTCAGCATGGTACATATCAAGATAGGTGAATATATTACTTTTATCCCTACCAATCTGAAAGTGAAAGTTGCAAGTGATGATTCCATCGAATATGACGGACGAATTTACAAATTGTCTCCTTTTGTCGGTACGTTTCTTCCGGAAGAAAAGAGAACACCTTCAAATGCCTATCAGGGGAGCAAGTATTTCTCGTACAACGGAAAAATATTAGATGACTTAAGGACAGCCTTTGAAAAAGAAGCTGATAATAAAATAAACATTGTAGAAAACAAAACTGTTTAAGAACATGAGTGAAGAACTCCAACAAAAACTCCGTGCCCAGCTTTGGGAGGTTGCCAACAACCTGCGCGGCAATATGTCAGCCAACGAATTTATGTACTTCTCGTTGGGCTTTATCTTTTATAAGTACCTTTCTGAAAAAATAGAGAACTATGCCGACCGTGCGCTTGAAGATGACGAAATCACTTTCAAACAGTTGTGGCAGTCAGGCGAAGAAGATGCCCTTGAACTTCAAGAGGAAGTCAAGAAGCAGTGTTTGGAAAATATCGGTTATTTTGTAGAGCCGCAATATCTCTTCACCTCTATCATTGACGCAATTAAGCACAAGGAGAATATTATTCCCTCTCTCGAACGTTCGCTGAAGCGCATTGAGGACAGCACGCTCGGACAAGAGAGTGAGGACGATTTTGGAGGTTTGTTTTCAGACATAGACCTTGCTTCGCCCAAGCTCGGCAAAACTACCGATGACAAGAATACGCTCATATCCAATGTACTGATTGCTTTGAACGGCATTGACTTCGGAGCGGACGAAGCTACGCAGATAGATATTCTCGGCGATGCTTATGAATATATGATTTCTCAGTTTGCCGCTGGAGCGGGCAAGAAAGCCGGAGAATTTTACACACCGCAAGAAGTGAGCCAGATTCTTGCCGAGATAGTGACTATCGGACATACTCGCTTACGCAATGTATATGACCCTACTTGCGGTTCGGGTTCACTGCTTATTCGTGCAGCTCATACGGGACGGGCATACGAGATATTCGGGCAGGAGAAAAACCCCACTACTTACAACTTGTGCCGTATGAATATGTTGCTGCATGGTATCAAGTTCAGTAATTTCCAGATAGAGAATGGCGACACCTTGGAGGCGGACGCTTTCGGTGACACCCAGTTCGATGCCGTGGTTGCCAATCCTCCTTTCTCCGCAGAGTGGAGTGCCGCCGACAAGTTCAACAATGATGACCGTTTCAGCCGTGCCGGTCGCCTTGCTCCGCGCAAGACAGCTGACTATGCCTTTATACTGCACATGCTCTATCATCTTGTGGATGGTGGTACAATGGCTTGCGTTGTACCGCACGGCGTATTGTTCCGTGGTAATGCCGAGGGCGTTATCCGCCGTTTCCTTATCGAGAAGAAGAACTGCATTGACGCAATTATCGGCTTGCCAGCCAATATCTTCTACGGCACTTCCATTCCCACTTGTATTCTCGTGATGAAGAAATGCCGCAAGGAGGACGATAATATTTTGTTTATTGACGCAAGCAAGGAGTTTGAAAAGGTCAAGACCCAAAACAAACTACGCAAGGAGCATATCGACAAGATTGTAGATACTTACCGCAATCGCACCGAGATAGAAAAGTACAGCCACCTCGCCACCTTGCAGGAAGTAGCCGATAACGACTACAATTTGAACATTCCCCGTTATGTGGATACCTTTGAAGAGGAAGAGCCTATCGACATTAAGGCTGTCATGGCTGAAATCAAGGAATTGGAAGCCAAACGTGCTGACCTTGACAAAGAGATTGAAGGCTACCTCCGTGAACTGGGAATTGTAGAATAAAACGAAGAGGGTAAGATTATGGCTAAAAAGTTCGAGATAAGAAACAGCACAGCGGAGTTCTTGATATTTACTGTCGCAGACAAAGAGCAAGGGGTTGAAGTGTTGTATAAAGATGAAAGCATTTGGGCGACACAAAAAGTTATTGCCACTCTTTTTGATGTGGATAGAACGGTTGTCACCAAGCACTTGAAGAATATTTTCGACACTTGTGAATTGGATAAGGAAGTGGTATGTGCAAAAATTGCACATACCACCGAGCATGGGGCTATAGACGGAAAAACGCAGACTAAAGAAGTACAATACTATAATCTTGATGCTATCATCTCTGTGGGCTACCGTGTCAATTCCATTCGTGCCACCCAATTCCGCCAATGGTGTACCTATGTGTTGCGCCAATTTGCCATCCGTGGTTATGTCATAGACAAGAAACGCATGGAAAACGGTTCTTTTATCGGTGAGGATTATTTTGAACACTTGTTGGCTGAAGTCCGTGAGATACGATTGAGTGAACGCCGTTTCTACCAAAAACTCACCGATATTTACGCCACTGCCATTGACTACAATCGCGATGCGCCCACTACACGGCTGTTCTTCAAAAAGGTTCAGAACAAAATGCACTATGCCGTACATGGGCATACGGCTGCCGAACTTATCGTGCAACGTGCAAACTCCGAGAAAGAACACATGGGGCTTACCTCTTGGGAAAATGCTCCTGACGGAAAGATAGTGAAGCCCGATGTGGTTATAGCAAAAAACTATCTGAAAGAAAACGAGTTGGAAAATATGGCGCAATTAGTCAATGCTGTTCTTGATTTAGCAGAACGAATGGCGAAACGTCACATTCCGATGACTATGGAAGATTGGGCAAAACGTATTGACATCATCCTCGAAGCCGGAGGTGATGCGATATTAGCCGATGCAGGAAAGATTACGGCAGAGTTCGCCAAGGAATTTGCCGAATCGGAATTCGAGAAATACCGTATCGTTCAAGACCGTTTGTTTAGCTCCGATTTCGACCGTTTCAATAATGGCGACAACTTGTTGCCTTTTGATATTAACCCCGATAAAGAGTAAGGATAAGACTTAAACGCATATTGAAACTGCTACATATCGTAGCAGTTTTTCTTGCAGCATAACGAAATTTGATTAGAGATTAAAAATAACTATGGCAAATAATAACGACAATAAAGTCCTTAATGTTCCACCTTTGCGTTTCCCGGAGTTCAGTGGAGAGTGGAAAATGTGTACTATAGGCGAACTAACTACAAAAGTGGGTAGTGGGGTTACGCCAAGAGGTGGGGAAGCTGTATATAAGACAGAAGGACATCCTTTTGTACGTAGCCAAAACGTTGGTTTAGGAAATCTTCTGCTGGATGATATTGCTTTCATTGATGAAGAAACGCATCTACGCCAAAAGAGCACAGAACTACAATTCAATGACGTATTGCTTAATATTACAGGAGCATCTATTGGGCGTAGCGCATTAGTAGACAAACAAATAGTTGGTGGCAATGTAAATCAACATGTTTGTATTATTCGTACTAAAGAAAATCTTGTTCCTTCATTTATCTGTAGTTTTTTATTGTCTAATTATGGTCAGAGACAAATAGATAGTTTTCAAGCAGGAGGAAATAGACAAGGGCTAAATTTTGAGCAGATTAAATCTATCAAGATTACAATACCCTCAAAAGACGAGCAAATAAAAATCGCTAAGTTATTGCGTGCCATTGACGAGCGCATCGCTACTCAAAACAAAATCATTGAAAAGTTGCAGTCCTTAATCAAAGGACTTGTAGATAGCCTATTGGAAAACCCATCATGGGAGAAGGTGTATTTACGCTCTTTTATGCAATTCTACTCAACCAACTCCCTGTCATGGGAACAGCTAAGCTATAGCAATGGTAATGTTCGGAATCTGCATTACGGTTTAATACATGGTTTTCAGACGAGTATGATTGATTCAACCCTCTTACCAAGGATACTGCCGAATTATCAGCCTAAGCAATATACCGTGTGCCAGGATGGCGATGTTGCTTTCGCTGATGCATCAGAGGACACTAATGAAATTGGCAAAGCTATTGAGTTTTCCAACACGATTGACGTCAAAACGGTTTGTGGCTTGCACACAATTCATGGGCGTGACATAAAGCAAAACACTATTCTTGGCTTCAAAGGATTCGCCTTTAACTCTCGTTATTTTCACGACCAAGTAAGACGACTAGCACAAGGAACGAAAGTATATTCTATTACAGCAAAGAATCTTTCGTCTTGTTATGTATATATTCCTGACATGATTAAACAGGAAAACGTAGTCAGACTGCTCAATGCCTATGAAGAGAACCTGTCATTAAATAGAACGCTATTAAATAAATACGAGATTCAGAAACAATATCTGCTTCAACAGATGCTCATATAAACATCTGCTGGAGTAGATATTGCTTCAATAATAGGTATTGCTCTGTCAACAACTTTTCATTTGCCAAATGGTTATACAAAGCATCAAGAGCCGTAGCGATACGTTTTTGTTCTTCTAAGGACGGCAATACAAACTTCATCCTCATAAAATCCTGCTTTTGAAGATTAAATCGTGTGCTACCTTGTGCCAACGGATATATTGCTTTACGGAATGAAGTACTCGATATGAAGTGAGCTATGTATTGAGGTAATACACGGTTTCCATGGAAATGAACGCCAAAGCAGAAGCTATTCAAATAAAGCTTTTGTGATTTGCCCAAATATACAGCACCCATTCCAACCTCTTCTGGGGTTTCGGATGAGAGTGTGAATAAGGCATCACCGTACTGCACGCTGTTTTGCTTTTCGTCTGGGGCTATTTGCACCAGTTCGTAATCATTTTCCGAAATGTAAGTGTTCTGATATACATTCATGTAAGTTATGAATGGGTCACCGCATCCAAAATCATCACCACTTTTACCACTTAAACCACCATAGGCTTCACCTAAATCAGCGAAACAAACTTGGTCACCTTCAATGTTTTTGAGAATGTGGTCATTTAGTCCTTTGATTAAGGACTGCAACTTTTCAATGATTTTGTTTTGGGTGGCAATGCGCTCATCAATAGCATTCAAAGATTTTACTATCTTCTTTTGCTCTTCTAACGATGGCAGGTGAAATTGGAGGTTACGTAAGTCATCATTATAGATTCGCACTATAGTAGTGGAATTCAAACGAGACCAGTTTATGTTTGAAAGGATATTGAATAAAAAGCCGTTATCCAACTTTGTAGAATTGTTGCGAAGCCAAACTATATTAGAGTCTTGGTAATACGAATCTTCTCCGTCATATAAGAGACATTTCCCAACCGTACCTGCGCAAGTAATCAGAACTTCACCTTTATGGGGATAGTTATACTTATTTTTGTATTCCTCAAACAGTTCATAAGAGATATACGCATCTGGAACACCGCCAATAGTACCTATTTTATAAAATGGTACGCCTACGCTTGGATTTGTTTGTGATGCCATTATTCGCTTACACATCTGAACCTCGCACATATTCCCAAGTCGTACTCGTTCCCAATTATCAGTGAAACCAGGAAATCGTAAAGCCGGAACATTTCCCTTTGGCTGCGCCTTCGTGCCTTGTTCCTTCTGTTCGGCAGAGCTGATGCAAGCATCGTTCTGCACTCTCTTAGGTGGAACTTAAAGTACTCATTTGGCTATGAGTATATAATTAGAGAGCGTTGTTGCTCCGAATTATATACCATATCATTATGAATCTGAAAACAATTAAAGAGATTGCGGTCGCATGGCTCGAATACAAGCGACCATTTGTGAAAGATTCCACCTTTGCCGCTTATGCACTCACCGTGCAGAACCATATTGTTCCGGCATTTGGAGAATCGTGTGAATTACCCGAAACCGATGTGCAGCAGTTCGTGTTGCAGAAGTTGGCAAACGGTATCAGTGTCAAGACCATAAAGGATATTCTCATAGTCCTTAAAATGGTGATGAAGTACGGGGTGAAGCAGTCGTGGCTTCTCCATGCCGAATGGGATATAAAGTACCCCACATCATCGGCTACGAAACCGTTGGAAGTGCTGTCTATTACCGATCACAAGAAAATCTTGGCGCATATCCGTGCCAACTTCAACTTCCAAAGTTTAGGCATCTACCTTTGCTTAACTACGGGCTTGCGCATCGGTGAAATCTGCGCTTTGCGGTGGAGCGACATTTGCCTTGAGAAAGGTTCTTTGACCGTTCAACGCACCATTGAGCGAATCTATGTTATTACTCCCGATGAGAAGCACACCAAAATAGTTATCAACACACCGAAGACGGCAAACTCGTGCCGTGAAATTCCCCTTAGTCGAGAAGCCTTGTCGCTGATAAAGCCGTTGCTGAAAGTCGTAAATCCTGCTTTCTATGTGGTAACAAACGATGCGAAGCCCACCGAACCGCGCACATATCGTTCGTTCTACAAGCGTTTCATGGCTTCACTCAATATGCCCGACTTGAAATTTCACGGACTGCGCCACTCTTTCGCCACCCGTTGCATAGAATCGGGCTGTGATTACAAGACCGTCAGCGTATTACTCGGTCATGCCAACATATCCACAACGCTTGACCTATATGTTCACCCTAATATGGAGCAAAAGAAACGATGCATCGAGCGAATGGTAAAATCAGTGAAATGAGAGAACGGCTTAATTCTCATATCAATCACGGAAAGTAAAAATAAGAAATCCGCCATCAGTCGTTATTCGTAAAGATAAATTCTGATGACGGCTTTCTTTTCTTGATTCAAACATCCGTTTCACGGCACGGTTCACACTTTTTCAATATTTCCCAACCGCTTTTCCTTGGTGATTTTCGCATAAATTTGAGTCGTGGAAATGTTCTTATGACCAAGGATAGAGCTAACGGTTTCAATCGGTACTTCGTTGGATTGCAATATAGTAGTCGCTGGTCTTTTGTCGGTTGATTTTTATCCATTGGTGGTCATCGAAGTAAGTCACGATATTTTCCTCTTTCAGATTGCACATATCCGAAAAGCTCAATCCCGTGAAGATGCAGAACAGGAACATATCCCAGTAGAGTTCCTACTTGGCGTTCTTCAGCTTTCCGTCCATCAGCATTTTTTCGTATGACTTTTTGGACTTCATCCCGGCTTCCACCATCTCAGCCACTTATTGCTTAATATTGTGCTATAAAGAGCCTGATTTCCGTTGGTCACGAATAGGTAACGTGACTCAGGCTTCAATTGACGTTTTCATGGTTTTTCGTGGCGTTTACACGCCAATCAAAAATCCTTTAATTGTCTGTATCTCAAATCATCTTCCTCGTTCTTCTGTATTCCAAGAAAAAGTAGTACCTTTGTTGAATAAAGAACAAAAGAAGATGGTTGTCGAAGAGAAATATATGGCCCGCTGCATCGAGCTTGCACGGGGTGGAGAAGGCAATACGGCTCCGAATCCGATGGTCGGTGCGGTGATTGTGCATAAAGGGAAGATCATAGGGGAAGGGTTTCATCGCAAATGTGGCGAAGCGCATGCCGAAGTGAATGCGGTGGCTTCCGTCCGGGATGAAGCGCTTTTGCGGGATTCTACTATCTATGTAAGTCTCGAACCCTGTTCCCACTACGGAAAGACACCTCCTTGTGCGGAGTTGATTATAAGGAAAGGTATCCCGCGCGTCGTGGTCGGCACTTTGGACCCGTTTCCAGAAGTGTCGGGACGAGGAGTACGCATGTTGCGCGAGGCGGGTATCGAAGTCGTGACGGGTGTGCTGGAAGAAGAGGCCCGTGCCTTGAATCCTGCTTTTATGACTTTCCAGATACGGAAACGTCCTTATGTCTATCTGAAATGGGCCCAGAGCGCAGATGGGTTTATGGATATCCGGAGGGAAGATGCTTCTGTGCCTTCGGTGCTTTTGTCTTCAGCCGAGACTCTCCGAAGGGTTCATCGGCTTCGTTCCGAAGTGGCGGCTATTATGGTCGGGACACGTACGGCGTTGTTAGACAATCCGTCGCTGACTGTGCGGCATTGGGCTGGCCGTTCTCCAGTCCGGGTGGTGCTCGACCGGACGTTGAAGTTGCCGGTCGGTTCGCATCTGCTGGATGGCGCGGTGCCTACGCTCGTATTTACAGCTGTCGAAGTCGAAAGCCGACCGAATGTCGAGTATGTGCAGATTGATTTCGGGCAGGAGGTCCTGTCGCAAGTCTTGCAATATTTGTATGGGCAGAATTTGAATTCGTTGATGGTCGAAGGAGGTGCGGAACTGCTGGAAAGCTTCCTTGATGCCGGCCTGTGGGACGAGGCCTGGGTTGAGACGGCTCCGGTCGTTTTGGGTGCGGGTGTGAAAGCACCTGCTGTTCCTGGCGTGTTGACCGGTACGGAACAGAGGCACGGACATCTTTTGGAAACCTGGAAACAAAAGGCTTAAAATGAACTTATAATTCGTAACGACACTAAAATATTATAAATATTCTCCTATATGGGGTATAAAGCAAAAAATGTTTCTACTTTTGTGCCTTTATATGCAACAAACTTATTTTTTGATGAAAAATAGAATAGTACTGTTTATAGCCGGATGTTGTGCTCTGTTATTGTCGTCTTGTTTGGGTTCGGATGATACGCAATATGAGTGGAGTAAAGATTGTCAGATTCTATCTTTTTCTTTGTCGAATGATTCTATCCCAGGTTTGAAAGATGTCGTTTTCACGATTGATCAGGTGGATGGGAAAATATTTAATATTGATTCAATGCCTTATGGAACAAAGCTGGATGAAAAAGTGATTTGTACGGTTAAGCTGGCTTCTACGGTGTATACTTGTCAGGTCATGCAGGAAGCTATCAGTGATACGTTAAGCTATTGGAACCTGGAAGACTCGTTGGATTTCTCCAAACCAGTTAAGTTCGTGAACACATTGTGGGACGGCAAAACCACAAAAACATACATTGCGCAAGTCAATATTCACCAGGTTGTTCCCGACTCGATGGTCTGGGGTGTTTACAAGGAAGGTATTACGGACGGTGCTGTCAAGGAAGAAAAGGTAGTTGTTTTCGGTGAAGGAAGTGGCGAGTCTTATTATATGTATACGCAGCCTGTAAACGTAAACGAAGGCTACCGGTTGTACCGTTCGGCCGTTACGGATGGAAAGAACTGGACGGAACTGTCTGTATCGGGGCTTCCTGCCGGAGAAGTCCGTTTGTCACAGATTACTGCTTATGAAGATGCGTTTTATGCTGTTACGACGAAAGGTTTCCTTTATAGTTCAGCCGATGGCCAGACTTGGTCGCTAGTCGAAAATGCACCGGTGATAAAAGCTATTTTGGGTGCTATTGATGTGGACGATGATTTTACGGCAGCCGGAAAGCAGCCGTCAGCCCTTAGTGCGGTTATCGACAAGAATGGCACGTTGGTTTACGGGTATATGAATGAAGCGAAGGAATGGAACGAAGGAACTCTTCTGAACGAAGGCTTCCCTTTGACCGGTTTCGGTAATCTTTCTTATAATTCGATGTTCCGTGCCCGCCTGTTAGTGGTTGCCGGAAGAGATAAGGACAATAAACTGACGAATACGGCTTGGGCGACGGATGATGGCAAAGTCTGGGCGAAGTTGACGGATGACGAAACGGCGCCTTTTGATAAACAGGAGGG
>ERZ1673743.3118-NODE-3118-length-13222-cov-4.273411_pt1 | contig 13222 bp, 9 predicted proteins | sample MGYA00580197_ERZ1673743 | MGnify/ENA primary metagenome ERZ1673743 (study PRJEB41218, sample SAMN15661795) | gut metagenome | host: Homo sapiens | place: Canada: London | collected 2015-08-20/2019-03-30 | study: EMG produced TPA metagenomics assembly of... | reverse complement strand
CTTTTCGTCGAACGCCTTGTTATGGGCCACCAGACACAGGTCGCCGATGAACGGGCGCAACCGCCCCCATACGGCGGGGAAAGTATCGGCTGTGTCGGTCTCGCAACGCGATATGCCGTGGATGTTCTCGGTGAAATGGCGGAAATAGAAGTTAGGTTCGGGCTTGACGAACTCATAGAACCTGTCGGTAATGGCGCCGTCCACCACCTTTACCGCCCCTATGGCGCAGATCGAGGTGGGCCGGTTGTTGGCGGTCTCTATGTCGATGGCTACGAAATTATCCATTGTCTGACCTGTTCCATAAGCCATCGGGGGGTTGAGGTGGCGCCGCAGACACCCACTGACTCGGCACCCTCGAACCACGAGCGGTCAAGCTCGCCGGCATTCGACACCAGATGGGTGTTGGGGTTCTCTTCAAGACAGTTGCCGAACAGCACCTTGCCGTTACTGCTCTTTTTACCGCTGACGAATATGACCACATTGTGCGCGCGGGCGAAACGGCGCAGTTTCTCAACACGGTTCGCTACCTGGCGGCAGATGGTGTCGGCAGTCTCAAGCGTGGCGCCGGGCGCCAGACGTGCGCGTATCTCGTCGGCGATGTGCCTGAACCCTTCGAGCGACTTTGTGGTCTGCGAATACAAGGCTATGTCGCGTGTGAAATCGATTTTGGAAAGGTCGGCCACATCCTCCACCACAATCGCCTCGCCGTCGGTCTGGCCCACGAGGCCGTTTACCTCGGCGTGTCCGCGCTTGCCGTAGATCACTATCTGCGGTCGCGGTCGTGTGGTGTCGTCGAATGTCTGCTTTATGCGTTGCTGGAGCCTGAGCACCACGGGGCATGTGGCGTCGATGATCTCGATGTTCCGGCTGCGTGCGGTGGCGTAGGTCGAGGGTGGCTCGCCGTGGGCGCGCAAAAGCACCTTCACGTTCTGCAGGCGTGCCAGATCGTCGTGGGTTATGACCTCAAGCCCTTTCGAGGCGAGGCGCTGTACCTCGTCGCTGTTGTGCACGATGTCGCCCAGGCAATACAGCGTGCCGCCGCGCGCAAGCTCCTCCTCGGCCTTGCGGATGGCGGTCACCACGCCGAAACAGAACCCCGAATCGTTGTCAATCTCGACATTCATGGGCGCTGGGCTGAGACGGCTTTGTTGAACTGTTCCATGAGCCAGCTGTTCTGCTGCTCGGGTGTCATGGCCGAGTTGTCGAGGTCGATGGCGTCAGCGGCGCGGCGCAGGGGGCTTTCGGCTCGGGTCATGTCTATGTGGTCGCGCTGCTCTACGTTTTCAAGAACCTCCTCGAAAGTAGTTTCGACCCCTTTGGTGGTCAGTTCCTTGAAACGGCGCTCGGCACGTGTGCGGGCCGATGCGTTCAGGAAGATTTTCAGTTCGGCGTCGGGGAATACGGTGGTGCCGATGTCGCGGCCGTCCATCACGATTCCGCGCTCGCGCCCCATGGCCTGCTGGAGCGACACGAGCAGATGACGCACCGCAGGGATTGCCGAGACCTGCGAGACGTTGGCCGAGACGGCCATGCCGCGGATCTCGCTCTCCACATCTTCGCCGTTCAGGCAAGTGTGCTGGGTGCCGTCGGCGTTGAGGCGGAAATCTATCTTTATTTCAGGGAGTTTCTGAGCCAGTGCGGCCGCGTCGACCGTGCCGTCGGGTGCGACGAGGCCATTGCGCATGGCGAAAAGCGTGACGGCGCGGTACATTGCGCCGGTATCGACATATCTGTATCCTATGGCGCGGGCCAGGGCCTTTGCCATTGTGCTTTTGCCCGACGATGAGAACCCGTCGATGGCGATGATGATTTTTTTATCTGTGTCTGACATGATTATCAGTTGAGAATATCCTGCAGGTTGAGCGTGAGGTTGACCATGAGGGTCGTGGCTCCCGAATGGGGCTGGGCGAACGCCAGTCCGAGGCTGAATCGGTTGAGGTTGAGCCCGGCGCCGAGCGAGAATCCGCTCAGGAACGACCGTTTGTAGGTCGACATGTCGGTGCGGGTCTTGTAGTTGTAGCCGAGGGTCACCCAGAACCGGTCGGAGGGGATGAATTCGGCGCCGAATATCAGGTGCCTGAAAAGGTTCGACGAGAAGGAGTCTTTCTTCTCGAACGGCTGGTCAGTTGTGCCGTCGCCGGTGTTCCAGTAGGGGAGATGCCATTTGGTGAGGTTCCAGGCGGTTACCGATATGCGCAACGGCACGCCGGTGAACCCTTTGGCCAGACCTATGCGCAGGTCGATGGGGAGCTTGTCGGTGCGCTCGTTGAATTTCTTCACCTGGCCGCCGAGGTTGGCCCCCACGATCGAGGCCGAGAAGTCGTTGTCGGGGTCGTAGTAGTTCAGGCCGAGGTCGGTGGCCACGGCAAATGCCGTGTACTGCTCGTAACTGCTGTAAAGGAGCTTGAGGTTGATGCCGCCGCGCAGACGGTCGGTTATGTCATAGCTGAACGCGCCCGAGAATGTGACATCTTTAGGCGAGAACGAACCGATTACAACGCCGCTGGCATCGGTTTCTTTCATCGAGCCGTAGCCGAAATATCTTATTCCGGCCGACCAGGCGCCGCGGTCGCCGGCCGAATGTCCGTACCTTACGCCGGCGAAATTCGATTCGCCCAGATAGCGCATGTAGTCTACGACGACCTGCCCGCTCACCTCGGGACCGAGCAGTGACGGGTTCTGGTCGGAGGTCGACAGGTCGTCGGAGACGGCCGTGATGTTTACGCCGCCCAGACCGTAGATGCGTGCCGACGAGGTGGTGTTGAGGTATTGGTATGCCGTCGAGCCATCCTGCGCGGCGACGGGCAGGAACGTGGCCAGAATGATGGCGATTACCGTGATTATGTGATTGTTACGTCTTTTTGTCATTATGAATCGGGTGACATACGTGACCGGGGAATGCTGTGCCGAAGGCGCAGACTTCCGTATATTTAACGGAAATCCACGCCTTCTATTACATCGGGCACAAAATTATATGGCTCCGGCACAGGGGTGATTCACCGGCCTCGGCCGCCCTCTTACTGGGCGCGTTTGTCGGCGTTCCCCTCGTAGTAATGCACGTAGGCCTGGTTTACCAGACGTGTACCGCCGGGGGTGGGGTAGTCGCCCGAGAAGTACCAGTCGCCGGGGCATCCGGGTATGGCGGCATGCAGTCCTCCGAGTGTCTGATAGACAATCTCGACCTCGGCCTTGGTGCCTTCGGGGGTAAGCATCTCGGCCATCTTCGCCGAAATCTCGCGGTCGGTGAACGGCTCGTAGATGGCTTTCACGCAGTTGGTCTGTTCGGCCGCGGGGAGTTCGAGCTGGGCCAGGCAGTCGCGGTAGGTCTGTTCAAGCACATGCTCCATGCTGCGGTCATGCAGCAGGGCCACGGCGGCGCGGAATGCGGCGAACTCGCCCATGCGCGACATATCGATGCCGTAATAGTCGGGATACCTTACCTGCGGCGACGACGACACGATCACAATCTTGCGCGGATGCAGACGGTTGAGCATGGCGATGATTGACTGTTTCAGCGTGGTGCCGCGCACGATTGAGTCGTCTATGACCACGAGGTTGTCTATGTCGTTGGCAACACAGCCGTAAGTGACGTCGTAGACATGCGCCGCCAGGTCGTTGCGCGACTCCCCTTCGGCAATGAAGGTGCGCAGTTTTATATCTTTGATGGCGATTTTCTCCACGCGCAGGCGCTGATCCATGATCTCCTTTATCGTGCCCGGCGAGAGGGTTCCGCGCATCTGCATCTCCATGATCTGCCGTGCCTTCACCTGGTTGAGATGGTCTTCAAACCCCTCCACGAGTCCGATGAACGCCACTTCGGCGGTGTTGGGGATGAACGACAGCACCGTGTGGTTTATGTCATGCCCTACGGCGCGCAGTACCTCGGGGGCCAGACGTCGCCCCAGTTCCTTCCGCTCGCGGTAGATTGCGGCGTCGGAACCGCGCGAGAAGTAGATGCGCTCGAACGAGCACCGCTCGTTGCGCCCTTTGCCGAGGATGTCGTTTACCGACACGTCGCCGTTTTTGGTCACCACAAGGGCCGAGCCGGGGGTGAGTTCCTCTACGGCGGCACGCGGCACGTTGAATACTGTCTGGATAACTGGGCGCTCGGAGGCGAGCACCACGACCTCATCGTCGATATAGTAGAACGCCGGACGGATGCCGTGGCTGTCGCGCAGGGCGAACATGTCGCCCGAGCCTGTGGCGCCGCAGATCACGAATCCGCCGTCCCAGGCCGGCGAGGCGTTGCGCAGCACGGCGGGGATGTCGATGCTGTTCTCGATGGCCATGCCGAGTTCCGGGTCCTGGAGGGTGTCGCGCAGCTTGCGGTAGAGGTTGTGGTTCTCTTTGTCGAGGGCGTAGCCAAGCTGTTCGAGCAGTACGATCGTGTCACTGTAGATGCGCGGATGCTGACCTTTCTCTACAATCGAACGGAAGATCTCGTCGACATTGGTCATGTTGAAGTTACCGCACATCATCAGGTTGCGCGACCGCCAGTTGTTGCGGCGCAGGAACGGATGCACATACGATATGCCGCTCTTTCCGGTGGTCGAGTAGCGCAGGTGCCCCATGTAGATCTCGCCTACGAAGGGGGCGTATGCCTCGACCTCGGCGGCAGGCTTGTCGTCGGTATGCTCTTCGGCGAACCGGGGCATCACCTGCGAGAATATTTCGGAGATGGCGCCGGCACCCAGGGCCCTTTCGCGGAACACATATTCGTGCCCGGGCTGAGAGTGCAGTTTCACCACCCCTATGCCGGCACCTTCCTGGCCGCGGTTGTGCTGTTTCTCCATCAGCAGATAGAGCTTGTCGAGCGCCCAGGCGTAGGTGCCGTATTTCTGTCGGTAATATTCGAGCGGTTTGCGCAGGCGTATCATCGCCACGCCGCATTCATGCTTTAGTTGTTCCATTGCATGTGTATGGAATGTAGCAACCTGCCGTGGCCGCCGGTGTCGGGCACGGATGCCGTGCCGTGGCGGCCGCAACAGGTTGCGGTACTATACTATGTGTAGTCTGGATGTTTTCGTGTCTTCACCGTCAGCGGATAAAGAGCATCTCGCGGTATTTGGGCAGAGGCCACATCTCGTTGTCGACCATGAGCTCGAGTTTGTCGATGTGGTAGCGGATGGTCTCCATGCAGGGGATCACGGTGTCGTGATATGCTATGGCCTTTTCGCGCTCGCTTTCAATGCGGTTGGCTTTCTTGCGGGCCTCTACCATCTTCTCTACCTCGGTCTTGATGGCGGTGATGTGCTCCGAGAGTTTCTTGATCGAGTCGCGCTCTGACTTGATGATGTGGTCGCCGTCGCCGTCGGGGAAGACGGTCATCAGCTTGACGAGGTTGTCAACCAGGCCCGACTGGTAGCGTGTGGCCACCGGGAGGATGTGGTTGAGGGCAAGGTCGCCGAGTACGCGGGCCTCGATCTGGATCTTCTTGGTGTAGGTTTCCCACTTCACCTCGTTGCGTGCGCGCAGCTCAAGGTCGTTGAACACGCCGGTCTTGTGGAACATCTCCACAGATTCGGGGCGCAGGTAGGCGTCGATGATCTTGGGTACGGATGTCTCGGTGTCAAGACCGCGGCGGCCGGCTTCGGCTACCCATTCGTCGGAATATCCGTTGCCGTCGAAATGGATGGGCTTTGATTTGATGATGAGTGCCTTGGTCTCCTCGAGGATGGCGTGATAAAGCGACTCCTCACGGTCAACGCGGGCATCGACACGGGCCTTGAAGTCGGCGAGCTGTTCGGCAACGGCGGCGTTCAGGGCCAGCATGGCCGACGCGCAGTTGGCCGACGAACCCACGGCGCGGAACTCGAAACGGTTGCCGGTGAAGGCGAAGGGTGATGTGCGGTTGCGGTCGGTGTTGTCGAGCATAATCTCGGGAATCTCGTTCACACCGACGCTGATGCCCTCTTTCTCGGCGAATTCAATCAGGTCGTCTTCGGTCGAGTTCTCGAGGTGCTCGAAGATGTCGGCGATCTGCTTGCCGGTAAAGATCGAGATGATGGCGGGGGGTGCCTCGTTGGCGCCGAGACGGTGGGCGTTGGTGGCCGACGATATGCTGGCCTTCAGCAGGGCGTTGTGACGGTGCACGGCGGCCATGACGTTGGCCACGAAGGTGATGAAACGCAGGTTCTGGCGCGGTGTCTTGCCCGGGGCGAAGAGCAGGGTGCCGGTGTCGGTACCGAGGCTCCAGTTGTTGTGCTTGCCCGAGCCGTTGATGCCGGCGAACGGTTTCTCATGCAGGAGCACGCGGAAGTTATGGCGTTTTGCAACCTCGCTCATGATGTTCATCAGCAGCAGGTTGTGGTCGTTGGCAAGGTTGGTTTCCTCGTAGATGGGGGCGAGCTCGAACTGGTTGGGAGCTACCTCGTTGTGGCGTGTACGGGCAGGGATGCCGAGCTTGTGGCACTCTATTTCGAGGTCAAGCATGAATGCCTGCACGCGCGAGGGGATGGCGCCGAAGTAGTGGTCTTCAAGCTGCTGGTTCTTGGCGCTTTCGTGACCCATGAGGGTACGGCCGGTCATCACCAGGTCGGGACGGGCGCTGTAAAGAGCCTCGTCTACGAGGAAGTATTCCTGTTCCCAGCCCAGGTATGAATACACGTGTTTCACATCGGGGTCGAAGTAGCGGGCCACTTCTGTAGCGGCTTTGTCGACGGCGCTGAGGGCGCGCAGCAGGGGGGTCTTGAAGTCGAGCGACTCGCCGGTGTACGATATGAAGATGGTGGGGATGCAGAGGGTGCCGTTAAGGATGAACACGGGCGACGAGATGTCCCATGCCGAGTAGCCGCGGGCCTCGAAGGTGTTGCGGATACCGCCGTTGGGGAAACTCGATGCGTCAGGTTCCTGCTGGACCAGGAGCTTGCCGGTGAATTTCTCGACAACGCCACCCTTGCCGTCATGCTCGACAAAGGCGTCGTGTTTCTCGGCTGTGCCTCCGGTAAGGGGCTGGAACCAGTGTGTGTAGTGGTGAGCACCGTTGTCGATGGCCCATTGTTTCATGCCTGCGGCGACTTTGTCGGCCAGTTCCAGCGAGAACGGCTTTTTGTTGTCGATGCAGTCAACCAGCTTGTCGTAGGTGTCGCGTGAGAGATACTCGAACATCTTCTGCCGGTTGAACACGGCAGAGGCGTAGTATTTCTCGGGACGCTCGGCGGGCAGTTTCACCGGCTGGGCTTTGCGGTCAGATGCTTCCTTGACCACTTCAAATCGTAGTAACGACATAAGAGATGATGTTTCCGGAGAGAGAAAATTAAACCTAAATATATAACCTTAAAAAAAGTTTAGTTTTCGATATGTGATGTCTGTGCGGATGAATGGTCACGCTTTGCCGAAGGCCTTTACGATGCGATCGATGGCGGCGCGTGTGTTCTCGTGGGTGCTGAACGCGGTGAGGCGGAAATACCCCTCGCCGGCGGGGCCGAATCCCGAGCCGGGTGAGCCGGCGACACCGGCCTTGTCGAGCAGCTGGTCGAAGAATTCCCACGAAGTGGTCTCGCCGGGTGTCTTCAGCCATACATACGGGGCGTCGACGCCGCCGTAGACCTCGAATCCTATCGACAGCAGGCCGTCGCGCAGGGTGCGGGCGTTTTCCATGTAATATTCCACGGCCTCGCGTGCCTGACAGCGCCCCTCGGGGGTGTAGACGGCGGCCGCGCCGCGTTGCGAGATGTATGACGCGCCGTTGAACTTGGTGCACTGGCGGCGGTTCCACAGGCGGTTCATCGACACCTCATGCCCTTCTGAATCCTTGGCCTTCAGACTCTTCGGCACAACGGTGTAACCGCATCTGACGCCGGTGAAACCGGCTGTTTTCGAGAAACTGCGGAACTCGATGGCTACCTCCCTGGCACCCTCGATCTCATATATCGAGTGCGGAACCTCGGGGGTGTGGATGAATGCCTCGTAGGCCGAGTCGAACATTATCAGCGCGCCGTTCTCGCGGGCATAGTCAACCCACACTTTCAGCTGGTCGTGGGTGAGCGCCGTGCCGGTGGGATTGTTGGGGTAGCAGAGGTATATTACATCTACCTTGCGGTCGGGCAGAGCGGGCACAAAACCGTTTGCCGCCGTGACAGGCAGATATACGAGGCGGCTCCAGTTGCCCGAGGCTCCGAGCTCGCCGGCGCGGCCGGCCATCACGTTGGTGTCGGCATACACGGGGTAGACGGGGTCGGTGAGGGCCACGATGTTGTCGGCGGCGAGCAGATCGCCGATGTTGCCGGTGTCGCTCTTTGCGCCGTCGCTTACAAAAATCTCGTCGGCGCTGATCTCGATGCCGCGTGCATGGTAGTCGTTCTCGGCGATAGCCTCGCGCAGGAAAGCGTATCCCTGCTCGGGTCCGTAACCGTGGAAGGTCTCGGTGGCGCCTTCGTCGTCAACAGCGCGGTGCATGGCCTCGATGGCGGCCGGACAGAGCGGAAGTGTGACATCGCCGATGCCCATGCGGATTATGTCGGCCTCGGGGTGTGCCTCTTTGTAAGCGCTGATGCGCCGTGCCACCTCCGAGAAGAGATAGCTCTCGGGGAGTTTGCAGAAATTCTCGTTTATCTTGAACATAACGTGTAAAGTCGTTTGGATTTTATGGGGTCATGCGGGCCATTCGCCGGTGAATACCTCGGTGGCGCGTCCGGTCATCATCACGTGGCCGGTTTCGGTGTCCCATTTGATGTGGAGGTCGCCTCCGCGCAGGTGTACGGTGACTTCGCGTCCGGCGCGGCCTGTCAGCGCTGCCGCAACGGCTGTGGCGCACGCGCCTGTGCCGCAGGCCATGGTTTCGCCGCTGCCGCGTTCCCATACGCGCATCTCTATCTCGTCGGGAGAGATTACGCGCGCGAATTCGATATTTGCGCGTTCAGGGAAAATGTGATGCCGTTCAAGCTCCTTGCCGGTCTCGAACACCAGGGCGTCGGTGATTTCGTCGACGAACGCCACGGCGTGGGGGTTGCCCATCGAAACGGCGGTGAGGCGGACGGAACGCGCCGTAGCTGTCTCGACCTCGATGTTCTCGGTCGCAGGGGCGTTTACCGGAATGTCGGCCGGAGCAAACGCCGGGGCACCCATATCTACGGTCACTTCGGCCACTTTGCCGTCGGCGCCTTTGTGGAGTGTTAAATATTTAACGCCCGAAAGAGTTTCGAGCGTTATCTTTTCGCGGTCGGTGAGACCGTGGTCGTAAACATATTTGCCGATACAGCGGGTGCCGTTGCCGCACATGCGGCCTTCTGAGCCGTCGGCGTTGAACATCCTCATCCTGAAGTCGGCCTTTTCAGAGGGCAGAATCAGTATCAGACCGTCGCCGCCGATGCCTGTGTGCCGGTCACTGACCTCGCGGGCCAGAGTGGCCGGGTCAGCGGGGCAAGACTCCGTGCGGGCCTCGGCCGGTCCCGCCACACAATTAATATACACGTAGTCGTTTCCGATGCCGTGCATCTTGGTGAATTTAATCCCTTTCATACAGAAAAAATTTCGGCACAAAGTTAGGAATAATTTCCCGAACCCCCAAAAAAATCCCGCCACCCCATCATAAAAAATTGATGTGGAAATTCAATGCAATGGGAACAGCAATAATATAAAGAGGGTGGCGTCAGGAGAGGGCGGAGGCGATGGAGGCGAGGGTGAGGCGGGTGAGGGTCGGGTGGCCGTCGGGGGTGAGGGCCGGATCGGGGAGTGAGAAGAGTGTGGCCAGGAGTTTCTCGGCCTGGCCGTGGGGGAGGGTGGTGCCGGGACGGACGGCGCCGGCGCGTGCAAGCGAGAGGGCTACGGCGCGTCTTACGGCATCTGAGGCGGCATTTTCCGTGGCTGTTTCGTCGGCCACGGCGCTGATGACCTCAAGCAGAAGGTCGCGCGGATTGCGGTCGACAAGCGCCGAGGGCACGCCGTTTACGGTCCAGGAGCGCGGTTCCTCGGGGTCGCGTTCAAGACGGAACCCGGCACGGGTGATTTCCTCAGAGATGCTCTGCAATATCACATCCTGCGCGGCCGAAAGCTCAAGAATCTCGGGGAACAACACTTGCTGTGATTCGCCCTGACGCTCGCCTCCTGTGGCCGATTCGGCCATGAACTGCTCGTAGAGCACTTTCAGGTGCGCGCGGTGACGGTCTACGATAATCAGCCCGTCGGCGCCGGGTGACACAAGATAGCGGTCGGCAAGCTGGATCACCGATGTGGGTGCGGCTGTCGGCGTGAACAGCCTTTCGCCATCGGTGGCAGCCTCAGGTGCTGAAACTGTCGCGGGGTCAGTCGGGAGTTCCCGGGGCTGACTGTTTTCGGGCGCGAACGGATTGTAGAAGTCTCCACCGAGGTCGCTGTGGTCGGCCTGAAAACTGTCGTAGAGCCGTTGCCAGTCGCCGGTGACGGCCGAGGCTGTACGCAGCCACGACTGCCGGTCACCGCCGTTAAGGCGCGAGGCCACATTGTGTGCCGGGGGCGCCGGGGTGGGCTCGGCCGCGGGGGCGAAGGGATTGTAGTCAGAGGTGATGTCGAGGGTGGCGGCATGCGAGGCCGTGGGGTCGAAAGCAGGGATGTCGGGCGCGTCGTCGCGGTCGAAGTCTATCGACGGCACGGCGTTGAACTTGCCCAGCGACTCGCGTATCGCGGCCTGGAGTATCTGCCATATAGGCGCCTCGTTCTCGAACTTGATCTCTGACTTGGTGGGGTGGATGTTTACATCGATGGTCTGCGGGTCGACCTCGAAGTCAAGGAAGTAGTTGGGCTGTTGCTCGGGCCCGATAAGGTCTTCGTAACACCCTAGGATGGCGCGGTGGAAATACGGGTGCCGCATGTTGCGCCCGTTGACAAACAGATATTGCAGGGCGTTGCGGCGCCGGGCGTTCTCGGGGAGGCATACGAACCCCGAAATCTTCACTATCGGCGTCTCGGTGGCCACGGGAATCAGCTGACGGTCGAGCGACTTGCCGAACAGGGCGGCGATGCGCCCTTTCAGAGATGCCGGCAGCAGCTGGTGCAGGGTCACGTCGTTGTGCGTCAGCACGAATTCTATACCCGGATTCACCAGTGCCAGCCGCTCGAACTCGTGCATGATGTGCGACAGCTCTACGGTGTCGCGCTTGAGGAACTTGCGGCGTGCCGGGAAATTGAAGAACAGGTTCTTGACTTTCAGATTGGTGCCACGACGGCATGGCTGCGGCGTCTGTGAGATGAATTTCGACCCCTCGATGACAAGATGCGACCCCAGGGTGTCGTCGGCGCGCATGGTGTCAAGCTCAACCTGGGCCACGGCGGCTATGGAGGGGAGTGCCTCGCCGCGGAACCCCATGGTATGCAGCTCAAAGAGATCCGAGGCCTGGCGTATCTTTGAGGTGGCGTGACGCTCGAAGGCCAGACGGGCATCGGTGTCAGACATGCCGCAGCCGTTGTCGACCACTTGTATCAGCGTCTTGCCGGCATCGCGGATTATAATCTCCACCCGCGTGGCGCCGGAGTCTACCGAGTTCTCCACAAGCTCCTTGATTACCGAGGCGGGGCGCTGTATCACCTCGCCGGCGGCTATCTGGTTGGCAACAGAGTCAGGCAGCAGTTTGATTACGTCACTCATCTCTTTTCTGTTCTTGTTTCGCTACTGTTCTTTTTTCGGGGGTGTAAAATTACACAAAATAATCCGTAATTTTGCACTGAAACAAGAACGGTGACGTGAAAAGGCTTTTTTTCTTCAACCCTGAGAATGACATGGCCCTGGCGGCCGCGACCTCGAACTATACGCCGACACGGCAGGCACTGGCCGTCGCGTCGGCCGGCCAGCTTTTGCCCTGGTGGCTCGGCGATAGCGATGATTTCCTGCTCGTCAGGGATATTGTCGCCGACAGGTTTGATGCGTTGCAGGCAGAGATCGAGGGCCGTTTCGGAGCCGGGCCGCGTCTGGTGGCCGATTGCCGCGGCCTCAGTGGCGTGCAGCCTCATCCCTGGGGGTGGAGCCGATACACGGCGCGTCTGCTGACGCAGGCCGGTCTCGTCGGAGACAGCGGTATGGATTTCGACCGTCACCGCGAACTCTCGCACCGGCGCACGGCGATTGCCGCACACAACTGTCTGCCCCCGTTGGAAGGGGTAGCGGCACCCGATGCCTGCGAGGCCCGAGACATTTCTGAGGTCATGGAATGTGTGGCGCGTTGGGGCGAAGTGTTCATCAAGACACCGTGGTCATCGTCGGGGCGCGGCGTATGGCGCGTGACGGCCGACGCCGGCGCGCACGAACAGACCAAGATAGCAGGAGCCATACGCCGCCAGGGTTCTGTGGTCGTGCAGCGCGCCTACGACAAGGCGCATGATTTTGCCATGCTCTTCGACTGCGACGCCCTTGGCGCACATTTCCTGGGGTATTCTCTGTTTTTCACCGGTAGCGGCGCCGGTGCGTATGCCGGCAACCGCATCATGACTGATGACGCGATTGAGGCATATCTGTCGGCGACTGTGGCACCGGGCATACTTCCCCTTCTCCGCGATGAAGTGGCAAAAGCCCTGGGCAAGACGCTTGTGGGCGCTTACTCAGGGCCTGTAGGGGTGGATATGCTTGTGACTGCCGACGGCACGGTGGTGCCATTCATCGAGATTAACCTGCGTTACACCATGGGGTTCGTGGCACATGCCATAGCTGCACGCGGTTTGGCCGGTCAGTCGGCGGGGCGCATCCTCACTTTGTCAGACGGATTTATGGGCTTGTCGCGCAACGACTTGATATAGTCAATCAGGTCGTTGTAGACGATTGTCTCTGAGGTTGCCTCACGAGTCCCGCGTGTGAGCGGTTCCATGTAGTCGCCGCCGTTGGCGAGGTAATCGATGGTCGCCACGGTATAGTATCTGTCGGGGTCGACGGGTTTGCCGTCGATTCTGAGTGATTTCAGCGTGTGCGAGCCCCTGTCGAACGTTGCGTCAACGTTTGAGCTGACACCGTCGCCGTCGCGCCGTGCCATCACTTCGAATGCTTCGATAAGGTCGCTCCCCTTGACCTTTATCACCACCACACGGTTGGCGAACGGCTGCATGGATATAATCTCCCCCTGGGTTATCACGCCTTTGGGCAACGACCGGCGCAGACTACCCTTGTTTGCCAGCGAAAGGTCAGGCATGGTGCCGTTCATAAGCTTTTTACCGCGTTCGCGCAGAAAGTCGCTCACAAAGTTCAGCAGAGCCGGGTCTGTAGGCTCCATGGCTTTGGCCGTACGCCCGATTTTCACCCCCATCAGGTCGTCGACCCCCTTGC
>ERZ1673743.3103-NODE-3103-length-13288-cov-10.029170_pt1 | contig 13288 bp, 10 predicted proteins | sample MGYA00580197_ERZ1673743 | MGnify/ENA primary metagenome ERZ1673743 (study PRJEB41218, sample SAMN15661795) | gut metagenome | host: Homo sapiens | place: Canada: London | collected 2015-08-20/2019-03-30 | study: EMG produced TPA metagenomics assembly of... | reverse complement strand
AGCGACGAGGAGACCCTGACCGACGCCATCGCTACCGATGAGCAGGCCAAGGAAGACGTTCTGGTCGTTCTGGATAAGACCCCGTTCTACGCTGAGATGGGCGGCCAGGCTGCTGACCACGGCGTCATCACCGGTGCAGAGTGCTCCCTGCGCGTGCTGGATGTCAAGAAGACCCCCAAGGGCTACTACGTCCACACCTGCGTGCTGGAGAGCGGCATCGTCAAGGTGGGCGACCATCTGACCGCCCGCGTGGACAAAGAGCACCGCATGGCCATTGCCCGCAACCATACCGCTACCCACCTGCTGCAGGCTGCTCTGCGTGAGGTGCTGGGCGACCATGTCCATCAGGCTGGCTCCTATCAGGACGCCAAGATCACCCACTTCGATTTCACCCACTTCAGCGCGGTCACTCCTGAGGAGCTGGCCCGTGTGGAGAAGATCGTCAACGACAAGATCTTTGAGGCCATGAACGTCACCGTCAAGGAGATGCCCATTGAAGAAGCCAAGAAGCTGGGTGCAATGGCTCTGTTCGGCGAGAAGTACGGCAAGGTGGTCCGCGTGGTTGATATCGAGGGCTGGTCCACCGAGTTCTGCGGCGGCACCCATGTCAAGAACACCGCCCAGATCGGCTGCTTCAAGATCGTGAGCGAGAGCTCTGTGGCCGCTGGCATCCGCCGCATTGAGGCTGTCACCGGCAAGAACCTGCTGTTCCGTGCAAACCTGCAGGAGGCTATGCTGCACACCGTGGCGAACACCCTGAAAGCCAACAACGTTACCTCTCTGCCTGTTCGTGCCGAGGCTGTCATGGCTGAGAACAAGGCGATGACCAAGGAGCTGGAAGAGATCAAGGCAAAGGTTGCTGCCTCCAAGGTGACCAGCCTGTTTGATAATGCGGAGGAAGTGGATGGCGTGAAGATCGCTTCCGCTTACTTCACCGGCACCACCGGCGACACCCTGCGCGGCATGTGCGACAGCATCCGTGACAAGGCTGTGAACCCCGTGGTGGCTGTGCTGGTAGGTAAGGCCGAGGACAAGATCACCATGGCTGTCACCGTCAACAAGCTGGCACAGGAAAAGGGCCTGAAGGCGGGTGTGCTGGTGAAAGAGCTGGCTGCCATCGCAGGCGGCAAGGGCGGCGGCAAGCCGGACTTTGCGATGGCCGGCCTGAAAGACGAGACCAAGATCGACGAGGCACTGGCTGCTGTCAAGGGCATCGTGGAAAAACAGCTGGGTTGATTTTAAATAAAACCGAAAGGAGCAATTCCCATGGAAGATTGTCTGTTTTGTAAGATCGCGGCGGGCGAGATCCCCTCGAAGAAGCTCTACGAGGACGATCAGGTGGTTGCCTTTTATGACATCGCCCCGCAGGCGAAAGTGCATTTTCTGGTCATCCCGAAAAAGCACATCTCTTCTGCTGCTGCACTGACGGAGGCCGATGGTGCGCTGCTGGGCCATGTGTTTGCCGTCATCGCCAAGCTCGCCAAGGAGCAGGGCCTCGACAATGGCTACCGTGTCATCTCCAACGTGGGCGAGGACGCGGGCCAGACCGTGAAACACCTGCACTTCCATGTGCTGGGCGGCGAGAAACTGCCCGTCTGAAATTGAAAGAGAGGGAATTGTTATGGCTGAGACTTATACCCTGCATGTTGCGGGCCTGACCCGTGAGCTGACCATCTGCAAGGTGAACGACCACATGGACATTGCGGCGTTCATCATGCTGGGTGACGCCGAGCTGACCGTGGCTGCTGCCACCGAGCTGCTGAAGAAGTGCCCGGATTTTGATATCCTGCTCACCGCGGAGGCCAAGGGCATTCCTCTGGCTCATGAGATGAGCCGCCAGAGCGGCAAGCCCTACGTCTGCGCGCGCAAGGGCGTCAAGCTCTATATGAAAGACCCGGTGGTCGTGGAAGACAAATCCATCACCACCGAGGGCAAGCAGAAGCTGGTCATTGATCGCAAGGAGCTGGACGAGATGAACGGCAAGCGAGTCCTGGTCGTGGACGATGTTATCTCCACGGGTGGCTCCCTCAAGGCACTGGATGCTCTGGCAGAGCAGACCCAGTGCACCATCGTGGGCCAGGCGGCTGTCCTGGCTGAGGGCAATGCAGCGGAGCGCAAGGATATCATCTACCTTGAGCCGCTGCCTCTGTTCCTCCACTGATCGAATATGCGTCGGCCGCTCTGCGTCTTCTGCGTTGGTACGCTGGGGGTAGAGTTGGTGTGCGCGTTTTTGCCGCAAACGGGGCTTTTGCTGCCGTTTGCGGCATTTTTTGTGCCCGCGCTGCTCTGGCTGCTCTTTGGCAAAAACAGCCGGGGCTATGGCGTCTGCCTGCTGCTGGGGGCTCTGGCCGGGCTGCTGCTCACGGCTCATACCCGGCAAAAGCTGGACCGTGTCCACACCGCTTACGCCGATCGGGAAGTGACCCTGACCGCCGAGGTGGAAGAGGTGTCGGCCTCCTATTACCCGGGCGTCGTCCATGCGGTGCTGCGGGTGGAACCGACAGGCGGGGAGAAGACCGCATTCCGGATGGAGTGTGTCTGTATGCCAAAGTGCACGGCCGGGGAGCGGGTGCAGGCCCGCTTTGCGCTGGAAGTACCAGCCCGGACACAGCAGCTTTCTTCCTATGCGGACGGCATTGCCCTGAGCGGGGAATATCTCTCAGGAATGAAGCACCTGGGCCTGAGTGAGAGCTTCCGGGCCAAAACGGCGCGGCTCCAAAAGCGGTTGAGTGCGGCTCTGCGCAAGGGGATGGCACAGGGCCCGGCGGGAGTGCTGGCGGCCATGGTGCTGGGGGACCGCACCCATCTGTCCAAAGACCTCCGCAGTGCCTACCGGGCGGCAGGCCTTTCCCATGTGCTGGTGGTCAGCGGAATGCATGTGTCCATCCTCTGCGGCAGCGTGTTTGCAAAATACCTGCCGGAAAAGAAAAAGCGGGAGCGCGGTTATGCCAGCCGGAGGCGGCAGGCGTTGTTCAACGCTGCCATGGCCCTGCTGCTGGCCGGGGTCACCGGGCTGACGCCCTCGGTCCTGCGGGCAGCCACGGCGGTATGGGTCAGTGCGCTGGGCGTCTGGGTTTACGGCCCGCCGGATGCCCTTACCTCGCTGGGCGTGGCAGGCGTCTGGATGACGCTGGGCAACAGCTACGCCGTCTGTGACATCGGCTTTGAGCTCTCCTTTGCGGCGGTGCTGGGCACACTGGCCGGGGCGGAACTGGCCCGGAAAGGCCGCCGCTTCCCGCTGCTGCGGAACGGGGTGTGGGAGACGCTCTGCGTTTCGGCCTGCGCCAGCGCGGCCACTTTCCCGGTGCTGGTGCTCCGGGGGTTGAGTGCCAGCTTGTATGCGCTGGTGTCCAGTGTGGCCGTGCTCTGGATGGTGGAGCCCATTTTACAATTGGGCCTTGCCACGGCTCTGCTTGGCTGCTGGCCCGCGCTGGCCCCGCTGCACCGGGTGTGCTCCCTGTGCGCGGCCACGCTGGCAGGGTGCTTGAACCGCTGGGCCCTCTGGGTATCCGGCTGGCCCGGGGCACAGATCTATTTTGACACTGCCTGCGCCGCCCTCGTCTGCCTGTTGCTGTTGGGGCTGGGGTGGCTGGCGTACCACTGGCGTGTCCGGCCGCGGGTGGCACTGCCCTGTCTGGTGCTGACGGCGGCGCTGGCCATCGGTTTGGGGAACGTCCTGAACCGGGAGATCGTCCGGGTGGAGCTGGCCGGGAGCCGGAACGCTCCGGCCGTGGTCATCACGCGGGGAGAGAGCGCCGTGGTGCTCTTCCGGGGCGGCAGCAGTACCCAGCAGGCGGTGGAAACGCTGCTCACCCGGCGGGGCGCGCGGGAAGTGGAAATGCTGGTAGACCTGCGGATGAACCCGCGGACGCCCTGCACGCTGGAAGCCAGAGAGCGGATGGCAGCAGACAAGATGCCCCGCTATACTACCCGCCGTGCCCACAGCAGCCCGGCAGAGCTGGAAGTGCTGCGAGTACAGAATGGCTGCATCGTCCGCATCACGGCGGCGGGGCGGCAGTTTGTTGCCCTGAGCGGGAGTGTCCAGCTGGCAAAGCCTGTCCGAGTTGACTGGCTGCTGGCAAGCCCGGCCCGCCCGGACGCGGTGCAGTACACAGACTGCCTGACACTGAGCAGTGCATACCGCTGGATGAAGGAAGATGCGGAAACAGAGACCGCCTCCTGCCTGGCGCTCCGCCCCGGCGGCGGGGAGCGGCTTTCGTGAGCGCTTTTCAAAGCGGGCGGAATATGATAAAATAGCACTTGACAAAACAAAAAGGAGGCCAGCCTTTTGGCAACCGAAACAAAACTCCGGCAGCTGGCAGAGCAGGGCTGTGCGGTCTACTATTTTTATTCCAGCGAGCGGTATCTGGTGCGGCGGGCGGTGGCGGCTGCGTCCCAGCTGCTGGCAGCAGGGGAGGACGAAGAGACCACCGTGCTGGACGGAGCGACCCCGGGCATTGAGCAGCTCATCATGGCGGCGGGTACCATCTCGTTTTTTGGCACCCGGCGCGTGGTCGTCCTGCCGGAGATCGACCCAAGCGCTTACAGCGACAAAGACCTGGACGAGCTCTGCGAGACGCTGGGCAGTCTGGAAAACGCCGTGGTGGTGCTGGGCACCGTGTTTGACCTGGAACGCAATAAGCTCAAGCTGGGCAAGCGGGCGCAAAAGCTCATCAACCAGTGCAAAAAGCTGGGCTTTACCGAGGAGCTGGCCAAACCCAAGCCCTATGAGCTGAAAATCATGATGATCGAGCGGGCCAAGGAGCAGGGAACAAACCTGCCCGAGGGCGCGGCCGGTGCTTTGCTGGAGCGCTGCGGCGAGGACCCGTTTCTGCTGGAAAATGAGGTGGACAAGCTCTGCGCCGTTTCCGGCTACAAAACCGTTACCACGGCCATGGTGGCCGAGATGGGCACTGTCAGCCTGGAAGCAGACGTGTTTGAGATGATCCGGATGATCACGGCCAAAAACGCCACGGGTGCCTGCAAAAAAATGCAGACACTGCTCCGCCTGCAGCAGGAGCCCATTGCCATTACAGCGGCCATGATCGGCAGCTATGTGGACCTGTACCGGGTCAAGCTGGGGGCGGCCCGGCGGAAAAACTACAGCACGGTCTTCAAGGATTTCGGGTACAGGGGGAGCGATTACCGGCTCAAGCGCTCGGCGGAGACAGCCGCCCACTACACGCTGCCCCAGCTGGAAGCCTGTATGCAGGTGCTGCTGGAGCTGGATAAAAGTTTGAAAAGCCAGCCTGTGGACGACGGGGTGCTGATGGAAACGGCCCTCTGCCGTCTGGCACTGGCGGGGAGCAGCCGATGAACGAAGCAAATTTTATACACACCAGCCGGGTGCTGATCGTGGAGGGAAAATACGATGCAGCCCGGCTTTCCCATCTGACCGACGCCATGATCCTGCTGACGGACGGGTTTGCGATCTATAAGGACAAAAAGCGCCAGCAGCTGTTCAAGGCGCTGGCGAAGAAGAACGGCCTCATTCTGCTCACCGACTCGGACGCGGCAGGGTTCCGCATCCGCAACTACATCACCAATTTAGTAGGGGCGCAGAATGTGGTGCAGGCTTATGTCCCGGCCATTCACGGCAAGGAGAAGCGGAAACCCCAGCCCGGCAAAGAGGGGCTTCTGGGCGTGGAGGGCGTGGACGACGCCATTGTGGTCAAGATTCTGCGGGAAGCACTGGGCGCGGAGGCCGATGCGGCAGCCCCCCGCCCGGAGGGACGGCAGATCACCTATACCGACCTGTACGATTGGGGCCTTTCCGGCACGGCAGGCAGCGCGGAGCGGAAAACAAAGCTCCTCAACGCGCTGGGCCTGCCGCCGCGCCTCTCCAAAAAGGAGCTGGTGGAGGCGCTGAACCGTCTGTACAGTTTTGAACAGTTGAATTCCATGCAAGAAACACTCTTTAAAGATGAAGAATAAGACGATTGAAAAACCCGGTAATCCGGCGGGGATTGTGCTATAATAGTAACATTATGCGCACTGGGTGTACGGAAACACCTGCAGGGCAAAAATCCGGCTGCACAAATCGGTGCGGCGGTGAAAAAAGAGGAGAAAAATCATGGAACGAGAAAAACTCAAATCAAGACTTGGGTTTATCCTGCTTTCCGCAGGCTGTGCCATCGGCATCGGAAACGTATGGAAATTCCCCTACATGGCCGGCCAGGGCGGCGGCGGCGCGTTCGTGCTGTTCTATCTGCTGTTCCTGGTCATCTTGGGCCTGCCCATCATGAGCATGGAGTTTGCAGTGGGCCGCGCCAGCCACAAGAGCCCGGTGCGCGCCTATCAGGCACTGGAAAAGCCGGGCCAGAAATGGCACATCCACGGCTACTTTACCCTCATTGGCTGCTACTTGCTGATGATGTTCTACACCACCGTGGCCGGCTGGATGATGCATTACTTCTACATGACGGCTGCGGGCAAGCTCTCCGGCCTGACCGCGGATGAAGTGGCAAGTGCCTTTACCGAGATGCTGGCAAGCCCCGGCATTATGGCGTTCTGGATGGTCGTGGTCGTTGTGTTCGGCATCTTTGTCTGTGCCCGTGGCCTGCAGAACGGCTTGGAGCGTGTGACCAAAGTCATGATGATCGCTCTGCTGGCCATCATGGTCATCCTGGCCGTCAACAGCCTGTTCATGCCGGGGGCAGCTGAGGGCCTCCATTTCTATCTGGTGCCGGACTTTGCCCGCATGAAAGAGGTGGGCGTCGTCAACACGCTGGTGGGTGCTATGAACCAGGCGTTCTTCACCCTGAGCCTGGGCGTGGGTGCCATGGCCATCTTTGGCAGCTACATTGGCAAAGAGCGCGCGCTGCTGGGCGAGTCCGTCCGTGTGGTGGTGCTGGATACATTCGTAGCCATTACGGCCGGCCTCATCATTTTCCCGGCCTGCTTTACTTATGGCGTGGACCAGACCTCCGGCCCCAGCCTCATTTTTATCACCCTGCCCAACATTTTTGCCAACATGGCCATGGGCCGGCTGTGGGGCAGCCTGTTCTTCCTGTTCATGGCGTTTGCCGCTCTCTCCACGGTGCTGGCCGTGTTTGAGAACATCATCTGCTGCGATATGGAGCTGATGCACTGGGACCGCAAAAAGTCCAGCTGGGTCAACCTGTTCCTCATCATTGCTCTCTCATTGCCCTGCGTGCTGGGCTACAACCTCTGGGCCTGGGATGGCTTTGCCATCTTCGGCGGCGCCGTGCTGGATCTGGAGGATTTCCTCGTCAGCAACCTGTTCCTGCCGCTGGGTTCGCTGGTCTACCTGCTGTTCTGCACCTCCCGCTATGGCTGGGGCTGGGAGAACTACAAAAAAGAGGTCAACACCGGCGATGGCCTCAAAGTGCACGACTGGATGCGCGGCTACCTGACCTACGGTTTGCCGGTCATCGTGCTGTTCATCTTTGCATTTGGCCTGTACGATAAATTCCTGGCGTAACCCGGCAGCCGGGGCCGCTGTAAATGACCACTGACCCCTAAGAGGCGGCCCTCCTTCCCGGAGGACTGCCTCTTTTTGCTTCCACAGGAGGAAAATGACCATGTATATCCTGATATGTGATGACGAGCCCGCGGTGGCCCGGCAGGTGGAACAACTTGCCCGGCAGCACCTGGAACAGCGGGGCATCCCGGTGCAGTGCGCCGTCTGCACCCGGGGCGAGGAGGTGCTGGCCCGGTCAGACCTGGCCCAGTATCAGCTGGCCCTGCTGGACGTGGACCTGGAGACCATGACCGGCATTGCACTGGGGCGGCGGCTCAAGCAGCAGAACCCGGAGCTGGTGCTGGTGTACATTTCAGCCTATCTGGAGTTTGCTCCTGAGGGCTACACGGTCCGCGCGTTCCGGTATCTCCTCAAGCGGGATATGGAGCGGATGCTGCCCAGCTGTCTGGATGCCGTGCTTGCCGAGCACAGCCGGGAGTGCCGGACGCTGCCCATCCGGCAGGGGCGGCGCGAGACAGAGGTACCGCTGGATCAGATCTATTATCTGGAGAGCGACCTGCGCAAGATCAATGTCTATGGTGAGACGCTCCACAAGCCGCTCTGCTCCTACTACGGCAAACTGACGGACCTGCCCGCCTCCCTGCAGGAAGACGGTTTTTTGCGGGTCGGGCGCAGCTTTGTGGTCAACATGCGGTATATCCGGCAGATCAGCAATTATAAAGTGATGCTCCAGAACGGCGTGGAACTGGGCGTCAGCCGGAACGGCTATGCAGCCATCCGGGGCGCTTATCTGGAGTGGAAAGGGCAGTTTGGCGATGAGCTATGAGTTGAAGATGAAGCTGCTGATGCACCTGGTCTGCATCGTGCAGTGGGGCGTGTTTGCCCTCATCCACTGGGAGATGCTGGGCAAAGGCAAGTGGAAACATCCCTTTGCCTGTACGGTGCTGGCATTGTGCGGGATGCTGGTAATTTCGCTCTGGATCGATTTCGGCTTTTTCAATGCCGCTTCCATTGCGTTCAATGTGCTGTACCTGCTGGTGACATCGGCGTTTTTTGGCGGGACCATCCGCCAGAAGCTGATGTCCTGCATGGCCAACGGCGTGGTCTGCCTGCTGACGGAAAATACAGTCATATATCTCTATACCTATCTAGAAGCGGTTCCGCCTGCGCAGGTGATCCGGCAGCCGCTGGGCGTTCTGCTCATGGCAGCGGCGATGCTCATCGTGGGTGGCATCACGGCTCAGATGGCAAAGCACTGGGGCCAGAAGCAGGCGCTGGAACCGCTGCAGCTGGTGGTTGCCATGTTCTTCCCGGGGGTGGTCGTGGTGCTCAACATGCTGCTGATGGTCTCGGGCGGCCGGTTCGATGCCACCCAGTTCAGTGTGCTGTTTACGGTGGGGCTCACGGTGGCGGTGCTGGTGCACCTGCTCTTTGTCCAGATGCTCAACGAGCAGGTGGTGCAGAAAAAGGATTCTCAGTACCGTGCCACATTGGAGCAGGAGCGGGCGGAAGCCCTGATGGAATCCTACACCACCCAGCGCCGCCTGACCCATGAGTTTTCCAACCATCTCGAAGCACTGAGCCTGATGCTCCAGCAGAACGACGTGGCCGGGGCCCGCGGCTACCTGACCTCCATCAGCAAGACCATCCAGATGAACAGTGCCATCCTCAATACCCACAACCCCCTGCTGGACGCTCTGCTCAGCAAAAAGTACGAGGAAGCAGCCCGGAAAGGGGTCATGATGTACTTTGACCTCTCAGACCTGAAAGACATCCCGCTGGATCGGACGCATCTAGTCATCGTGGTGTCCAACCTGCTCAACAATGCCATTGAGGCGGCGGCACAGGCGGCCCCGCCCGAGGTGCATGTCCGGATGAAGAAGACGGAGGGAGAGCTGGTGATCTCGGTGCGCAACCGGGTCAGACAGAATGTGGAGATCCCGGAGGGGCAGCTGCCCCGTTCCACCAAGCGTGAACCTGGCCACGGCATGGGACTGGCCAATGTCTGTGCGGTGCTGGAGGCGCACAACGCCGAGTACACCCTCAGCTGCCGGGACAACTGGTTCCGCTTTACCTGTGCGTTCCCGACCAACGGAATATGACATCCTGAGATGCAGAATATGACAACTCCCGTGCATTGGCGGCACAAATCTGCTATGATAAAGGCAGTAAAGGCGACCTGAGCGGGAATGGCGCTTTGATTGCGGCCGGATTTTTCCGGGGCGTCTGCTGATGCATAAGGCCCTGCGATGCGTGTGTGCAGGGCCTCTGGCCTTTGCTTTCCGAAAGTCTGACGAGGCTCTTGGCGGCAGTCTGGGGATTGCTGTACATAGAGAACTTGACCGCTGTGTGGCTTGCGGCGGGCGGCACCGTGTGTGGGAACGGGGTGCTGGCCGGCGGGGCTATGTGGTTTTGCCGGTCAAGAGCTTCGCCGGGCTTTTTCTTTTTTACCGTTTTGTCATATTTCACGGTTTGTTTCTTGTTTTTTCACCGGGTGCATGGTAAAATTAAGATATTCTTGAACAAGAAAATTCACAAAACTTTAAATTTTACAGTTAAAATACCCGGAAAGAAAGTGGGCGGAGCGGATGCGAAACAAACGGGCTGGAAAGGCTGTGGCAGCGTTGGCCATGGGAATTGTGGTGGCCGCGGGTCTGGTGGCTATAGGCGCAAAGGAATCCGGCCCCAGCCTGACGTATCATGAGCTGCTGGTGCTGGCCGGGGATAAGACTCAGGCGGCCTCCGCGGAGCAAGACCTGGAAGCAGCGTCTGGCCTGCCGGAAGCCATCGGGGAAGAAGCGGCCGCTGTCAGCAAGTTAAAAGAAGAGCTGGAAGAGATCGACGCGGAAAACGGCGCTTCCAGTGAGGCCGTGCCGGAAGAGATGCCGGAGTCCGAGGCGGCTGCCTCGGAAGAAAGTGCCTCGGCGGAGAGCACCGCCCCGGAGGCTTCCTCGGCCTCGGAAGCCGCCGCGTCTTCCGTGCCATCCAGTGCGGCGGAATCCCATGCCGTGTCCGAAGCCGCCAGTGCCCCGTCCAGTACAGCGGCCAGTAGTGCCCCCACTGCAGAGGAACTCTGTGACCGGCAGGTTGCGGAGTATATCCGCCAGATCGAGCAGTTGCAGGCCCGCAGTGAAAAGCGGCTTTACAGTATTATGCTGTCGGCCTATAGCGAGTATATGTCTCACCCGGCGGAGGAGCGGAACCTTGTGACGAAAGTGTCTGCGGTCCTCTCCAAGAGCGGGGAGCTAACGGCCGCCCAGAACCAGTGTGACGCGGAGTTTGCGCAGATCATGGCTGCCATGCGGAAGACCCTGCGAGAAAATGGCCGGGATGAGAGCATTGCGGATGAGGCGGAAAAAACCTATAAGCAGAAGAAAAACGCCCTCATCAAGGAACTGACCAGCCAGGCCTACAGCGGCGGCGACGGCAGCGGCCAATCCGGCAAATGGCTGGCCGAGCACGCCGATGGAAACATCGTGGACTGAGATGGAAATAAGAAAAACAGCGCCGCTGCGGCTCTGGGAGAATTTCCTGAGAAATGCAGCGGCGCTGTTTTGCAGATGAAACACTTTCGTGTCCTGAACTTCACGGAAATCAATTTACAAACCTGAAGAGATGTATTATAATAAAATCGCTGTGTTTCGATATAACACAACCAAAGGAGGAAAACTTGGTGCTGGTTACTCTGATTGAGAGCGTTTACAATTTTTTGTGGGGAAATCTGCTCACTCTGCCGTTGGGCGGGGTGACGCTCAACCTCTCCCTTATGGTCATCCTGCTGTTTACGGCGGGCATCTATTTCACACTGCGCACCCGTCTGCTTCCGATGCGGCTGTTCCGGGATATGCTGGACGCTGTCTGCGAGAAAAAGCAGGGGAAGCAGGGCGGCCTTTCGTCGCTCCAGACGCTGGTGGTCTCCACCGCTACCCGGGTGGGTATGGGCAACCTCGTTGGAGTGGTGGCGGCGGTTTCCGTGGGTGGTGCAGGGGCCGTGTTCTGGATGTGGGTCACGGCGCTGCTGGGGGCGTCCACTTCCTTTGTGGAGTCCACGCTGGCGCAGAAATATAAGGAGCCTGATCCGCTTTATGGCGGCTGGCGCGGCGGCCCGGCATTTTATCTGCACAAGCTGGCAGAGCGCAAGCGGGGGAAGCTGCTCAAAAAATCTGTTGTGGCATCGTTGTTTGCAGTATCCGGACTCATCTGCTGGTGCGGCATCAGCCAGGTTATCAGCAACTCGGTGAGCGAGGCGTTTTCCAATGCGTTTTCCATTCCGCCGCTGGTGACGACCCTTGCGCTTACCGCGCTGGCGGCAGTCATCGTCCTGCGGAAAGATGCAACGGTCAAGAGCCTGGATGTGATTGTTCCCATCATGGCGGGCTGCTATTTCCTCATGACGATCTATGTTGTTTTCACCAATCTGCCGCAGCTGCCCGGCGTGCTTGCCCGCATTTTCTCGGAGGCATTTGGCCTGCGGCAGGCAGCCGCTGGCGGCTTTGGAGCCGTGGTTATGAATGGCGTCAAGCGAGGCCTTTTTTCCAATGAAGCAGGCTCCGGTTCTGCTCCCTGCGCGGCGGCAGCTGCCGAGTGTGACGACCCGGTCAAGATGGGATTGGTGCAGGCGCTGGGCGTTCTGATTGACACCATCGTGATCTGCAGCTGTACCGCTTTTGTAATGCTGCTGGCGCCGGAAAGCGTGACCGCTGGGCTGCAGGGCATGAATCTGTTACAGGCAGCGATGCAGTACCATCTGGGCGGCTTCGGAGTGGTGTTCATTGCCGTCACGCTGGCACTGTTCAGCTTCTCAACGTTTATCGGGATTTTGTTCTATGCACGATGCAACGTGGCTTATCTCTTTGGCGACCATTGGGGCTGGCAGACCGCCTATAAGCTGCTGGCACTGGCGATGATGCTGGTGGGCGGTGTGGCGGCCTATACGGTCGTATGGGATTTGGGCGATGTGGGCATCGGCCTGATGACCATTTTCAATATGATCGCTCTTTACCCCCTGTCCGGCGAAGCTTTGACCGCTCTGCAGGAATATGAGAAGAAAAAGCACCTGAAATAAAAATCACGGAAATAGAAGAAATAAAGACACCGCACCCTGCTTGTAAGATGCAAGCCAGGGCGCGGTGCCTTTTTTGCTGGAGGAAAATGAGAGATAGAGGGGCATTCGATCGGCTTAATTGCTGAAAAGTATAAGTTTGTCAGAAGAAAAGCACAGGAACTTATGGAATGAGAAACCGCTGATGGTTCAGAACGGATAAGAAATCAGACAATTTGCAAAGAAAGCTCAAGCTGATGCGATTTTTTTAGATAGTAATATAATGAGGACAAGGCGAAAACTATTGATTGTTGACGAGACACGTGATAAAATAATATGAGATTTAAAATGTGAAATGATGCCATTTGATAAAATACAAAATATATTTATTACTGACAGAATAAAGCGGCATGTTAAATCAATTGAACGATACGTATGAATATTGAATACAAATTTCGTCAACAAATTTTGTAGGATTCCTGAATTCGGAGACTTAAAATGAAATGACTGCACGGGAGAAAAGGAAAAATGAATGCGGTGAGTTTAGAGAATAAAACAATTTTAGTCACAGGGGAGTGTGAAATAATATGGACAACCAGAGAAAAGCCTGATTTCATGCGGGTTTGCGCGGCTTGACCTTTTCACCTCAACTTGTTTCTGCTTGTCATGGTGCGTTACGGCCAGCGTGTTTTCAGGGGTTAATGGCTTCTGGTTGCGCTCTATACTTAACCCACCACAGCGAAAGCTGATAGAGCAGAAAACAAAATAAGGAGGTACGAGGACAAGCCTGCGTATAGATTGTT
>ERZ1673743.3087-NODE-3087-length-13358-cov-5.039390_pt1 | contig 13358 bp, 8 predicted proteins | sample MGYA00580197_ERZ1673743 | MGnify/ENA primary metagenome ERZ1673743 (study PRJEB41218, sample SAMN15661795) | gut metagenome | host: Homo sapiens | place: Canada: London | collected 2015-08-20/2019-03-30 | study: EMG produced TPA metagenomics assembly of... | reverse complement strand
GTGCTCGACGGCAAACCTCACTACCCGTTCGCAGCATCGGGCGACGATGCCCGCGCCGTGGCCGTGACATTCGGCGCCCCCTCGAAGACATTCAACATACCGGGCCTGGTGAGCTCGTGGTGCGTGGTGCAGAACCCCGAACTGCGGCACGATTTCTTCGAGTGGCTTGAGGTGAACGAGTTCGACGCCACGACATTCGTGTCGACCATCGGCGCCGAGGCCGCCTATACCAAAGGGGAGCGATGGCTCGGAGAGGCCGTGGCCTATATCGAGGACAACATAGCGTTTACCGAGCGGTTCCTGGCCGAACGCCTCCCGCAGGTACGCATGGCACGCCCTGAGGCGTCATTCCTGATATGGATGGATTTCAGCGGTCTCGGCCTGGACCATAATGCGCTTGTCGACCTGGTGGTTAACCGCGCCGGACTGGCCCTGAACGACGGCGAGATGTTCGGCGACGAGGGGCGCGGATTCATGCGCGTGAACATCGCCACGCCGCGTTGTTGCCTCAAAGTCGCTCTCGAGCGCCTGGAGGCCGCCGTAAAGACCCTGTAAACAGAATTCTAACAAACTCTTTTCCCCTGCAGTGGATTACCGCATACTCCCCCCTGACGGGCTCATCGAAGACGCCCGCGTCAGGATGCCCCTTTCGAAAAGCGTTGCCAACCGCGCGCTAATACTTTCAGCCCTTACACCCGGCGCGCCGCGTCCGGCATTGCCCGACTGCGATGACTCGCGTCTGCTTGCCGAGGCCCTCGACACGCTTGCCGCCACTCCCCGGGGTGCGGAAATAAATCTTTAAAACGACGGCACCGCCATGAGGTTCCTCACGGCGTACGTAGCCGCCACAGAGGGGATGGAGGCCACACTGACAGGTTCAGAACGCATGTGTGCGCGCCCGATAGGTCAGCTGGTGACGGCGCTCAGAGAGTGCGGCGCCGACATATCGTATCTCGGTAATGAGGGTTTCCCGCCCCTCGCAATAAAGGGACGCCGCCTGAAAGGTGGCCATGTGACCGTCGACGCCACCGTGTCGTCGCAGTTCGTGTCGGCCCTGCTGATGGTGGCGCCGACTATGACCGACGGTCTTGACATCGAGCTTGACGGCGAACCGGCCTCGGCACCTTATATAGCCCTGACGCTCAATATTATGGAGCATCGCGGCGTGGTGGCCGACCGCTCGCCGCTCTCGATTTCTGTCGACAGGGGAGCTTATCGCATCGCCCCGGACGATGCCGAGGGAGACTGGTCGGCGGCCGCGTTCTTCTACGAACTTACAGCCATTTCGGCCGGATGGATTACGCTTGAAGGACTCAACCCGGCATCTTCGCAGGGCGACCGTGCGGCCGCAGAGCTTTTTGGTCGTCTCGGTGTGATAACAGAACCCTCTGAGGAGGTGCCCGGAGGCATCGACCTCCAGCCGTCGCCCGAGGTTTTCGGACGTCTGGATGCCAACCTGATCGACACCCCCGACATAGCCCCGTCGCTTGTGGTGGCATGCTGCACGCTCGGAATACCGTTCCGGCTCGTGGGGCTCAAGAACCTGGCCATCAAGGAATGCAACCGCCTGGAGGCCCTGAAGGAGGAGATGCTTAAACTCGGATGTGCCATCGAGGTAATCCGTGACTTCGGCCTCGAATGGGAGGGGCGGCGCCTGCCGCTGCGCCAGTTGCCGGTATTCGACCCCCGGGGCGACCATCGCCTCGCCATGGCGCTCGCTCCGGTGGCTGTGCTCGTGCCCGGCATAGTTATACGCGACGCCGAGTGTGTGGCCAAGTCATATCCGGACTACTGGGACGCCTTGCGCGCCATAGGGTTCAAGACTCTTGACCCCACCTTGGGTGTCAGCGCCGACAGCGAACCTGACGGCATGGCCGCTGACACGCAAGGCTCATCAAACCCCCTGAACACATTCTAAGCCTCGCCATAGCAGGCTATAAAACATTGATTTATCTGATCTGTAAATGATTCCGGCACTTATAATATTTCTTGCCGTTGTAGTTGTGGGCGCCGTACTCTGGGCACTGAACCGGCGGGACGAGCGCCGCGGACACGCCGCTGAAATAAACGGGCGTCCGGTAGCCGACCCTCCCGCGGGAAACAACGACGAGGAGGGTGCCTGTTGCGGCATGCACATCACCTGCGAGCGCGACTCTCTGCTGGCCGGCATAAGCGACAAGGTGGAATATTTCGACGATGAAGAGCTTGACCGTTTCGCCGGCCGCGACGCAGCATCGTACACCCCCGCCGAAGAGGATGAGTTCCGTGAGGTACTGCTCACCCTTCTGCCCGACGACATCGCCCCCTGGGGCCGCTCACTGCAACTGCGCGGCATCACCCTCCCCGCCCCCGTCCGCGAGGAACTGCTGATGATCGTCGCCGAAACCCGCGCCTCCCGCACCGGCGCCTGACCTTACCGGTCAGCCACCCATGAAACCCATTGTTTCTGTTATGCATGGCTGCCTGTTTCAGTCACCGCCCACTGTTCCAGTTATCGGCCACTGTTTCAGTTATCGGCCGAGCTCGGCCGATAACCCGACCGCCATTGCCGTTTTTCACAAGTAATTTACGAGCCATTTATATGACCCACCAAAACAAGCCCGCTTATTACAAGCCGCTGATACCTGACAGCCACAGGCGTGCGGCATGGCACGATTACTGTTCGCGGTGCATATATATGGTTACCCTTGCCAAAAACGGCATGTGCCCGGTTTTCGGACAGCTTAAAACCGGCGTTGAACTGCGTGATACATCAATAGAACTTTCCGTGACCGGAAAGGTGGTGGAAACTGAAATTGACAAGACACCTCTGTTTCATAAAGAGGTAAAGGTTCTTGAACGTGTCATCATGCCCGACCATGTGCATATTCTGCTTTTTGTTACAGAAAGAATGGCAAAGCCATTGGGGCATCTCGTTCAGGGAATGAAAGCGGCAATTACATCACATGTCCGTCGGTTGACCGGTATCAGTGATCTGTCGGTTTTCGAAGATGGCTTTCACGACCGCATAATGAGGGAGACGGGTCAGCTTGACGTACTTTTCAAATACATCAGGGAAAACCCTTACCGGCTGGCTATCAGGCAGTCTATACCTGATTATTTCAAAAGGGTGACTGCCCTGAATATCTGCGGCCATGATTTCCAGGCATACGGCAATCTTCAACTGCTTGCCAATCCGTTTAAGGAACAAGTGGTGGTTCATCGCAGTGACTCTGAAAGCACACGGGCATACTATCACTCTGTCTGGCGTCACACAGCCATAAACGGCGGGGTACTTTTATCACCATTCATTTCTGCCGATGAAAGACTTTCACGCGATGAGGCCGAGGGTTTGGGCGGAAAATTCATTTTATTGACGAACAAGCCGTTTGCAGACCGTGAAAAGCCTGCCGCCCATGATTTTGAGCTGTGTGAGCAAGGACGGTTACTTATACTGGCACCACTGACCGGTGTGGCGCCAGCCCTCACGCGGGCCCGCTGTCTTGAACTGAACGGTTACGCGGCTTTGATAGCCAACGAGGATAAGTGAAAAACGGCAATGCCGGTCGGGTTATCGGCCGAGCTCGGCCGATAACTGGAACAGCAGGCGGGAAGGGGAGCCTTTTGTGTGAAAGAGAGCAGGCACCCCTGGGGGTGACGGTCAAGGGCAGGTAAGGGTGCGGGCGCGCGGTCAGCGGGCGGGGTCGAAACCGTAGCGGCGACGGATGTATTCGGCCACCAGGGCAACCTGATCGTCGAGGGGGAGGGTCGACGAGTCGAAACAGATGTCGTAGGCCGAGGCCTCGCCCCAGTGCTTGTCGGTGTAGAAGTTATAGAAGTTGGCGCGCAGACGGTTGGTTTTCTCGGCCAGCTGACGGGCCTTGGCCATGTCGGGGGCATCACCGCGCTCCACAATGCGGCGCGCGCACATGTCGATAGGCGCGTGCACGAACAGGTTCACCACCGGTACGCGTGCATCCCGCAAGATATAATCGGCCGACCGGCCCACTATCACGCAGGGGCCGCGCTCCACAAGACTGAGCATCATCGTGGCCATGTCGTGGTAGATCGACTCGTCGGAAATCGACGACGATGTGTACCACGGCATCGGATTGTAGGCCATGTTGAAGGCCATCGTGCCCGACACGAACCGCGGAAACTTCTCGTCACTGCGTTCGAAGAACGACACATCCATGCCGGCGTGCCTGGCGGCCTCAAGCAGCAGGCGTTTGTCATAAAACTCAATGCCGAAGGTCTCGGCCAGACGTCGCCCGAGTTCGCGGCCTCCGCTGCCGAACTGGCGGCCGACTGTAATCACATAATTCTGTCTGTTTTCCATGGGGGAGGGGTATTATTTTTGTGCCACAGCCGTGTCGGACGCGGCCAGTTCCTTGAACATTTCCATATCCTCTTCCGGCGAATTTCCGGCCGTTGTGAGCAGATCGCCCACCATCACGCCGTTCACGCCTCCGGTGAGCATCCTCACTGTGGCCGCATGGCTCAGGCGCGCACGTCCGCCGGCAAAACGTATCACCAGGTCAGGGGCCGCAAAACGCATCAGTGCCGCCGAAAGCACGATCTCGCGCTCACCGAGCAGGGGAGTATCGCCCAGCGGGGTGCCCTTTATGGGGTGCAGAAGATTCAGCGGCAGCGACACCGCTCTGGCGGCACGGGCCTCGGCGGCAAGTTCGAGGCGCTGGCGCAATGTCTCGCCCATGCCGATTATGCCTCCGACGCAGACCTCCATCCCCACCTCGCGGGCATAGCCGATGGTCCTGAGCTTGTCGGCGCGGGTGTGGGTGGTGCAGAGTTCGGGGAAATATGATGCCGCCGTCTCGAGATTGCAGTGATAGCGGCGCACGCCAGCATCATAGAGCGCCTGCATCTCGTCGCGACCGATAAGTCCCATCGACGCGCAGTATTCCACCGCGTCTGTGGCATGGCGCCGCATCATGTCGCCATAGACCTTGATGTCGGCCGCGGTTACCCGGCGCCCCGACGTCACCATAGAATAGCGCTCGACGCCACGGCGGCGACAGGTCTCGACACCTTCGGCGAAATCTTCCTCGCGGCAGAAACGATACTCGTCGCATCCCGTGCCGTAGTGCACCGACTGGGCGCACCACTTGCAGTCTTCAGAACAGTGTCCCGAACGGGCGTTGATTATCGAGCATGTCTCTATGCGCGCACCGCAGTGATGGCGGCACACACGGTGAGCGGCCTCGCAAAGCGCGTCGAGCGGCTCGTCGGCCGATATTGTAGCGGCAAAACTTACAAGCGCGTCAATGTCGACAACGTCCCCGGCCATGGCGCGGCGTTCAATCTCATTCAGCAAATCTATATCCATAATGGGCTGTTGATTCTTCCAAACTTTTAACAAAAATACAAAAACCGTCAGAAACCATCACACAAAACCGGTAAAAAAGAGTGGACCAACCTTCACGGCCGGCCCACTCGCGGGATTATTGAACTGGTAAAATGTCAAATATGAAATTTGACCGACAGACGGCAACCAATCTCAAACCGTCTGCCAAATGAATCTATGATATAATTTGTTCCTTGTTTCTCACACATATAGGGCGGCATTCCGATCCACTACTTGCCGCATTGTTTATAAATCTTTTCAAACAGAATCTGCATTCACATTCATAGACCTGTAAACCAGTTCATTAGCAAATACAAAACACAATTGTATAGTGCATAGGCCTCAGCCTTTCCACTTGACAAATATACCACTAATTATTAGAAAAACAATAATTTCCCCCCCAGGAATAATAAAAAAGCGGGGTGGGTTCGGTTTTTTCGGGGGAGAAGAATGAGGGTGCGGGGAGGGGGACCGAGGGGAGCAGGGGGTGTGGAAAACCATGTTGAAAACCGTGGAAAAAGTTTTGTGGAAATTGTGGAAAGGAAATTTGGAAATGATGGTGACAGAAGGGCTTAATCAGCGGCAGGCAAAACTCCAAACGGCATGAAAGTTTGTTTTCACACTGTTTTCAATATGGTTTTCCACAGATTTCAATAGGCAATGTCACAGAAAGTTACTAACTTTGCATGTTATTAACAGGGTGTTGATAACCACCTGAATACGCTGAAAGTCAAGCCTTGCGCTGTTGATAAGCTGTTGACTGCACCTGGCATGGTGTTGATAACCCGAAAATGCAAATTTTCACCCTGGAAGTTATCAGCGCTTTCAACAGCCCTTATTAATATTCGGGGGATTTTTGACCGGAGGCAGAATTTTCTTTTCTGAAACCTAAAACTCTTTTTATAAAAAATGAATGTTGAAAACTCCCTGGCCCGGGAAATTGCCGGACTGAAAAAACAGCGCGACGCTGTGGTGCTTGCCCACTTCTACACCCCCGGCGATGTGCAGGATGTGGCCGATTTCATCGGCGACTCGCTGGCGCTGGCCCAGATCGCCCGCACGTTGCCGAACCGGGTGATCGTGCTCTGCGGAGTTCACTTCATGGGGGAGACCGCCAAGATACTCTGCCCCGACAAGACGGTGCTTGTGCCCGACCTCGGTGCAGGGTGTTCGCTGGCCGACTCATGTCCGGCCAACGAGTTCGCCGCTTTCACGGCCGCGCATCCGGGGCACACGGTGGTGTCGTATGTCAACACCTCGGCGGCCGTGAAGGCGCACACCGATGTGGTGGTTACATCGTCGAACGCCCGGCAGATAGTCGAGGCCCTGCCGCCCGACACCCCCATCATCTTCGGCCCCGACCGCAACCTGGGCAACTATATCAGCTCGGTCACCGGACGCGAGATGCTGATCTGGGACGGTGCCTGCCATGTGCACGAACAGTTCTCGCTCGAAAAGCTGATCGCCCTGAAGAAAGAGCATCCCGGTGCCCCGGTGCTGGTACACCCCGAGTGCAAGAAACCGGTGCAGATGCTCGCCGACAAGGTAGGCTCGACCAAAGCCCTTCTCGACTTCGCCAAGGCAAGCGACAGCCCCGAGTTCATCGTGGTTACCGAAAGCGGCATCATACACCAGATGCGCAAGGAGTGTCCCGACAAGACATTCATCCCCGCTCCGCCCGACGAGGCCGGCTGTAGCTGCAACGAGTGCTCGTTCATGAAACTCAACACCCTTGAGAAACTGCGCGACTGCCTGCGCGACATGAGCCCCGAAATCACTGTCGACCCCGACATCGCCGCCAAGGCCGTGAAACCGATAGAGCGCATGCTCGAGATGAGCCGATAAAGTCCCCTATTCCTACCCCACCCTAAGCCAACAACATCACAATATATGGAATATAACCACCGAGATATCGAACAGCGCTGGCAGCAGCGCTGGAAAGATGACAAGACCTACCACGTCGAGGCCGACCCCTCGCGCCCGAAGTTCTATGTGCTTGACATGTTCCCCTACCCTTCGGGGGCCGGTCTGCACGTGGGGCATCCGCTGGGCTACATAGCATCTGACATCTTCGCCCGCTACAAGCGTCTGCGCGGTTACAACGTGCTTCACCCCATGGGTTACGACGCATACGGCCTCCCCGCCGAACAGTATGCCATCCAGACCGGCCAGCACCCCGAGAAAACCACCACCGAGAACATAGCCCGCTACCGCTCGCAGCTTGACCGCATAGGGTTCTGCTACGACTGGGACCGCGAGATCCGCACCTGCGATCCCGGCTACTACCACTGGACGCAGTGGGCTTTCATCGAGATGTTCGGCCACTGGTATGATACCGAACTCGGCAAGGGCCGCCCCATCGCCGAGCTGACAGCGCATTTCGCCGCGCACGGCTCTGAGGGGATTCACGCCGCCGAAGGGAAGACCCTCACTTTCACCGCCGACGAGTGGAACGCCATGACCGAAAAAGAGAAGTCAGACACGCTGATGAACTACCGCATCGCCTATCTGGGCAACACCATGGTGAACTGGTGCCCGAAACTCGGCACCGTGCTTGCCAACGACGAGGTGAGCGAGGGTGTCTCGGTGCGCGGCGGCTATCCCGTGGAGCAGAAACTGATGTACCAGTGGTGTCTGCGCGTGAGCGCCTACGCCGGCCGTCTGCTCGACGACCTCGACACCGTTGACTGGTCTGACTCGATAAAAGAGACCCAGCGCAACTGGATAGGGCGCTCGGAGGGTGCCGAGATGCAGTTCCGCATCGCCGGCAGCGACGTGGAGATGACCGTCTTCACCACCAGGGCCGACACCGTCTTCGGCGTCACCTTCATGGTGCTCGCGCCCGAGAGCAAGTATGTCGACATGATCACCACCCCCGAGCAGCGTCAGGCCGTGGCCGATTACCGCGAGCAGGTGAAACGCAAGACCGAGCGCGAGCGCCTTATCGACAAGACCGTCTCGGGCGTGTTCACCGGCGCCTACGCCGTGAATCCGCTTTCGGGCAAGGAGATTCCCGTATATGTGAGCGACTATGTGCTGGCCGGCTACGGCACGGGCGCCATCATGGCCGTTCCGGCGCATGACTCGCGCGACTACGCCTTTGCCCGCCACTTCAACCTGCCGGTAATCCCCCTGATCGAGGGCGCCGACGTGTCGGAGGAGAGTTTCGACGCCAAAGAGGGGCGCATGATCAATTCAGCCGGCCCGGGGCTCGACCTCAACGGCATGGAGGTCAAGGACGCTATCGCCGCCACCAAACGCTATATCCAGGAGAAAGGGATAGGCCGCGTGAAGGTGAATTACCGTCTGCGCGACGCCATCTTCTCGCGTCAGCGCTACTGGGGCGAGCCTTTCCCCGTATATTATAAGGATGGCGTGCCCCACACACTGCTGCTCGACAAGCTTCCCCTGAAGCTCCCCGAAATCGACAAATATCTGCCCACCGAGACCGGCGAGCCCCCGCTGGGACGCGCCAAAGACTGGCAGACCCCCGAGGGGTATCCGCTCGAGCTCAACACCATGCCCGGTTTCGCAGGCTCGTCGGCCTACTACCTGCGCTACATGGACCCGCACAACACCGAAATGCTCGTCTCGCCAGAGGCCAACGGCTACTGGCGCCAGGTCGACCTTTACGTGGGGGGTACCGAGCACGCCACCGGTCACCTGATTTACTCGCGTTTCTGGAACAAGTTCCTCTATGACCTGGGCCTCGTCTGCGAGCCCGAGCCGTTCAAAAAGCTTGTGAACCAGGGTATGATCCAGGGGCGCTCGAACTTCGTCTACCGCATCAAAGACACCAATACCTTCGTTTCGGCAACGCTTAAGAAAGACTACGACACCACCCCAATCCACGTCGACGTCAACATTGTCAGCAACGACATCCTCGACATCGACGCCTTCCGTGCCTGGCGTCCCGAGTATGCCGACGCGCAGTTCATTCTCGACGACGGCAAGTATGTCTGCGGCTGGGCTGTGGAAAAGATGTCGAAATCGATGTTCAATGTCGTCAACCCCGACGATATCGTGGAGCGTTACGGTGCCGACACCCTGCGCCTCTATGAGATGTTCCTCGGCCCGGTCGAGCAGTCGAAACCGTGGGATACCAACGGCATCGACGGTGTGAACCGTTTCCTGCGCAAGCTCTGGGGGCTTTACTGGCGCGGCGACCAGTGGCTGGTCACCGACGACGCTCCCTCGCGCGAGTCGCTGAAGTCGATCAACAAGCTCATAAAGAAAGTGACCTCCGACATCGAGACCTTCTCTTACAACACCTCGGTGGCCGCCTTCATGATATGCGTCAACGAGCTCAGCCAGCAGAAGTGCCATTCGCGCGCCGTGCTTGAGCCTCTGGTGGTGCTCATGGCACCATTCGCACCCCATATCGCCGAGGAGTTGTGGCATGCCCTGGGACACGACACCACCGTGTGCGACGCCACATGGCCCGAGTGCGACGAGAGCTGCCTGGTAGAGGATACCGTGAAATATCCCGTGTCGTTCAACGGCAAGGCACGTTTCACTATCGAGCTCCCCGCCGATGCCGGCAAGGAGCAGATCGAGGCCGCGGCCCTCTCGGCCCCCGAGGCTGCCAAGTGGCTCGACGGCAAGACCGTGCGCAAGACCATCGTCGTCCCCGGCAAGATCATCAACATCGTGGTAGGCTGATCCCCTTCCCCGAACAAAACCACCACCTTCTCGCCAAATAAAACCAATACCATTTTCTGGTTCGCCTGGTTTCCCTGGTTCTCTTACTTATATTCAAGAACCAGAGGAACCAGGTGAACCAGCTCATATTGTGCGTATCAGTTTTCTGGTTCACCTGGTTTCCCTGGTTCTCTTACTTTTTTTAAGAACCAGAGGAACCAGGTGAACCAGTTTATATTAAGCGCATCAATATTCTGGTTCACCTGGTTTCCCTGGTTCTCTTACTTATATTTAAGAACCGGAAGAACCAGGTGAACCAGCTCATATTCAGCGTGTCAATATCTGGTTCTACTGGTTCGCCTGGTTCTTTACTTTATATGACGTTGGGTTAGAGGGGGATGGAGGTAGTGCACTGAGGGCCAGGGGGAAGGGGTGGCATGTCAGCGTAAAATTTTGCATATTTGCATGGCCGGAATGTCGCGCGGGCTGTAACCCGGTTCGCGGCATGAGGCTGTCGCAGTTCAAATGAAACATCATTCGTTATATAATATTCTGATATTTAGTGTATTGCTCGTTGCGAGCCTGGCAGTGCCCACCGGGTGCCGTCAGCGGCGCGTTTTGAGCGAACACATGTCGCAGCTCGATTCTTTGGTATCGCCGGTGTTGGAAAATAGTGAAATAAATTTAAACAACGTTAAAAAAGCTGATTCGCTAATGGCGCTTATCGAGTCGGTCGACACCTCGCGCATGTCAGAAAAACAGCATGCGCAATACATCCTTCTGCGTGCCGAACTCGATTACAAGCACTATCTCGATACATTTGATCTTGACGCCCTGAACCGTGCCCTGATCTATTTTGAAGATCATGAGGACCGCGAGCGCCAGATGCGCACCCTCTTCCTGAGGTCGGTTCACGAATTCGACGCCAACGACTACATAAAGAGCATAACCAGCGCCCTCAGGGCCGAGCGCATCGCCGGTCAGCTGCATGACACCCTCTTCCTTGCCAAAATCAACGAACACATTTCGTTCATATATAACCGTAATGGCAACCGTGTAGGATCCAAGGATTATTCATATATAGCCGCTCAATATTATAGGCAATGTGGTAAAGAGACTCTTTATCAGACATGTATGGTAGATTATTGCCGTATGTTGAGTGTGATGCATTGTGCAGATAAATCGGTTTATATCCTTGACAGCATTCTTCCTCATATATCCCCTGTGGATACTGTATTGAATATATACGCCCGCGAGTCTTTAATCATGGCTCTGATGGAAAGTGACAGATTCGCTAAAGCGGAGAGTATTATAAAAGACATTGAAAGATATAAAGTTGAGGATAAACCTAATCTGAATATTAGATTTGCGTTTGCCCTACACAATTCTGACATTGATTCATTACAGCATTTGCTTGCAAAAATTCTCCGGTCAGATGAACTAGAGTTTAATCAAGGCGTAAAATATCAGTCATTATATCAATATAATAAGGCCAAAAATGAAATAGACAGCGCTCTTTTCTATCATGAGAAACTTTATGATGTCTATATGGAATCAATGTTGTCTATTCTTGACCAGAGCATAGTAAAGGCTGAGAGCGATTTCAATGCCGAGAATGCCAGGCTTAACGAGCGCATAGCCGACCGAAACAATCTGCTTTTGATTATGAGCCTTATCATGCTGGGGCTTGTGCTCGTGGCGGGATATTTTGTTTACCGTTGGCTGAATCAGAAAAGAAAGAACGAGGTACAGGAAAAAATTGATGCCATCGACAGGCTGTTCGAGACCATCGACTTACGCGAGCAGTCTATTGCCGAGCTTAACCGCGAGCTTAAAGACAAAGACAGTGAGCTTGTGCGTCTGAACCGCTCGCTTGGCGAGAACAGGGCGGCAATCTCGGCCATGAGCGAACAGGTAAACCGGCTTTACAGCAAGCAATATAATCTCATAAACGATATTTATGACGAGTATTTCACCGAAGGCAAGCCCGACGACAATGTAAAACTCCACGTCTATAACCGCATAAACGATATTCTGTTGCAGATGCGCGACCGAAAAAAGACCATAGAGTTTCAGGCGTCGCTCGACCGCTATTGCGGGAATGTAATATCGCATTTGCGTGAGGATTTCCCCGAGTTGAAACACGACGACATCACTTTCCTGTCGCTCCTTATTGCCGGACTTGCGCCAAAGGCCGTGTGCATGATCTGCAACATCACCACCGGCAACTTCTACATGAAACGCCGCCGCCTTAGACAGAAAATAGAACAGTCAGGTTCGGCCAACATCCCCCTTTACCTCAAATACCTCGACAGGCCATCGGCCTGACGCATCAGATTGAAGTTTCGCGCATGAGAATCCAAACGTGGGGATAATTTGGGATAAATAAATATTTATTTATTCTGTCCGATAAACAAGCCCACATTACTGATTGCCATCGAGAACGCGAAGCATAAGCCGCATAGCGGCGCAAGAATACAGGCCACTGCAAGCGCGCCGTAGGTGCGCGCAGCTGTGGTAATTTCATCCTGTGTCTCTTAACAGAGCGCCTTTAGGTGCGAAACTTGCCACAGTTTCGCACCTAAAGGCGCTCAATGTGTGAATGGGTATCAGTTATACCACAGCTGCGCGCACCTACGGCGCGCTTGCAGTGGCCTGGAATCTCACGCCACTACGTGGCTTATGCTTCGCGCTAACGGCGCCATGGTATTTGAGTATTTAATAACTAAATTGTTGATATTCAGGTGTTTCAATGTTGATATCCCCAACTGATTATTTTTTGAACAAAATTTTTGGCTCATTTCTGTAAATACCTGAAAATCGATATGTTGCAGGGGTGTTGCGGGGTGTTCAATTTTTAAAAATTAAACACGCTGATTATTAGGTGTTTAGCACCTGTTTTGTTCAAAAAATAACATGCTTTTCGTGCGGTTTTTGCGTTTTTGAGGGGCTAACTTTGCGGTCGGAATTCAAGCTTGACCCGTGAATCGCAAATCCAAAAAATACTACCCACGTATGAAACATCTTATAATCACATCCATCGCCTGCCTCCTCGCCTCCGCATTTAATTGTGGCGCCGAAGATACATCAAACAGTAATAAAAAAAGTGGACAGCCAATATCCATCCCCATTCCAATTAATCAAAGAAAGCGTACCCGCGACGTGCCCGTTGACAACGTAGAGGCCGAAATCCGTGACGGCTACCTGTTCGTCAACTTCCTCGAATCTGAGGGGTCGGCCACGGTCACCATGTCGGAGCCCGGCAATGGCACCATCTATCGCGCCGGAGCGCAGACAGCCGCACCAATCGTCGTTCCAGCCATCGAGTCTGAAATGCCCGTGCAGGTAGTGATCCGCACCGCCGACAGCAACG
>ERZ1673743.3079-NODE-3079-length-13378-cov-6.132252_pt1 | contig 13378 bp, 8 predicted proteins | sample MGYA00580197_ERZ1673743 | MGnify/ENA primary metagenome ERZ1673743 (study PRJEB41218, sample SAMN15661795) | gut metagenome | host: Homo sapiens | place: Canada: London | collected 2015-08-20/2019-03-30 | study: EMG produced TPA metagenomics assembly of... | reverse complement strand
AAGAAGGATGGATAAAGTATGGTATCAGATTACAAAATCACCATGGAGCAGGCAGAATACGAGATGGTCTGTTACCGTAAGGTTTTTAACTTTGTAAGGCTTCTTGACCAGGAAAAACTGGAGAAATTGAATGCAGAAGGTCTGTTGGCAGCAGAGGGCGGACAGACAAAAAAAGCAGATTTGTGCATAGGACATTTTTGCCAGGGCTGTGTGGCAATGGAAGCCTTTTTACGGAAGGCAGAGCTGTGCAAGCTGGAATTTATTGGAGATGACATTTATCAGATCATGGCTAAATATCTGGAAATTGACGGTAATCCTTATGTAATGGAGCTTTTGAAGAAAATGGACAAAAGCAGCCTGATCGACCAGAAAGATCATGAGCGCCTGATCAGCAGCCTTACCGGATATAACGAGAGACTGTATCAGGATGTTCTTACGAAGGCATACAACAGACGTTATTATGAAGAAGAATTGAAGTCCCAGATGGGACCGGCTGGAATTGCCATGATCGATCTGGACGATTTTAAGCTTTATAACGACACATATGGACATAATGCCGGGGATATGGCACTGACTGTTGTTGCAGAAACCATATGCAAGCATATCCGTAAGGATGATATTCTGATCCGCTATGGCGGGGATGAGTTTCTTCTGGTGCTTCCCGGAGTAACAGAAGTGAAATTTGCCGGAAGACTGCAGGAAATCCATGATAAGATCCACCTGGCTGCTGTGCCGGGATATGCAGGGATTCAGCTTTCTGTGAGTATTGGAGGAACAATTGCCGGGGCAGATGAAACCATCGGAAGTGTGGTAGGAAGAGCTGACCGCTTTATGTACCAGGCGAAAACCCGTAAGAATCTGGTGGTAACCGAGTCTAATGAGATAAAAGATGGAAATGCAGACGGCGCAGAGGTTAATCGTGATGAGCTGAAACAGCAGATTCTGATCGTGGATGATGCTGAGCTGAACCGTGATATTCTTGCGGAGATTCTGCACCATGATTTTAAGACTATGGAAGTAAGCAGTGGGGAGGAATGTCTCTCCGTGCTTCGGGAGTATGGTGCAGGAATCTCACTGGTGTTGCTTGATATTGTAATGCCTGGCATGGACGGCTTTGCAGTTCTTGAGGAGATGAACCGGAACCATTGGATCGAGGACATTCCGGTCATCATGATCTCCAGTGAGGAGACAGAATCATATATACGCCGGGCGTATGAAATGGGAGTTTCAGACTATATCAGCCGCCCGTTTGATGCCAAGGTTGTTTACCGGCGTGTATATAATACTATTAAATTATACGCAAAACAGAGGCGCCTAATCACACTTGTAACGGATCAAATTCGAGAAAAAGAAAAAAATAGTCAAATTTTGATAGATATTCTCAGCCATATCGTAGAATTTCGTAATGGAGAGAGCGGTCAGCACGTTCAGCACATAAAGATGTTGACCGGATTTCTGTTGGACAGACTGATGCAGAAAACAGACAAATATGATCTGAAATGGTCTGACCAGTACATGATCACAATAGCATCTGCCCTTCACGATATTGGTAAAGTGGGAATCGATGAGAAGATTTTGAATAAACCAGGCAGACTGACAAATGAAGAGTTTGAGAAAATGAAGAAGCATACCCTGATCGGTGCTTCCATGCTGAAGAGTCTTGGGGTATATCAGGATGAGGAGCTTGTGAAGGTGGCTTACCAGATCTGCAGATGGCACCACGAGCGCTATGACGGCAAGGGCTATCCGGATGGTCTGAAGGGGGAAGAAATTCCGATTGCGGCCCAGGTGGTTTCTGTTGCGGATGTATATGATGCACTGACAAGTGAGCGCGTATATAAGAAAGCATTTTCCCATGAGAAGGCTATGGAGATGATCCTAGCTGGTGAGTGTGGAACCTTCAATCCGCTGCTTCTGGAGTGTTTGCAGGATATTCAGGGCAATATACAGAGGGAAATGAAGAGAGCAGCAGAGCAGCCTATGCTTGTGCAGAATTCTTATGTGGGGAAGATGATTGAGACGGTGCAGTAGGCATGGATTATTATAATGTAATATATTGCGGTATTGTTCGGCGAAGTGTTTTTGGTAAAAATCGTGAACAGCAGCATTTGCAGGTCGGGGGACCTGCGGGAGTGGGGGTAAGTTTTACTTTATGAAAAAGAAAATTCTTACACTGGCGGCAGTGGTAACACTGCCGTTTATTCTTCTTGTGATGTATCTTCTTGCCTCGATGGCAAGCAACAGCAATACCTACGATGAGATCGTAAGCAACATGACTGTGGCGAACAATTACAATCTGAATTTCAAAGAAGAGATGGATGAGAGCCTGTATAAGCTGGTTGTTGGCTACGTCACTCTGGATACCATCGAAACAGACAAAAGTCTTAAGAATCCATATACTTTAATAGATGAATTACGCAGCGAGTTTACCAGACTGACAGCCATTACTACAGAATCTGAGAGCAAGCTGTGGCTGGAGAGCCTTCTTCGCAATATCGATACCCTGAAAAAAAGGGTGGACGATATTGTGGACAGCATTTCTGCCGGTGGCAGATATAATGAGAATATTGAGAAACTGGACAACAATATTTACATTCTGACGGAATTGATCCAGGATGATATTCAGTATTATATTTATTATCAGACACGTTATATGGACAAGGTTACGGATACCCTGCAGGATCAGATCGGGCGGTTTATGGTGGTGTGCAGTGTGCTGATCGGCGTGCTGATCATTGTGGTTGCGGTCAGCGCGGTGATGATCGTTTCCGGTATTATACAGCCCATCAGTCAGCTGAACCAGGCTACGGAGAAAATCGCCCAGGGTGATTTCAAGGCCAGAGCCCAGGCGGATTCCGATGATGAAGTGGCTGAGCTTGCAGCGAGCTTTAACAAAATGGCAGGAAGCATGCAGTCCCTGATCGATAAGGTGAAGGAAGACGAGCGGAAAATGCGAAAAGCAGATCTGCGCCTTCTTCAGGAGCAGATTCAGCCTCATTTTCTTTATAATACGCTGGACACCATTGTGTGGCTGATCGAGTCCAATGAGCCGGACGAAGCGGTGACCATGGTTGTTACACTGTCAGACTTTTTCCGTGAGATCCTAAGCAAAGGGAAGGAATTTATCTCCATTAAGGAAGAAGAGAAGCATATCAGCAGTTATCTCCAGATCCAGGAAATGCGTTACCGGGATATTCTAGAATATGACATTCAGCTGGATCAGGTGATTTATAAATATCAGATTCTGAAACTGACCCTTCAGCCAGTGGTGGAGAATGCACTTTACCATGGAATCAAATATAAACGTGCCAAAGGCTGTATTCACATTCACGGGGAAAAAGAGGGCGATATTATCCGTCTGACTGTCCGGGATGATGGTGTGGGCATGGATGAGGAAGAGCTTGAACAGCTTCGCCAGCAGATCGAGAAGCCCTGCCAGGAGACGGAGAAGGGCTTTGGTCTGGCAAATGTAAATGAGCGTATCCACATGTATTTCGGACCGGAGTATGGAATGAAGATCCAGTCACAGAAGGGCAAGGGAACTACAGTGGAGATTGTGATCCCGGCTATTCTGGAAGCTCCGGTGGAGAAAACAGGGAATGATACAGCAAAAGCGGTTGATGTCAGCAACAGCGTGAATTCTGACGCAAATAAAAAAATAGAAAATAATCCGAAACAGCAGAATGACAATAAGATAATTGAGGGTGGACAGCCACAGCAGGAGGAGACAGGCGTATGAGACAGTTTATAAGAAAAAATATCTGGGCTGTGGCGCCGGTTGTGCTTGTGCTTATGGCACTGGCCCTTCTGGGAAGCCCTTTGAGCAGTAAAGTGCAGGAAACTCCTGCGGAGGACGATAATCTGATCGTAGTAGGTGTTGCCCAGGTGGGAAGCGAATCTGTATGGCGAAGTGCCCACACTCAGTCCATTCAGGACGCTTTCACCAGGGCAAACGGCTACATGCTGATTTTTGACAATGCCAGACAGAAGCAGGCCAATCAGATTAAGGCCATCCGAAGCTTTATTTCCCAGCAGGTGGATTATATCGTACTTTCTCCTATTGAGGAATCTGGATGGGACACTGTGCTTCAGGAGGCGAAGGATGCCGGGATTCCGGTAATTCTCATAGATCGTAAGGTTTCTGTGGATGATGACTCCCTCTATGCTTCCTGGGTTGGTTCCGATTTTGTCCGCGAAGGACAGGATGCCGGTTACTGGCTTGAGGATTACATGAAAAAGCAGGGCAGGGAAGATGACGAAGTTAACATTGTAGTGCTGAAAGGAACCAAAGGCGCCTCCGCCACCATCGGCAGAACCCGTGGGTTCAATGAAGTGGCAAAGGTGCAGCGCAATTGGAACATTTTGCAGCAGGTAGACGGAGAATTTACCACAGCAAAAGGAAAAGAAGAGATGGCAAGGCTTCTGGATCAGTATGAGGACATAGATGTGGTGGTTTCACAGAACGATGACATGACTTTTGGTGCTCTTGAAGCCATCAGAGAAGCAGGAAAAACTGCAGGAGTGAACGGCGATATTACGGTAATTTCCTTTGATGCGGTGGATGCGGGCGTGGAGCTGGTGAGAAATGGGGAGATCAACATTGATGTCCAGTGTAATCCTGACCAGGGAAAATACGTGGAGCAGATCATTCAGGATATGGAAGCTGGCAAAGAAATAGAGAAAGCATATTATGTTCCGGAGCGGGTGTATACCCAGGAGAACGTTGGGGAGGAAGAAAATGTTACGGAAGGTATTTCTGGTTGAAGATGAGACGGTGATCCGCGAAGGGCTCAGGGACAGGATTCCCTGGGATCAGTTCGGATACCGTTTTGTAGGAGAAGCAGCAGACGGGGAAATGGCTTTGCCCCTGATCCGTAAGACGAAGCCGGATGTATTGATCACGGATATTAAAATGCCTTTTATGGATGGGCTTTCCCTAAGTAAAATTGTGAGCAAAGAATTTCCGCGGATGAAGATTATTATTATCAGTGGTTATGATGATTTTGAATATGCGAGACAGGCAATTGAAGTTGGTGTTGACCAGTATCTTCTGAAGCCGGTTACCAGAATGAAGCTGAAAAATGTACTTCTTGAACTGAAAGATAAGATCGAGCAGGATCAGGAGCAGGAGGACTACCGCACCCAGTTCCAGAATGAGATCCAGGAGTATGAGCAGTTTTCCAGACGGCGTTTTATGGAGAAAATTCTGGAGGGCGAGCTGTCGGTTAAGGAGATTTATGATGAGGCAGAGCGTCAGTCCATAGAAATTACGGCAGCAGGATATAATCTGCTTTTCCTGTATTTACAGGAGAAAAATAAGGACAAGATGGCAGGTTTTCTTCGGAAACAGGATGAAGTGCTTCATTATTTTCTCCGCTATCCCCAGTATCTGCTTTTCCGCTGGAATGTAAACAGTTATGGAGTTCTGGTAAAGGGGGAATTGTCCCGGCTTCCAGAGCTGACAGATAATTGCGTGGAGTATGTGAAACGGGCCTGCGAAGGGGAAGAGCAGATGGACTGGTATGTGGCGGTAGGAAAACCAGTGGAGAGATTGAGCCTGCTTTCCCAGTGTTATCAGAGCGTGAATCATTATTTTGCATATCGTTTTATGGTGCCGGGGCTTCATGTGCTTACAGAAGAAACTTTGGAAAGTTATGTAAACTCGCAGGGGGAGAACCGGCTGGCAGCAGTGGATTCTTCACAGCTGAATCCTGAGATCATCAAGGATTTTCTCACAAAAGGAAGCAGTAGTGAGATCCAGGAGTTCGTTCAGGGATATCTGGGTGGAATGAGTAAGGCATTGGAGTCCAGAATGTTCCGGGATTATGTGGTGCTTCATATTCGGTTTACAACTATTATGTATCTGGAATCCATTGGTGTGGAAAAAGAGGGTTATACAGAACGGATCGAGGGAAAATATCAGGATACCAGCATCAAGGCATCACAGGTGGCAGGGTATTGTGTGGACATTCTTCAGAGTGCCATTGATATCAGGGATGAGAAGAATGAGTCTCAGGGCAACAGCGCCATGAGGAAAGTGCTGGATTATATTGATGAGAATTACTATAAAGAGACCATTTCCCTGAATGAAGTAGCGGATGCGGTGAATATGAGTGCCAACTATTTAAGCGCAATTTTCAGCCAGAATATGCAGAAGACGTTTGTAGAGTATATTACCTGCAAACGTGTTGACAGAGCGAAAAAACTCCTGCGCGAGACGGACAAGTCGTCCGGAGAGATCGCACAGGAGGTGGGATATAAGGATCCTCATTATTTCAGTTATGTGTTTAAGAAAAAATCCGGGTGCAGTCCAAGGGAATATCGGAGTAAGGGGACTGCATGATGTTCAAAATTAATTATGCGATTTCGGCAGTGACAACTGCCATGGGACTTCCTGTGAAGAGATAGGGAGTCCTTTTAATTTGTTTATGCTCATCTGGGCGGCCAGAGTACCAGGCTGGTGTGCGGAATGGGTCAGTGTTGTGGCGCGGAGCAGACCAGATGTGGTAAGGTAGCTGGTATTGAAGGCGGCTAGTGCTATTGTGGTTTCGAAATTATGGTCGGCGGAAGCAGCTTTGAATCCGGTGTTTTGAAGAGAGGATGAAAGGGGAGCATAGGGTGCTATCCTTTTCTCCTGGCCAAGCGACAGCTCTTCCCATAACAGCCATGCAATAAAGTCATCCTCACAAATAAACGCAGTGTAGTCTGGGGTGATCCGTTCCAGAAATTTTTTCAGGAAGCTGATATCCCGGCTCTGACGGAAATCATCCAGCTCCTGTGTGGTATACCAGCAGATGTTGCGGTCTGGTACAGTCAGCCCCTGATTTTGCATGGCATCCAGAAATCCCTGGTATCGTTCATGCCCCCGCTGATCGTCCATCTGGAAAATACCGGCGATAGAAGAGTGGCCTTTTTCCACAAGACTTTGCACCAGAAGACCAGCCCCATATAGATTATCTTCATAGATTACTGGAATCTGAGACAACTGGGGGTAAGCACATCCCAGGAACAAAATGGAGGTTCCCTTTTGTATCAGTTTTTGATAAAGCTCTGTATTAGGTGATGGTAAGGCGCTTTTTACAGGCTCCACAATAAGCGCCCGCAGCGGACTTTTCAAAAGAAACTGAAGGATTTGCCGTTCCTGGTCCACGTGATTGTGAGTGGGGTAAACCTTGCAGGAAAATCCCTCCGCAGCCAGCGTCACACGAATATCATTTATCAGTGCAGGATATTCATATTGCTGTTCATCTGGAATCAGAATTCCAACTATATTCTGGTCTTCCAGGCTGGAAAGCCCGGTAATGTAAGCTCCGCTCCCTTTAATGCGGCGGATTTCCCGCTCATCTTCAAGAACCGCCAGCGCAGCCCGGACCGTTTGTCGGCTGACACGGTATCTGGCAGCCAGCTCCTGTTCGGTGGGAAGTTTGTTGATTCCCTTTTGAATAGAATCTGAAATGATTTCTCTTAGCTGTTCAACCAGCCATTTATATTTGATCGCCATATATTTTAGTTCCTCTTTCTTAGGTTAGAGCGTGTTTGAAAAAGCATTCCTGCAATCTGCCGCGCCACTCTGGTTTTTTTATTTTGCTGAGATAGTTATTTCATAAAATTTTCACATGAATTATTTATGATTTCCCAATAAACCTTCTGCTTTTTCACTTTTAAAACCCAAAATATTATACCTTTTTTCAAATGATCAAACCTTCTTTTCCCAGCTTAGACAGTTTGCCAAATCGAAAAACATAGAAAAAGGTGTAATATTTTTCACAAAATCATAAGAAAACAAACTTTCTAAATGAGAAATCATAAAATATCACCCCTTTTCCTGCCTGAAGTCCATTATAATATAAATTTGTCTGCATTTCACTATGAAAACTAACAAATTTGTATTGTTTGAACTGACGAAACAACCAAAAGACGGGAAGACAATATTGAAATTTATGTTGATTTTCGCTAAATTATAGACATCAAGAAGAACACGGATTCAAAGAACGGACGGAAAGCTGAGACAGCAAACGGATCAGTGTTGAACGAGAAACCAATGGCAGGCGCGACCTGCAAAAGTATTTTTTCTAAAAGAAAGAGAGGAATAATCACTATGAAAAAGAAATTAGCAGTTATGGCACTCGCAGCAGCAACACTCAGCATGATGGCTATGCCGGTTTACGCTGACGATCTGGTAACAGTTGGATACGCTCAGGTTGGACATGAATCAGACTGGCGTACAGCAAACACCCAGAACTATCAGGACGTTTTCTCAGAGGACGCTGGATACAGCCTTGACCTTGTAGACTGCGATAATGACAATGCTGCACAGCTTGAGGCAGTTCGTACATTTATTAGTAAAGATATGGATTACATCGTAATCGCTCCGATCCAGTCCGCTGGCTGGGACACCGTTCTTCAGGAAGCACAGGATGCAGGAATCCCTGTAATCATCGCAGACCGTGAGATCGAAGCAAGCGACGACTTATATGATGCATGGGTTGGAACAAACACAACAAACGAAGGTATCACAGCTGGTAACTGGTTAGCTGAGTACCTTGGCGATAAAGACGCGAACATTCTTGTAATCGAAGGTTCCGTAGGAGCTTCCGCGGCACTTGGACGTACAGAAGGATTCAATCAGGTAGCTGGCGAGCATGATAACTGGAAGATTCTTGATTCTCAGTCCGGTGACTTTACACAGGCTGGTGGCCAGGAAGTTATGGAGTCCTTCATCAAATCCTACGAGGGACAGTTCAATGTAGTTGTCTGCCAGAATGATAACGAAGCATACGGCGCAATGGATGCAATGGATGCAGCAGGTATCACCTATGGTGTTGATGGCGATGTAACTCTTATTTCCTTCGATGCAACACACGATGGACTTCAGTATACATTAGATGGAAAGATCAACTGTGATGTTGAGTGTAACCCGATCCAGGCTGAGGTTGTTAAGGGCGTAATCGAGAAAATGCAGGCAGGCGAAGAATTTGAGAAGACAACACTTGTTGAGGATCAGGCATTCGTAGCACCTGGAATCGAGAGCGAATATGCAACAACTATGACTGATGAAGTTCTGGCTGGACGTGCTTACTAATCAGAAAAATCAATCGGAGAGTGTGAAAACAGCAGAGCTGTGAAACAATCCGTAAACATCGAAATTGGTTATCAGCAAGCAGCTGAAAACCGATAAAGATGAACAAATAGGGGAGGAAAGTCCCAAGGCGGATTTTCTTCCCCTTAATTTTCGCGAGGTTATGAGCCGCAGAACAGAGGAACCTATGGCAAATAACGCGATAACGAGGAGAATGAAAAATGAAGTTGATAACGGGAAGGGAGGAATCGCGTTGGAGGCAGGAGTAGTATTGAAAATGCAGGGAATCTGCATGACATTCCCAGGTGTAAAAGCACTGGAAGGCGTGGATCTGACATTGAAAAAAGGTGAAATCCGAGCGCTGATGGGAGAGAATGGCGCGGGTAAATCCACATTGATCAAGTGCCTGACCGGCGTAAATAAATTTGAGGCTGGAGAGATTTATCTGGAAGGATTTGATCATCCCATCGTAAATAAAGATACCATGGACGCCCAGAAGAAGGGTATTTCTACTGTATATCAGGAAGTAAACCTCTGTCCAAACCTTTCGGTGGCAGAGAATCTTTACATAGGCCGTGAGCCGCTGACAAAGCTTGGAACGGTCAACAGAAAGGCAATGAACCGTCAGGCAGCTGCCCTTATGAAACAGCTGGAGCTTGACGTTGATGTAACACGTAATCTTGAAGAATATTCACTGGCATTGCAGCAGATGATCGCAATTGCCCGTGCTGTAGATATGGACTGCAAGGTGCTCATTCTGGATGAGCCAACTTCTTCACTGGATGACCGTGAAGTAGAAAAGCTTTTTACCATGATGCGCAGACTGAAGGAGAAAGGTGTAGGAATCATATTTGTCACCCATTTCCTGGAGCAGGTTTATGCGGTATGTGACGGAATCACCGTTCTTCGAAATGGTCAGCTGGTTGGCGAGTATGAGATCGCAGATCTTCCGAGAGTGAAGCTGGTAGCAGCTATGATGGGAAAAGATTTCGACGATCTTGCTTCCATTAAACCGGAGACCACAGGAGATAAGAGAAAAGAGTCGATGGTAATCGAAGCCCGTGGCTTAAGCCACGCAGGAACCATCAAACCATTTGACCTTGATATCCACAAAGGAGAGGTTATTGGACTTACCGGACTTCTTGGAAGCGGACGAAGCGAACTGGCACGTACTATTTACGGTGCTGACCGCGCCCAGACTGGTACTTTGAAAGTAAAAGGCAAGGAAGTTAAGGTGAAAAATCCTATTGATGCCATGCATCTTGGAATGGGACTTCTTCCTGATGACCGCAAAGCGGAGGGAATTGTTGCAGATCTGTCCGTAAGAGAAAATATCATCCTTGCAATTCAGGCAAAACAGGGCATTCTGAAAAAGATCCCTATGGCAAAACAGTGTGAGATTGCAGACAAGTATATCGATCTTCTCCAGATCAAATGCGCAAGCCGTGAGACTCTGATCAAACAGCTTTCCGGTGGAAACCAGCAGAAGGTTATCCTTGCAAGATGGCTTGCAACAAACCCGGATTTCCTGATCCTGGACGAGCCTACCCGAGGCATCGATATCGGTACCAAGACAGAGATCCAGAAGCTGGTTCTGAAGCTTGCAGATGAAGGAAAGAGTCTAATCTTCATTTCCTCTGAGATCGAGGAAATGCTCCGTACCTGCAACCGTATGGCAGTTCTCCGTGACGGTCAGAAGGTTGGAGAGATTGATGAGGCAGATATGAACCAGATGAACGTAATGAAAGCAATCGCAGGAGGTGAGCAGTAATGGGTAATTTCAAAAAACTGGCGCAGAAACGTCTGTTCCTTCCGGTTTTCAGTATGATCCTGGTCATGCTGATCAACGTAGTATATGATATTGCAACAGGAAGTGCACCGCTTTCCTTCTTTATGATTTCCATTAAGAATGGTGTACTTTACGGACGTCTGATCGACATCCTGAACCGTGGAAGTGAAATCGCCATCCTGGCAATCGGTATGACACTTGTTGTATCTGCTTCCGGCGGTACTGATATTTCCGTTGGTTCTGTAATGAGTCTTTACGCAGGTGTCTGCTGTATGATTCTTGCAGGATACGGAAATGTAAATGTACAGGAATATGCGCATCCGTTGCTGGTTGGCATTGGAGCCGGACTTCTTGTCACTTTGATTTGTGGTGTTTTTAACGGATTTCTGGTTGCTTATATGAATATTCAGCCTATGGTCGCTACCCTGATCCTATGGTCGGCAGGACGTGCAGTGGGACTTCTTCTTTGCAACAGCCAGATCGTTTATGTGCGTGTTCCGTCCTTCCAGAAGCTTGGTGCTTACTGCGGAATCATTCCAACACCGATCATTGTGGCAGCTGTGTGTGTGGCAATTGCTTCTATTGTACTTCGCTACACAGCACTTGGAACTTACATCCAGAGTGTTGGTATTAACAAAAAAGCTTCCCGTATCGCAGGCTTTAATTCCGCAAAGATCATCCTTATGTGTTATGCAATCTGCGGTCTTTGTGCAGGTCTTGCAGGTATGGTTGCAACCTCCAGAATCTATTCAGCAGATACCAATAACATCGGTCTGAACATGGAGCTGGATGCAATTCTTTCTGTAGCACTTGGCGGCAACAGCCTTGGCGGCGGTAAGTTTTCCCTGGCAGGTTCCATCATCGGAGCGTACACTATTCAGGCGATTACCACAACTCTGTATGCACTTGGTGTTTCTTCTGCACAGGCACCGGTATTTAAGGCAATCGTAGTTATTATTATCGTAGTAATTCAGGCTGAGCCAGCCAAAGCCTTCTTTAAGAAGCTGACAAAGAAATCCGGAAAGGAGGCAGCTCGGGCATGAAAAAGAAAAAAATAAACAGCAATAACCTGTTGCTGCTGATCACCATTGTATTATTCTTTGTAATGTATGCTGCAGGATGTATCGTATATGCGGACAAAGGCTTTACCCGTTTCCAGACATTTCTGAACATCCTGATCAACAATGCAGGTCTGATCTGCATCACAGCTGGTATGACATGCGTTATGCTTACTGGCGGTATTGATATTTCCGTAGGTTCCCTGGTTGCTATGGACTGTATGATCCTGGCAGTGGGAATCGAGCAGTGGGGATGGTCCAGCCCGGTACTTATGCTTCTGATTCTTGCAATTGGCATTATATTTGGTATTGTTCAGGGCTTCTGTATTTCCTATCTGGAAATCCAGCCTTTCATCGTTACTATGGCAGGAATGTTCTTTGCCAGAGGTATGACAGCCGTGATCTGTAAAGAGCAGGTAAGTATTGTTTCTGACAAGATTTTTACCACTCTTTCCAGCTTTAAGATTTCCCTTCCATTTGGAGGGTATCTGAACAAAAAGGGAATCATGCAGTTTCCATACCTTCGTGTAACTGTTGTAGTTGCATTGATCGTAATTCTTGCTATTTATCTGATGCTGAAATACACACGCTTCGGCCGCAGTATTTACGCAGTAGGCGGCAATCAGCAGTCTGCAACCCTGATGGGACTTGATGTTAAGAAAACACAGATGAAGGCATATATTCTTTCCAGTTTCCTTACTTCCATCGGCGGAATCTGCTACTGCCTGAATACCATGGCAGGTACTACCACCCAGGCAACCGGCCTTGAAATGGACGCTATTTCCTCCGCAGTCATCGGTGGTACACTTCTTACCGGTGGTGTAGGAAATGTACTTGGTTCCTTGTTTGGTGTATTGATCAATGGTACGATTTCTACTTTGGTTAAAACCAATGGAAAACTGATCAGCTCCTGGTCCAACATTGTAACAGCAATCCTGCTGTGCTTCTTCATTGTACTTCAGAGTGTATTTGCACTGGTAAAGGAGCGGAAGAGCAAATAAAAATTGAAAAAAGAATGAAATGAGACAGGCGGGTACATGATTGAAATGTGTATCTGTCTGTTTTATTTTGGGCATAATGGAAGAAAGGGTAACATACAAATTAGTTAATTGCAATTTTATTCTTCCTGTCCCAATTTCACAAAAATCGGTTCATGCTTCATAGCCGGAATGATTTTTTCCATCATATCTTTCATATTAATTTTCAGGCTGGATGTGTTAATACAAGGGTGACAGCCGATATAAGGTTCCTTCAGGAGGTCTTCATCAATAAGCAGCTGCACATGATTTTCCTTATCGTTCATAAGTCCAAGTATACTGACAGAACCAGGTGTGATATCAAGGAATTTCTCCATATAAGTTTCATTGCCGAAGGAAAGTCTGGCAACGCCAAGCTGGGAAGATACTTCCTTTGTCTTAAACTTCTTGTCGCCTGGCAGGAGCAGCAGATAGA
>ERZ1673743.3076-NODE-3076-length-13386-cov-5.542495_pt1 | contig 13386 bp, 23 predicted proteins | sample MGYA00580197_ERZ1673743 | MGnify/ENA primary metagenome ERZ1673743 (study PRJEB41218, sample SAMN15661795) | gut metagenome | host: Homo sapiens | place: Canada: London | collected 2015-08-20/2019-03-30 | study: EMG produced TPA metagenomics assembly of... | reverse complement strand
AAAAAAAGAACTTATTGATTCCGGATGGTGGGATATCGAGGAAAGAATCAGCTCTTACGGCTGGGGAGACGGAAAAATCGGGTACACAATCTGGATTAGCCGCCCTGACTGGCATGGAAAAGATGCTTTTTCAATAATCGGAAGAAGTGTTAAACTGCATGCAGCATGTGACGATGCTTTTAATGAAGCAGAGGTTATTGGTGCCATTAAAAAACTGAAGAAACTGGCTGATACCGCATGGAAGGATTTTTCAGAAAGTATCCCTGTACAAAATGCATTCGGGGAGCTTGTGGAAGAGATAATGATTAAGCCGTTTGCGGAAGGAAAAGATATATAGGAGGAATAAGTATGGCCTGGAAAGCTGAATGCAACCGCAGAAGCTGGTACTGTATCTTTGGATGGGATGCAACTTCCTGGTTCTCGGAATACAGTTATAACGAATGGCGCCGGTCGTTAACACCAGCACAGATTCGGAAACTGGAAGAGTACGAGAGAAAGCAAAAAGAAAAAAGAGAAAAAGACTTGGAAAATGCTTTTGCTGCAATTCTGACTATGTATGCAGCTACAGCTGGAAGCATATGGAAACGAAATCCAGATATCTGGTAAGAAAGGAAAATAATATGGAAAATTTAATTTTATCGATGCCAAAACACGGGTGGTGCAATTTCCGTCTCTCAGACGAAGAAAAGGAATTCACTGCAGCGCTCAGCTATCTTACAGATGTAATGTATGACACCTTAAAGATGTGCCTGACTTACCTTCAGACAGGCGCAGCTGCCGTAATGTATGACAGAGAGGGCGAAGGAACTTTTCTTTTCGTCATGTCAGAATATGACGTGTATGTTTTAGACGAAAATCTACCTAGCGGTATGGTACATTTTGAAAACCTGCGTGCAGACGACATCTGTGAAAACATTCTCAACTGCTATTACGCTGATACTATCGACTGGCTGAACTTTGCAAACATGAACGAGCAGAACGAAAAAGAATACAAAAAATACGAGCAAGGAGAGGCTGCTGAGGTTCATGAGATGGTTAAGGAAATCAGAAAACTTCTGAACGAGAGAACCGGAAGAAAGAGCAAATGGACTGAAATCCGGTGCGATTTACGTCTCTCAGACGAAGAGAAGAAACTCACTGCAGCACTCAGCTATCTTACAGATATAATGTACGACACCTTAAAGATGTGCCTTACCTATCTCCAGTCCGGCGCAGCTGCCGTAATGTATGACAGAGAGGGCGAAGGAACCTTCCTTTTCGTCATGTCAGATTATGACATTTACATTCTGGACGAAAACCTGCCTGACGGTATGGTACACTTTGAAGACATGCGGACAGACGACGTCTGCGAAGACATTCTTGGCTGCTATTATGCTGACACTATCGGCTGGCTAAACTTTGCAAACATGAACGAGCAGAGCGAAAAAGAATACGAAAAATACGAGAAGGGAGAGGCTGCTGAAGTTCATGGGATGGTTAAGGAAATCAGAAAACTTCTGAACGAGAGGACCGGGAAGAAGAGCAAGTGGACTGAAATCCGGTGCGATTTCTTTGATGAGGAAGAAAAGCGCTGGCTTGTGGATGCCTGGAAGACAGGAGATGACAACGAGGAAGGCGAAGTAATCGCAAAGATTTCTGAATCCGGAGAAGTTGTATATCTTGATACGGAGGCAGAAGATGATGAGTATGCGAAAGAAGTGATTAGCGAAAAACTGAAAGATTTGGCCTGAAAATGCATTTTGCCCTAGAGAAATCCGGGGCTTTTGTTTTGCTGAAAAAATTCGGCAAAAATTTGCGTATGCCGGAAAATCTGGTATACTAAATACAAGAGATGAGGAAGAGAAAAAGTCTTCCCTGTACATAAGACGGATTCGCCGTCGAAATTCCTTTCTTTGTTAAGAAATCCTGTCGCTTGGATGTAATCCTTGCGGCGGGGTTTTTGTTTTTGTGGGGAAATGGCATGTTAAATTCGAAACAAAATTTTTGCAGTTAAAAAATACTGCAGTGTTAAACAAAGAAAGGGAAAAGAATATGAAAAACTTTTTAAGGAATATGGCAGCATTGATTATTGCAGTTGCCATGAATATGGCAGCATTGATTATTGTAATTGCCATGAGTATGACAGCATTGATTATTGTAGTTGCCATGGTTGCAATTTTTGTCGCAGTTGTCTGGATGAACAGATGGTTCTTAATTAAGAGAGCCATTATCATTCTGGCATCCACTGCAGCAATTGCCGGAATGGTTACACTTCTGCTCCATTTGTCTAACAAAAAAGATAAGTAAGACGGCAAAGCCGTCTTTTTTTTGTTTTTGTGGGAAAATGGCATGTTAAATGTGTACAAAATTTGCATATGATGCATACAAAGAAAGGGAGAAGAATATGGCAAACACAGCAAAGGTATCAAGAGAAGTTAAGCAGCACGAAGGCAGAAAATTCATGACCGCTAAGGGTATCGCGGAAATGAGTGGAATTGCCCATGGCGCTCTGACAAACAGACTGTACCGTATGAAGCAGGAACACCCGGACCACGTTCATTATTTTGCTGATGAAATACCGGCATATTATGACGAATTTGCTTTTCGGTATATTGTCAAAGATATCAAAAAACATCCGGTATACCGAATCAACAACCAGCAGAAATACGAGAAATTCAAACAGCTGTATGGCGAAGCGAAAGGTCAGGATGCTGTAAAAACAACTGCTGCTGCGGTAGTTAAGCCAGCTGAAACGGTTGTCCGCCAGCCGAAGATGACCGCGGATGAGGTCAGAGTAAGCAAAGAGGAAGCTTCTAAGACAAATGAAGCAACTTTGCTGAAAATCGCAAAAGAGCAGACCGCTGAGATTGAGAAGCTGAAAGCCGAGCTGTTAAGTGTCAAGCAGGCTCTTGAGGCCAAAGATGCTGAATGCACTAAACTTAAGGCAGAATATAGTGCGCTGCAGACAAAATACGTAATGAGCGCCGAGCTCTTTGCTGAACGCGTCTACAAGATGGCTATGTCAAAGAGTGCAGGAATTGCACAGGAACAGGAGACAGACAATGATAATCTTGTTCTTGTTGGCTGATACGACAAAGAGAATCCATATGGGTTCTCTTTTTTTTAAAATTTGGCATATTGTATATGAAAAAACAACTAAAAAAAAAGAGGTGAAAAAAAATGATTAATTCTTTTATCTATTCATTTATCTATTTAATCCGCTTTCTTTGTGAAATCATTATCACACTTGCAGCGGTAAAATACTTGATGCCGGAAATCCGGAAAATCTGCAGAATGATTGCTGGCACAGAAGAAAAAGCACAGCAAAAAGAAGCCCCAGGACATGCAGCGCAGCCGAAAAAAGCTGTTAAACCTGAGGCGAAGCAGGGCTACACTGCACCGGCAAAGAAACCGGTAAGCCAGCAGTATGTCGCTGAAAAGATGAAAACAACGGCGGAAAGAAGTACAGAAGAAAAGCCTGAGGCTGATGCTAAGGTGGAATTTCCGGAGTGGCCGGAAGAATAATGGGAGGTGATGGCTATGTTAACAGCAATTTTTGCCATATTGATGCTTTTGGTGTTCGGGGAACTGCTCTGGGCGGCCGTTAAATTGGCTTGGAGCGCCTGGAAGATTATTCTTTCCTTTGTTTTCTTCCCGATTGCAATGATTCTGATGGCGGTAAGCGGGTTAATCGCTGCTGCGATACCGATTCTCGCAATTGTCGGGATTGTGGCGTTAATATTGGCATTAACTAAATAAGGAATTGACAGCCAGAAAGTTTCTGGCTGTTTTTTTTATTGAAAAAAATTCTGCATATTACAAATATAAATTCAAACAAGAGGGGGAAATGAAACAATGAAAAAAATTAAAGACTTTATTGTCACTGCTGCAATATGGTTACTTATTGTGGTTGTAATTGTCGTTGGCGTTGGTCTTATTGTCATGAGAACAATACACGGCATTAAAGAAGATATTATTGCTGCAATAATTATTGTAGCTTGGATTGCAATATGGAAACTCATTTGCAAGTAGTTATAAGACGGCTTTGCCGTCTTTTTTTTGTGCAAAAATGCTGCAAAAAAATATAAAATTTCTTGCAAAAAAAACGTACCTTTTTTATTTTTTTTGGCATATTAGATTTGTAAGGATTTGGTTCTTATGTTTCTGGCGGCTCTACGAGAAAGGACAATATCGAAAGCGATATGTCTGGAGCCTGCGGCCGGAAAAACAGACTTCCGCAATGCAGCCAGAAAAAAGAAAAAATATTTGGAAAAATATTTTGCAAAAAGTGTTACACTTTTGAAAAAATCCTGCATATTGAATATGAAAGCGAAAAGAGACCACCGGTTAAGGTGAATCTGCGTAGGCCCGTGTATATAAGTAGCGCATTCCTGCCGTGCAGGGCGCGAATGGACATTGGCAGCACATATGCATGGCGGGATGCCCATATGGCTGTGGATTGGCTGGAGCGAAGATAGCCTGTATTCTTTGATTGCATGGCCAGCAATAGAAAACCGGGTGGTTGTCGCTTAAAAACTTTCAAATTTTCGGCTTTTGTTAACAGTTACTTCTTTTAACAAAAATTTAAATTCTAAAAGCTGGTATTGCCTAAGAATGGTTGTTTGTGACCGCATTCGTAAGAATCGGCACGTGTTCTGCCTGTAGTGTTAAGATACCTGAGTACTGTTACGGTCACTCGAAGATTTGACAAAAATTTCGGCTTTTTACAGATGGTTACTTCTAAAAATGGTAAGTTATTGAAAATACAAATTTACAAAAAAAATGCCAAGTCCGCTGGCACAAAATATGATACCATCTGACTTACACGAAATTTTCAAGCGGGGGAGTTCCCCGCAATGCGATTTTATCAAACATAAAGGAAGAATACTCCTTCCTCTATAGGAAGCGAGATGAATTCCATTTTTTTGTAAAAAAAATCCGCATAAAATTGCTCTTTTACGAAAAAATTCGGCATATTAAAAATAACCGGTGGAACACCGGGGCTTGCCTGTGCAATATCGGCAGGAAAAAAGATGGTCTTAGACCAAAAGCCCCCACTTCAGCGCGAGCAAGTGGTGGGTAGTTCACATTTAATACAGTATACGGCTCCAAACGCTTTGGTTACTTCAAGTAGAAAATATACTTATATCCAGATTTAGATACCTGTTTTTGCCGGTGTTCCGGCGCGCATCCTGGCATGACCAGGAACATAAGCCAAGATTGGCACCACTTTCACCAAAGCAGTCACTCGTATGTTTCTTGTTTCGGCAAAGGATGGCTTGAAATTGCAGCATATGCTGCAGAAAAACATGCAGGGATTCCTCGCAATGGTTACTTCTTTCTAATAGCGGAAAATCTTCTTACAGCTTTCGGCTGATGCGATGCGGCGGACAAATAGCCCGCAGGTTGCAAAGGCAGCTCCGGTTTGTATCCGGCATATCCTAGCAGTCGTATAGACGCCAAAGGCGTCGTTGTTCTGTGAGATAATGTCAAACCGTTGTACTAACTCGAAACAAATTAGAAAAAGACAGCCTTCGGCTGTTTTTTTATTTCAATTTTTTCTGCATATTATATATGAAATTTTTAACAAAGAACGGAGGAAGAAAAAAATGGTAAATGTATTGTTTATTATTGCACTTGTTGCAATCCTGTTAACTACAATACTCATTCTTATAATGATGAGTGTCGCAAAAAGTAAATCTAAAGAAGACTGGCTTGTGGAAGATGCGGAACAGTCAGAATGCGTCAGCCGCATGATAAAAGAACGAGAAAAGAAGAAAGCAGGAAAAGCGTTATGACAGATATTTTAATTTATGTTGAGGCAGCCTGTATTATTATTGGCCGGTTCCTGATTCTTTATGCTGTCTTTTGTGTCGCAAAGACATTCTGGAAACAATTCCGCCATGCTGCGAATAAGATTTATTCCCATATGACGGGGAATGCAGAATCATTATTTCCGAAAAAACAGTGTATCTGCCAGGTAAGAAAATCAGAAATGGCAGAAATGATGTCAAAAAAAAGTGAAGAAGGTTTTATGTACAAAGAAAGCCTTCCGGGGGAAGATGACGAATCTGTCATCCTGGTTTTTGAGGAAGATTAAGCTAAAGGACCGCGGACGATTGACTTGCGGTTCTTTTTTTTTGCGCCAAAATTCAGCTTATATTTTTTGTAACATTAAAATTTCGGCATATTGTATCTGTAAACCTTAAATAAAATTTTAAGCAAAGAAAGGAGACATAAAATAAAATGAGTTTAAAAAATCCGAAAGAGTGTTTTTGCCTGCAGCAGCAGCAGACATTTTTTGTACTAAATGAATTAACACCGTCAACATGCGAAAATGGGAGTGAGCCGCTGACGTTCCATCATGAGACATTCAGCCGGTTCAGATTTGTTATCATCAATAAAGATAAAAAGGCTGCTACAGCCAATATCCCGGTATCAGAAATCCCAGGGATTTTTGAGGAGATAAAAAATAAAAATCTGCTCAAAAAAATGAACAGTGATGAGAATAAGATGATGAGGGCATTAAAGTTTAATGCAAAGGCCCTACAGAAGCTGGTATATAAAGTAATCGGGGCACAGCAGGATGGTGGAAAGCCTGCAGCTGCGGCTGTTGATACAAATTCGCCAGCTTTCAAGCTGACGATTGGCTCCGGAACCCTGAAAGGTAAAACACCTGCCAGGGCATTGCTGGAAAATCCTGAAGTAAATAAAAAAATGCTGGAAAACCAGGTTAACTGGCTAAAACAGAATTTGGCGAAATACCCGAAAAACCAGCTGCAGATTGATGCAATCAACCAGGCACTGGACCTGTTCAACAGGGGTCTTTTAAATAAAGATGCTGCAAATGCGGCTGCCGAAACCGTGCAGATTTCAAATGAAGATAAAGATATTGTATGGAAAACTGGCTTCAGACCATTAATCAGGAGAAAACTTGATAACGGTAAAAGTTTTGTTTATGAAATAAAAATATACTGGCACGAAGACCTCCCAAAGCCTGTTGAGATAGAAATCCGTAATTACTATGCTCCTGTCATTCAGACAGAGCAGGGGCTTTTGAATGTTGTAGCGAAGGAAAGAGAGCAGGAGATAAAAAACAGCTTTTCGCTTACAGTTGACGAGTGGTTCTGGATGCAGCATATCATAGAATCCCAGATTTCCACCTTTGAAAGCATACATGCGGCAAGAATGTACAAAACTGCAAATGATGCAGAGATTGCAAACAGGTCCCAGGCTTTCAAACATTAGGGCGGAGGTGTAACTTATGAATATCAGTAAATATCTGGAAATGCGCAATCTGGTATTGATAGAGCCGGAAACAGACGAATTCGTCCAGGTAACATACCTCTGCGATATGGATTCTCATATGTCAGAATCTGAGATTTTGAACAGACTCGGAGGATTACGGGATGTAGGAAATGCGAATGACAAAGTCTTTATGTCTCTTGGTTTATACCCAGTCTCCATTTATTATGAAAGAGATGGAAGGGTGATGCGTTCACGTGAAAATTCCATGACTGATTTTGAAGCAGTGGAAGATAATGTGTATAAACCAAAACAAGGGGCGATGTCTCTGTTGTATCGGATGAAAAACTTACAAAAAAACATGCAGGCAGCATAAGCTGCCTGCGTTTTTTTGTTGTAAGAAAAAAAATAAAAAAAAATTCTAAAAAAGGCGGCAAAAACAACTCCAGATTCTGCATATTGGATATGTACAAAATATACAGGAAAGGAGAAATATTTTTGGATAATAACAGCGTTTGCTTTCTTGATACGGAATTTAACGCTACTGATTATGCAGAACAGAATGACGGGGTACAGGAAATAACAGAGATTGGCGCTGTCATCTTCAGGAATGGAAAGCCAGCAGAGCGCTTTTTAAGGTGCTGTCTTATAAAAAAAGGACATATCCTTACAGACAGATGTATGAAAATTACTGGAATGACACCTGGAAAAATGAAAAGAAAAGGGATTCCGTTTATTCAGGCAATGAAAGAGCTTGGCGAATTTCTGGATAAGAATAATATTGAAAAAGTTTACACGTTTGGCTCTGCCGATGCATTTGAAATGCGCACGACTGCAAAGCTTAACAATGCAGGTCATGATGTATTCCAGACAATAAAAAAAATGAAGAACATCTATCCGGTCTTTGAACAAAGGCTGGAGTTGAAATATGCGTTTTCTTTAATTGATATATGCAGAATCTGCTATGTGAACCATGATGCAGAAGGAAGGGCACATTCAGCAATCAATGATGCGGAGGATACCGGACTTGCATTTTACAACATGAAAGCAAAGAAGATAAACAAAAAACTGCTTAAAGAAATCAATAAACATAAAGACAATGTAAAAATATACCGGGCAAACAGGTCTGTAAAACAGGTGAACATAAAGCCGGCATATGTAGTTACCGATAAATTTATACAAAGCCTGGAATATACATTCCAAAACGCCGCCCAGGCAATTGATGGACCGGTGCTTGCCGCATTACATGATGATGTAATGCGTATGATTGGAAGGCCTGACCTGGAAACCGGGGAAAACAATCTGTAAAGGGGTGAGTAGAAAAATGGTTAAGATAATGTTTATCTGCGAAAAGCTCCGGAAGAAATGGTCAGCATATGCCACATGCATGCCAAGGATTGGCGAGAGCATAAAGGTTAGCGAATGCGGACATACATACAAATACGTGGTCGTTAATGTGGAAACAGTCATATGCGGTGACATCTCATTACCAGAGGTTAAAACTGTTGAGTATATAGTATATGTCAAACCGGTCAGGCATGGTGCTGACGCGGCAGGCGCCAGCAAAAAGGAGAAAAAAGAAAACACAAAAGTTGATATCGCAGCTGCCGCGACAGCATGAGGAGAGAAAGAAATGTTAAGTGTTGATTTTTTAATCGTGGACCGTATCCCATGCGGAAGATTCCATGCAAACATAAGCCGCATCCCAAATATCGGGGAGACTGTAAGCCTGGCTTTTAAAGGAAGTGTGAATCAGTATTTCGAAGTTGTGGACGTAATTACCGCAATCCCGTGCAATGCATGCGGATTACAGGAATTCGATGCGGCATATGTCGTTAAGTTAAGGAGAAAAGAAGAGAACAAAGATATGTTTTCGTGTGCTGTAGAACTGAAAACAGGTTTGGAAACCCCGGAAAACATTACCGCAGCAGCTAAAAAACATTGATAACTCAGGCTTACGCCTTCGTTACCAGACTGTGTTGAAAAAATATCGCAAAAATTCGCTGAAATGCTGTTTTTCAGGCATATTGTGTGTGCAAAAAAATATGAGGACAGAAAGGAGCGAAAAAAAATGATAAAAAAAATCGTATTAGCAACAGGAAACAAAAGTAAAGTAAAAGAAATTACCGCTGCACTGTCAGACATCCCGGAATTTAACGGAATTACAGTCGTTTCTATGAAAGACGAAGGCATTGACATAGATATTGAAGAAACCGGCTCCACGTATATTGAAAATGCAACGATTAAAGCAAAAAAGATATGCGACATGACCGGACTGCCGGCAATGGCAGATGATTCAGGAATTGAAATCGATTACCTGCACGGAGCACCAGGAGTATACTCTGCGCGTTTTCTTGGAGAAGATACACCTTATTCCGAAAAAATACAGTATATCCTGGACGAATTAAAAAAGACAGGCAATAGAAAATGCGCTTACATCACAGCAATCGCCATCGCATTTCCTGATGGAACTCTATATACAACCATTGGAACACTGTCCGGACTGATTGCAGATAAAGAAACAGGCGATAACGGCTTTGCTTACGACAGGATTTTTTACCTGCCGGGATGTAAGAAAACAATGGCTGAACTGTCTTTTGCAGAACAGGTTAAATGTAACCAGAGAACAAAAGCACTTAAAAAAATGGCTGAAATGCTAAAAGAAAAACAGAAAGGATATTTGAAATGAGTAAGAAATTATACAGACCAAAAAGGAAAAAATCAAAAGAAAAACTTTCCTTTATGGATAAGCTAGAAATGGGAAGTATCGCAATTGCCACCGCGGCATTGATTGGCTGGTCTGGCTGGTCAGCAGTGGATGCGCTTACTCCGGACCCGCCGGTTCCTACATATTCGTTATATATGGACGGGATTACAGCATTTTTGATGACAACGCAAGGTGTTGAACCGGATGACCAGGAAACAGATGTTGAGACAGAAGGAGAAGACGATACAGACGCAACCGATACAGAAGAAACACCTGAAGAACCTGAAGTCAGCGAAACAGAAGAAGAGACTGACAAGAACGAAGCAGAGACAGAAGACGAGTCCGATAAACAGGACACAGGGACAGAAAACGTAAAAAAAAGATAAAACACGTAAATAAAAAAGATTTGGTGAAAACAGCTGTAACACCAACAACGTCACCGATGCTGACGCAGGCCCTGGAGCCAACAGCTACACCAGAGCCAACTGTTACGCCAAAGCCGACAGTTACACAGAAGCCAGCAGTTACACCAGAGCCAACGGCTACACCGAAACCTAAAAAGAAAAAAAAGAAAAGCAAACCAATTTATGCTGGTAACGAGTCCAGCAAAGCTGGAGAGTTATCGACGCCAACAGAAACACCGAAAACATATTTCGCAACAACTGCAGTTAAAGTAAGGCAGGAACCGACAAGCGAATCTCTCGCTCTTGCAATGTATATGCCTGATGTAGAAATCAATGTTATTCCGGACGATATGGCTCATGAAGGCTGGCTGAAGGTAAACAAAGATGGCGTTATTGGATATGTTTCAGAAAAACATGTCGAAAAAAGATAGAAAGGAATAAAAAATGAGAAAATTTAATATTATTGCAATTGTTACCGCACTTGCGGCATCTACACTCGCGGGATGCGGAACAGCAAATACTAAAATTGATTTTGACCCTGACCACATTATTGCATCCATCAAGGATTCTGACGTAAAACTTGATTATGCAACTGCAAATACTTATGTCAGAATCATGCAGGCGGAGACTTATGATTACGCACAGGGTGTAATGGAAGAGGATGAAACTCCGTCTGACGACATCTGGAGTGAGGTACTGACAGAAAAAACCGAAAAGGGATACCAGACTTATGGTGAAGTTTTTAAGGATGAGACTCTTGACAACTTAAAAACAATGCTTGTAAGTGAAGAACATATGGATGATTACAATATCACTTTTACAGATGACGAACAGGAAAGATGGAATACAGTTGCTGATGATTTTGTAGAAAAAACAGACGGTGCTGCACTTGAAGCAATGCATGCAGATAAGACATCCATTGTAAACACGCTCCGGCTTATGGCAATCCAGGACAGGGTAAAGACAAAAGTAAAAAAAGAAGCTGACGTGACAGTAGATGATACTGATATACAGCAGACAACATTTTCATATACAACAGTTTACAAAGATTCATTTGATGACCCGGAACAGACAGCGAAAGATATCAAAACCGCATTCGAGAAAAGCGAAGATAAGGACTTCTCAGCAGCCGTAAGCGAGCAGGGTATTACATCAAGCGACGTCACCATTACAACAAATGACCCGGATTACGACGAAATCGGCCTTGATAAGGACCTGGTTGATGAGATTATGAAACTCAATGATGGAGAATGCGGATATTATACAGATGAAAATGGCAACATTGAAGTCTTTTATATGACAGCAAAAAATGATAAGGATGCAACAGACGCAAAAAGAAGCTCAAAAGAAGAAGAGGAAAAAACTGAATATTATAACGATACGATTGAGGAATGGAAAGATGCCGCAGAATTTGAGATTGATGAAAAAGCATGGAATTCAATCAAGGTAAACAAAAATGCAATCTATACAGAATTACATGAAAACGACACTGAGGACAACGATACGACAGTAACCGCAACGGATGACGGCGGAACTGTTACAACAGACGATTCAAGCGTATCTGTAGGCGTTACGGCTTCTGACGGCGGAGAGGTTAACGCAGATGTAACAACAGGAAAAACCGAAGATAACGACGCAGCAGAAAACAATGACACAAAAGAAGAGAATGGCGAAAAAATCGCAGAAAATAATAACAATATTGACAATTCTGATGAGAACGCCGGAAGTGATGATAATGATACGAAATAATTTAACTGGTGCTCAGGTACAGAAAATGGCAGACAACGAAAAGGTGCTTGTTAATGTCAATAGACTTTACGCAAGACTGGTAAAAACAGGAAATGATTGTAAAGCGGCATACAATGCACTAAAAAAAGTGCCAAATGAACGCGCCATGTTTGTAGAACTAACCGTGAAGGAAGCAAAAGAATGTTTTGCAGAAACCCTGCTTGACATGCCATATAATTCATTTAGAAAAAAGGAGACTTAAAAATGACAGTGAGAGAAATGATTGGCTTTGATGAGGCCGAAATAAAGACAGAAACAGAAGCGGCTAAGAACCGTGTAAGAAAATTAATGGATGACATCAATGAAATGCCAGCCGGAAAAGCAGAAAAAAACTGCCCGTATTACAAACCGGAAGACGAAGATGACAGCGAGAGATGCGAAAACCTGCTTGCTTTATTCTGTAAACTTGATGAATGCCCGCTGAAAAACTGCGGAAAAATCTAAAAAAATAGTCAGCCAATGCCGGCAGTGCCGGCAACGGCTTTATTTTTTTGCAGAAATTTTGCATATTGTATTTTGTAGCAAGAATACTTCCGGATTTTTCGCCGGTGTAGTTAATAGAATTGGAGATGACAAAAAATGTATATAAAAATTTCAAAAGACGTAGAAAGGCAATACAGAAAAGAAGTAGAACAGATTATTAACAACAAGGATTTTCAGAAATTACGGTACTATAAACAGCATAACTGGTCTGACAGACTGATGCACAGCATCAATGTTTCGTATCTATCCTGGCTGATGGCAAGGCATCTTGGATGTGATGCAAAAGCGGCTGCACGCGCCGGGCTGCTGCATGATTTCTGCCTGTATGACTTTCACGAAAAGTCAGCCGATGGAGAGCATCAGGCCTTCCTGCACCCGAAAGTTGCTGCCGAAAACAGCATGGAGCATTTCGATATCTCGGAAAAAGAGCGTGACGCCATCTTGTCGCATATGTTCCCGCTTGGCCCTCTGCCAAAAAGCCGGGAGGCATGGCTGATTACAATTGCAGACAAGTTGTGTGCGGCAGCTGAATTGTGTTCAATCGCAATCGCTCTTGCAAGACACGGAAAAATCAGCTTTGTACAGGCTCCGGCTTAACCTTGGGAATATATCCAAAAAGTGTTACATTTTTTCGTTTATTTTGCATATTAACTTTAGACTTTCTGAAAGGAGGTGAAACTAATTATGGACAATAAGAAATCCAGGACATTATCCCTGACTTCCACGATTCTCCTTACTATTTATACCGTATTTATGGTATTGGCAGAAGTCGGACTTCTG
>ERZ1673743.3074-NODE-3074-length-13394-cov-6.119724_pt1 | contig 13394 bp, 9 predicted proteins | sample MGYA00580197_ERZ1673743 | MGnify/ENA primary metagenome ERZ1673743 (study PRJEB41218, sample SAMN15661795) | gut metagenome | host: Homo sapiens | place: Canada: London | collected 2015-08-20/2019-03-30 | study: EMG produced TPA metagenomics assembly of... | reverse complement strand
AGAAGTATAGAAAAAGCCCCTCTCCATAGGAAAAGGGCTGCATTTCCATCTATTTTTCTTACATCTGATAATATTTGGCGTAAATTCCGCCTTTTTGCAGGAGAAACTCATGCGTTCCACGCTCTGCAATTCCATTTTCGGTGATGACGATGATCTCATCAGAACCTTTGATCGTGGAAAGACGATGAGCGATGGTGATCGTTGTGCGGTTTTTGGAAAGTTCTTCCAGGCTTTTCTGGATCTTCCGTTCACTCTCATTATCCAATGCACTGGTAGCTTCATCCAGGATCAGGATCGGAGGGTTTTTCAGGAAGACACGGGCAATGGAAATCCGCTGCTTCTGACCACCGGAGAGACGGGCACCACGTTCTCCGACAAAGGTTTCATACTGTTGTGGAAGTTCCATGATAAAGTCGTGGATGTTTGCACGTTTTGCAGCGGCAATGATCTCTTCGTCAGAGGCATCCGGTTTTCCGTAGGCAATATTATCACGGATCGTTCCTGAGAACAGGTAGACATCCTGCTGTACCATACCAATCTGTGAACGCAGGCTTTTCAGGGTGAGATGGCGGATATCCAGGCCGTCGATCGTAATGCGTCCGGCTGTCACATCGTAGAAGCGGGGCAGCAGAGAACAGATCGTAGTCTTTCCGCTGCCGGAAGGACCGACCAGAGCGACAGATCTGCCGGCAGGGATCTCAATGGATACATTGGAAAGAACCGTTGTATCATCATCACTATAATGAAAGGATACATCCTCATAGCAGACTCTTCCTTTTACATTTGTAAGATCAACGGCATCGGGGGCATCCTGGATCTCGGGAACAGTTTCCATGACATCGAGAAACCGTCGGAAACCGGAAAGCCCTTTCTGCATCATTTCCACCAGTTCTACAAGAATCTGGATCGGACTGATAAAGATACCAATATACAGTGCATACATTGCAAGGTCTGCAGCCTGCATCTGTCCCCGGGCGATCAGATAACCGCCATAGACCAGTGTAATAAGATACATCAGTCCCTGAAAAAATAAATTGGAACTCATAAAAGATCCCATGCAGTGGTAGTTATCATTTTTGGAAAGAAGAAAGGCATGGTTACTTTTCTTAAATTTTTCACGTTCCAGATCTTCATTTGCGAAGGACTGTACGACCCGGATACCGGAAAGAGTGTCCTGCAGACTGGCGTTGATATCTCCAATCTTGCGGCGGTTTTCCATGAAAGTTTCCTGCATCTTGCGGTTCTGCCTGAAAGAAAAGAGGAACATCACAACGACCAGGATCGCTAATGGAAAAGCCAGTTTGTGGTTGATCATAAAAAGAAAAATAAATGCACCAATGATCTTTACAACAGAGATGAACAAATTTTCAGGACCATGATGGGCAAATTCCGAAATATCAAAAAGATCACTGACCAGTTTGCTCATCATCTGACCGGAATTGTTCTGACTGTAATAGGAGAAAGAAAGCTCCTCATAATGGTCAAAAAGCTGTTGGCGCATATCCCGTTCCATGTTCGCACCCATCATATGTCCCTGATAACTTACATAATATTTGCAGAGACTCTGGATCAGGTACATCAGGAGGAGTCCTGAAGCGATCCATGGAAGTGCATGGAGGATGACAGCAGTATCTCTGGTAAATAAAGTCTTCGTCATGGTTCTGAGAATCTGCGGGTAGGAAAGATCTACCAGACTGATGATGGCAGCACAGATCAGATCAATAAAAAAGACCAGTTTATAAGGTTGATAATAGTGGATGAATTTTTTTAATGTATGCATAAGTTTCCCTCCGGTTAAAAATTTCATCTGAACAGAGTCATCTTAGCACAATTAAAATTTCTTGACAAGCACAGCAAGGTATGGTAAAAGGAAAGTTATCGGAAAAGGCAGAAAGAAAATGAAAACAGGAGACCGGAAAACAGACCGGAAGAAAAGACAGACAGGGAGAATACAGTGGATGAAAATTTATCTTGCCCCGCTTGAAGGGATTACAGGACATATATACAGAACAGCATTAAAAGAGTGCTTTGACGGATTTGACAAGTATTTTATTCCTTTTATCAGTCCGAACCAGAAAGGGCATTTCAGCACGAGGGAAAAGAAAGATGTGTTGCCGGAAAATAACCGTGGTGTTCTGGCAGTGCCGCAGATTTTGACGAACCAGGCAGAGGATTTTATAGAGACAGCTAAAAAGCTTGCAGAGTATGGATATGAAGAAGTGAATCTGAACCTTGGCTGTCCTTCCCGGACGGTTGTTACGAAAGGGCGTGGAGCAGGGTTCCTTGAAGAGCCGGACCGGCTGGATCGTTTTCTGGATGAAATCTTCAAGAAGCGTGAATGGAAGATTTCGGTGAAGACAAGGATCGGAATGAGTGAACCGGAAGAATTTGAAGATCTCCTGAAGATCTATAACCGGTATCCGTTGGAAGAGCTGATCGTACATCCAAGGCTGCAAAAGGATTTCTATAAAAATACACCGAATCTGGATGTATTTGCCATGGCGGCAGAAGAGAGCAGAAATCCACTCTGCTATAATGGGGATATCTGTAACGCGGAAGATCTGAAGAGGCTCAGAGAGCGGTTTCCGAAGCTGGATTGCGTGATGGTTGGACGCGGAGTGCTGGCAGACCCGGCACTGGGAAGAGTCCTGAAAGGCGGAGGGCAGGCAGAAAAGGCAGAACTCAGAAAGTTCCATGATCTTTTATACCGGGCATATTGTGAGGAAATGTCTGGTGACAGAACGGTATTATATAAGATGAAAGAATTGTGGTTTTATTTCTCGGGACTTTTTACGAATGGGAAAAAGTATTATAAAAAGATAAAAAAATGTGAAAGATGTGTTATTTACGAGAGTATTGTAAATGAGCTTTTTATGAAGGAAGAGGTTATACATGGTTGATGCATTATTAAAGATGGACGGAGAGATTCTGCTTTTTATCCAGGATCATATCCGGCAGGAATGGATGGACTGGTTCTGGAAAGCAGTGACTCATCTGGGAGACGGAGGTGTTTTCTGGATTCTGCTGGGAATAATTCTTCTGTTTTCCAAAAAGACAAGACCTGCGGGAGTTGCCGCATTGCTGGCACTGCTGGTGGGGGCGTTGATCACGAATGTCTGCCTGAAAAATTTTGTGGCAAGGATAAGACCTTATGAAGTGGTAGAGGGACTCAGGCTGATGATCGAACGTCAGAGGGATTACTCTTTCCCGTCGGGGCATACGAGTGCTTCTTTTGCGGCAGCCTGTGCATTAGTCAGGACATTGCCCCAAAAATGGGGAACAGTCTGCATGATTCTTGCAGGTGTGATCGCCCTGTCAAGGTTGTATGTCGGTGTCCATTATCCAAGTGATGTCCTTGGAGGAATGGTGGTCGGAATTTTTGCCGGCTGGGCAGGATGGAAACTGATGCAGATGCTGATGTTGCAGATGGAGAAAAAAAGAAGATCAGTTTAAAAGCAAATACCGGAAGCAGCTTTCATTCTGCCTCCGGTATTATTTTTGTATCCTTTAAAAATTAATTTTCTTTTTCGTGCTGCTTTGCCAGAGCGGCTTCTACAAATCCTTTAAATAAAGGATGCGGACGGTTCGGTCTGGATTTCAGCTCAGGATGTGCCTGAGTGGCAATGAACCATGGATGAGACGGGATTTCTACCATCTCTACGATCCGGCTGTCCGGAGAAAGTCCGCACAGAGACATTCCGTTTGCTTCCAGTACTTCACGGTAATCGTTATTTACTTCATAGCGGTGACGGTGACGTTCATGGATCTCTTTTGTGCCATATAATCTGTATGCGAGAGAGTCTTCCTTCAGCACGCAGGGATAAGAACCAAGTCTTAAAGTTCCTCCGATATCTTCGATTCCGATCTGATCCTCCATGATATGGATGACCGGATGGGTTGTATCCGGGTTCAGTTCCATACTGTGGGCATCTTTGTAGCCGATGACATCACGGGCAAATTCCACAATGGAAAGCTGCATTCCGAGACAGAGACCAAGGAACGGGATATTGTGGGTACGTGCATAACGGATTGCTTCGATCTTCCCCTCTATACCGCGGTGGCCAAATCCGCCAGGAACAAGAATACCGCTGACATCAGCAAATAACTCTTCGGCATTTTCAGAAGTAACTGTTTCGGAGTCGATCCATTTGATATTGACAGTTGTATGGCTGTAAATTCCGCCATGTTTTAATGCTTCTACGACACTGATATAAGCGTCATGAAGCTGGATATATTTTCCGACAAGGGCAACAGTAACTTCCTGTGTCGGGTGACGGAGTTTTTCAACCATTTCAGTCCAGTCTGCCAGATCCGGTTCAGGACAGTCAAGATGGAGACATTCACATACTACCTGTGCAAGGTGTTCTTTTTCCATTGCCAGAGGTGCTTCGTAAAGATATTCTACATCCAGGTTTTGAAGGACATGATCTGCCGGAAGATTACAGAACAGGGAAATTTTGTTCTTCATGCCATCATCGAGAGGATATTCGGAACGGCATACGATGATATCCGGCTGGATTCCCATTCCCTGAAGTTCCTTTACGCTGGCCTGGGTCGGTTTTGTCTTCATCTCCTGAGATGCTTTCAGATAAGGAATCAGGGTTACATGGATCAGAATCACATTCTCAGATCCGCGTTCATGCTGAAACTGACGAATGGATTCGAGGAAAGGCTGGCTTTCGATGTCACCGACTGTACCACCAACTTCAATGATGGCGATCTCTGTATCAGTAGCAGCGGGATTCCGGTAAAAACGGCTTTTGATCTCGTTCGTGATATGTGGGATGACCTGTACTGTTCCTCCGCCGAAATCTCCCCGACGCTCTTTTTGAAGAACGGACCAGTAAATTTTTCCAGTTGTAACATTTGAGTTTTTCGTCAGGCTCTCATCAATAAATCTTTCATAATGTCCGAGGTCAAGGTCTGTTTCAGCACCGTCATCGGTAACAAATACCTCACCATGCTGAACCGGATTCATCGTTCCCGGATCAATATTGATATAGGGATCAAATTTTTGCATTGTAACGGTATAGCCTCTTGCTTTGAGAAGACGCCCGAGAGATGCAGCGGTAATTCCCTTTCCAAGACCGGAGACTACTCCGCCTGTAACAAATACATATTTCACTGCCATAGTGTCTTTCCTCCTCCGTAGTATATTGGGGTTAATGTGAAAAAAATACTTTCCAAGTATACACCAATCGAAAAAAAAAATACAGTATTTTTTAAAAAATATCCCCTACAATTTCAGTAGGTAGAGAAATCCCCCGTAATTCTGCGGAAATTACGGGGGAAAGTAAAAATATAAAACTTCGGTAAATCAGACTTTAAAGCGTCTGCTTGGTTCATAGACTGCTTCACAGGTGAGCTGAACACCAAGCTTTTTAAAAGTCTTAATATCAACATCTGAGAGCATCACAGAAGTATGTGCCTGACAGCCTTTCAGCTTTGGAAGCTGGGAGAGAGCCAGTTCTGCGAGCGGGTTAGTTGCGGCACTTCCTGAGAGGGCAATCAGCACTTCATCTGTATGAAGACGTGGATTTTTACTCTTCAGGTATTCCACCTTCAGTTTCTGAATCGGCTCGATAGATTCAGGAGAGATGATCCTGATCGAGTGATCGACACCTGCCAGTTCTTTCAGAACATTCAGAAGCAGTGCGGCAGATGCTCCAAGAAGATTGGAAGTCTTTCCGGTGATGATCCGTCCATCCTCAAGTTCCAGTGCTGCTGCAGGTGCATCGGATTCTTTTGCACGCTCCAATGCCGTTACAGCGACTTTGCGGTCAGCGATAGTGATCCCAGCCATATTCATGAGCAGTTCGATTTTTTCGGCTTCTTTTTCAGAGGAATTCCCCTTCAGGAGGGAGCCAAGAGCAGTGTAATAACGGCGGATGATCTCCTGACAGGAGGCCTCACGGCAGGCTTCATCATCACAGATACAGTTACCAGCCATATTTACCCCCATGTCGGTAGGAGATTTGTAAGGACTTGATCCATAAATCTTTTCAAACATCGTATTTAATACAGGGAAAATCTCAACATCACGGTTATAGTTGACCGTCGTTTCTCCGTAAGCCTCCAGATGATAAGGGTCGATCATATTGACATCATTTAAATCTGCAGTAGCGGCTTCGTAAGCGAGATTGACCGGATGCTTAAGAGGCAGATTCCAAATAGGGAATGTTTCAAACTTTGCATAGCCGGCATCAATTCCACGCTGATGATCCTGATAAAGCTGGGAAAGGCAGACCGCCATTTTTCCGCTTCCAGGACCCGGTGCCGTTACGATGACCAGCGGATGGGAAGTTTCGATATAATCATTTTTGCCATAGCCTTCATCACTGACAATGAGAGGAATATTGGCAGGATATCCAGGGATATTATAATGGATATAGACCGGGATATTCAGCTTTTCCAGGCGGTGCTTGAACAAAAGGGCACTTTCCTGTCCTGAGAACTGCGTAATAACAACACTGCCGACAAAAAGTCCCTGCTCACGGTAAGTTCCGATCAGACGGATGACATCAGAATCATAAGTAATTCCGAGATCCCCGCGGATCTTGTTCTTTTCAATATCTTTGGCACTGATCGCAAAGACGATCTCAGCCTGGTCGCTGAGTTCTTTCAGAAGACGGAGTTTACTGTCGGGTTCAAATCCCGGAAGAACGCGGGAGGCGTGGTAGTCGTCAAAGAGCTTTCCGCCAAATTCAAGGTAAAGCTTTCCACCAAATTTTCCGATGCGGTTTCTGATATGTTCGGACTGCATTTTTAAATATTTGTCGTTATCAAATCCTATTTTCATTGTTGATTCCCCACTTTGTATTTACTGGATGCCAGGGTCAAAAGGTCTAAACCCACATGAGCTTGCTCATAGGTGGGTGAAAGACCTTAGGACCCGCCCCGATATGAGCATCAAAGTCGGGGGCTTTTGACCCCGACATCTTTACTGTTAAGTAGTATACTATAAACCGTCATGGTTTTACAATATTTTCATAAAAATTAAAGTATCTTATAGAAATGACGAGGTGCTTGCCGGTGTAGTAAGTTTGAAGAGACTTCTTAATCAATCAAATTTAAATTGAAGAAAAAATATGATATCATGTGAGTAACAATCGGAATTTATGATAGCGGAACGAAATCTGCGAAGGGGGTGTTCTCATGAAATTAGTCAGTCCGAAAACATTGCTGGCATCGTTGCTGGGTTGCACATTTGTTGTTATGAAAGTGATGACTTTTGACGGGCTGGTGGATATGTTTTGGATCATATTCATCGGATACCTGACCGTTAAAGCCATAGTTACAGCGTTTTCCCAGGAAGCCTATGATGAGGATATAAGGCAGGCACAGCAGGGAAAGGTCTTGTACCGTGACCTGTTTGGCAAATTCGCATACATTGCAGCAGATGTCCCGATTCTTTTGATTCTTTTGGCGGGCCTTTTGGCTTCGGTCTGTTCCGCAACAACGCTACTCAGAGCCACCCTGATTGGACTTTTGCTGATTGCAGTGGGATATGCTATCTGGTTCAGTTGGTATGTTTCAAAGCATAAACGGCTGCGCATGAAAAACGGTGAGTGGGGTACAGGGATTTTAAGCACAGAAGACGAGAAAGCGTGGAAACGCTCAAATCTGTGGCACGGTATAATTCTCGGAATTACCGGGGTGTTGTTTGCTCTTTATCTCATTTTCGGAGATCTGAGGATTTATTTCAATAACGCCAAACTGGAAAAAACACTATCCACTTTGGACTGTGACAGCATCACTTTGGAGAAGATTGTCCCCTTTGAATGGACCACTGTATATACCTTTGATCCCTATACCTCAAAGGAACGCATTGAGCGAGTGGTCGGTTCAAAAATCCCCGCTTTGAAAGAAAGTGTCAGCGAGGGTATGAACCATGTTGTGTTTACAAACAGAGGGCGGGTGGTGGCCAGCGTCTGTACCCATCCCGCAAGCACTGGGTACTATTTGAGCTTTACCGGCGGCGAAAATACATATTACAGTTATTCAGATGGTGGATATTCCCACATTGAGTACGGTGATGAGATTGTCTTTGAAGTAATGCAGGATGATGGATTTGTCAGGCTGTACGCTCGTGTTGAGGAATAATGTGTGGTCGCATATTGAATTATCTAATGGAGAGGCGACAAACAAAGCGAGGGATAAATTTGAATTTGTAATTGTGTCTGCACATGACAAGGAGGCTTTCAGATGAAAGATATTTTAAAGCATTATTCTAAGTATATACTCTTAGATACACTTGTAGTAGCTACGTTATTTGCAGGTGCTCACGCCATATTATCGCTTTTCCATCTGAAGTTTATAGAATGGGTTTATTATGCGGTAATCGGAATCATAATAATAGGAATACTGTTGGGCATATTTCAATTATTGTTAAAAATACGAAAGAACTATGTGAAATATGTAGCAATATGTGTTGGAGCCATTTGTCTCATACCTTTGACTTATATTTGCATTTTAATATTTGCTTTTACTTATAAACCGATGCATATAGTTGAAAAAGACGGAATCAAATGTGTTGCCTATGTGAGATCCTTTCTACAGGTATATGTTGATTATTATGAATACAGAAATACACTTATTATAGGTAATGAAGTACTTTTTACCGATTATTTTGGAAAAGGCGGGTTTGATCCATTTGTTGATGGTTTCGAAGATGATAGTATGATGGAAGAAAATGCTGCAATGGATGATACTACTGAAATAACTGATGATTCAGAAGACGAGAGAATAGATGATGAAAATATATTTTCTCAACAGGATAACGAGAGTGACACGGCAATCGATGCAGACAATGACGGCTATCCTTTGACAGAAGAATTTCAGCCCTATAAGAAGGAACTAACAGCTGTTGCAACTTATATTAAAGATAACGAGTTATACCATGATGTAAAGGCAGGGAATGAATTCAGCGAGTTTCTGGTATATAATATTTCTGCCAAAGGACATCCTTACGTTAATATTGCGGAGCAGGTATACGAGCAGGATGGCATTTCAATTATAGCAACGCACTACATTATTATTAACGAATCTTATGTTGAGAATGGTTCAAGAGAATATGTTTATCAAATTAAATTTGAAGACGAATCCGGTAATGAAGTAGCTTCCAGGAAGGTTGTGGATTTCTATCTAATAGATACTGAAACATTGGTGATTACTGATGAGAAAACAAATGATTGGCATTAATTCGGGAAAGTACCAGATAATGTACAGAAAGCTGTAATTTAACAACAATTTCCAGTTTGTAGAATTCAAAAATTTAATATGAAATGTGAGATAGAGCGTATGGAAATAATCTATACGTTCTATTTTTTTGCCTTTTTGAGAAAAATGATTAAAAAACTATTGACATTTTGTTACTGGAGTGATCCGGCTGTTTTTCGTAAAGCAGAAGAAGGGGGATTTTGGGTCAGCTTTCCTGATCTTCCTGAATGTATGACGCAAGGCGATAGTATGAATGAAGCTTATGAAATGGCAGTGGATGCGTTGGGGTTGTCTTTGTCCAGCATGGAAGATGAGGGCACCGCATTTCCAAAGGCATCAGAACTTGACGCGGTGGATTCAGAAGACGGGGTTCTTGTTATTGTAGAATTTGATATGGCGGAGTATCGAAGAAAGAACAGATCTAAGGCTGTAAAGAAGAATCTTAGTATTCCGGAATGGCTGAACAGGTTGCACCGGTGCGAGAGCTGGCTGACTGCTGCCGGATGATACTAAAATGATACTAAGATGTTGGGGTCAAAAGCCCCCAACAATGATGCCAACGGATTGTTTCGTGCTACGCACTCCCACAATCCTACCCGCTATTCGCATATCATGGTGCTTACGCCCCACTTTTATGCTCATATCGGGGCGGGTCTCAAGGTCATTCTACCACCAGTGTGCAAGCACACGTGGTTTCAGACCTTTTGACCCTGACATCATACTAATATCTTGCGGAAAGTGCAAAAAAGGCGGCAAAATGAAGAGAAAAGCAGGGGAAATGTAAGAAAAAAAGCAGTGAAATAGGGCAAAAAACGATACTTTATAAATTATTTATTGATTTATGGAAAGCCTGTATTTATAATGGAAGTTAGTTGATTTTAGGAGGAAAATGATGGATAACCAGAATAATAAGAACAAAGGTCCGAACAATAACCGGCAGGGATGGGGTATCATTTTATTTACCACGTTACTGATCACCTTTATTGTTATGGGCCTCTTTTCTCTTATGCGGGGAGGAACCCCGGAAGAGATCAGTTATGATAAATTCCTGAAGCTTGTAGACAATAAAAAGGTAGAGTCAGTGACGTTTACAAATTCCAGGATTAATATTGTACTTACGGATTCGGCAAGAAAGGAAAAGCTGAAGGGAACTTTAAAAGAAGTAAAGGATGAGAGTAAAAAAAGCAGTTCATCCAAAGAGTCCACGGAGAAAAGCAGTACTTCTGATTCCTCAAAGAACAGCAGTAGCTCAGCCGGGGAAAATGGAACCTATGATCTGATCAGTCAGCTCCAGGAGCAGATGCAGGACTCCGGAGATACGGAAGAGAAGGATCCTGATTATTATACCGGTCTTGTGAATGATGAAACACTTGTAGAGAAGCTGAAAAAGGGTGGAGTGCAGTTTAAGGCAGAAGTGCCGGATACGGCAGGTTCTCTGATCACGGAGCTGGTCATCACAGTTGTGCCAATCATTCTGATGGTATTGTTGTTCGCATTTTTTATGAAGCGGATGACCAAAGGCGGCGGTATGATGGGCATCGGAAAGAGCAATGCCAAGATGTATATGGAGAAGCAGACCGGAGTCACATTCCAGAATGTTGCCGGACAGGATGAAGCGAAGGAATCCTTGCAGGAAGTTGTTGATTTCCTTCATAATCCTGAGAAATACAGTGGGATCGGAGCGAAGCTGCCAAAGGGTGCATTGCTCGTCGGACCTCCAGGAACAGGTAAAACCCTGCTTGCCAAGGCAGTAGCCGGAGAAGCGGGCGTCCCGTTCTTCTCGTTGTCCGGTTCGGCTTTTGTAGAGATGTATGTAGGTGTAGGAGCTTCCCGTGTGCGTGATCTGTTCAAGCAGGCACAGCAGATGGCTCCATGTATTGTATTTATTGATGAGATTGATGCCATTGGAAAGACCCGTGATACAGCCATGGGTGGAAATGATGAGAGAGAGCAGACACTGAACCAGCTTCTTGCAGAGATGGATGGATTTGATACGAACAAAGGACTCCTTGTCCTTGCGGCTACAAACCGCCCGGAAGTGCTTGATCCAGCCCTGCTTCGTCCGGGACGGTTTGATCGCCGGATTATTGTAGATAAGCCGGATCTGAAGGGACGTGTGGATGTATTAAAAGTCCATGCAAAAGATGTCAAGATGGATGAAAGTGTGAACCTGGAAGAAATCGCACTGGCGACATCCGGTGCGGTAGGATCGGATCTCGCCAATATGATCAACGAGGCTGCCATCAATGCGGTAAAGAATGGCAGACAGGTCGTCAGTCAGAAAGATCTTTTTGAGGCAGTGGAAGTGGTACTGGTCGGTAAAGAGAAGAAAGATCGGATCATGAGTGCGGAAGAGCGGAGAATTGTTTCCTATCATGAGGTCGGACATGCACTGGTCACAGCACTTCAGAAAAATACGGAGCCTGTCCAGAAGATCACCATTGTGCCAAGAACAATGGGGGCCTTGGGGTATGTTATGCAGACACCGGAGGAAGAAAAATTCCTGAATACGAAGAAAGAGCTGGAAGCGATGATCGTAGTTGCACTTGGCGGTCGTGCCGCTGAAGAGATCGTCTTTGATACAGTGACGACCGGGGCATCCAACGATATCGAGCAGGCGACTAAGATTGCAAGAGCAATGATTACCCAGTATGGAATGTCTGACCGGTTCGGACTGATGGGACTGGAATCAATACAGAACCGTTATCTGGATGGAAGACCGGTGTTAAACTGCGGTGAGGCAACTGCAAGTCAGATTGATGAAGAAGTGATGCGGATGCTTAAGAGTTCTTATGAAGAGGCAAAACGTCTTCTGTCTGAAAACCGGGATGCACTGGATCGGATTGCTGCATTCCTGATTGAAAAAGAAACGATCACCGGAAAAGAATTTATGAAGATTTTCCGTGAAGTGAAGGGAATCCCGGAGCCGGTGGAGGGAGAAGACGGAAAAGAGCAGGCTGAATCCGGCAGGATCAATATGAAAGAAGTATAAAAAGGATCATAAAGCAGACGATAAGAGTTATGGAAGAAATTCATTTTAATATTCAGGAAGAATTAAAGAAACTCCCGGGAAGACCGGGAGTTTATATTATGCATGATGAAAAAGATCATATTATTTACGTGGGAAAAGCGATCAGTCTGAAAAATCGTGTGCGGCAGTATTTTCAGAGCAGTTATAATAAAAGTGTCAAGATCCAGCAGATGGTGACGCATATCCGCAGATTTGAATATATTGTGACGGATTCAGAACTGGAGGCACTGGTCCTGGAATGCAATCTGATCAAAGAACACAGACCCAAGTATAATACGATGCTGATGGATGACAAAGCGTATCCATTTATTAAAGTAACGACAGGAGAGACATTTCCACGGGTGCTGCTGGCAAGGAGAATGGTGAAAGACAGGGCAAGATATTTTGGACCTTATACGAGTTCCCAGGCGGTGCGGGATACGATTGATCTGATCCATAAACTGTATCACGTCAGGAGCTGCAACCGGAATCTTCCGAGAGATACAGGAAAAGAACGTCCCTGCCTGAATTATCATATTCACCAGTGCGATGCACCGTGTCAGGGATATATTTCCAAAGAAGAGTACCGGAAATCCATTGATGAGGTGATCCGTTTCCTGAACGGAAATTTTGACGGAATACTGAAAGATCTGGAAGAAAAGATGCAGGCAGCGTCTGAGGCACTGGAGTTTGAAAAAGCAATCGAATACAGAGAACTTCTGAACAGTGTTAAAAAGGTGGCACAAAAGCAGAAGATTACGGATTCAAGCGGAGAGGACCGGGATGTGCTGGCGGCAGCGTGCCAGGAGGACGATGCGGTTGTACAGGTGTTTTTTATCCGTGGAGGAAGACTGATCGGACGGGATCATTTCTATCTGCGTATTTCAAAAGGAGAGACAAAGGCGGAGATACTGGACAGTTTCATCAAGCAGTATTATGCAGGTACTCCTTTTATTCCGGGAGAACTGATGCTCCAGGAAGAACTGGAAGAACAGGCATTACTGGAGGAATGGCTGAGTACAAAGCGGGGACAGAAAGTCACGATCAGAATCCCGAAGAAAGGGACAAAAGAAAAATTAGTAGAACTGGCAGGAGAAAATGCACAGCTTGTACTGAACAAGGATAAAGAACGGTTGAAAAGAGAAAAAGGTCGTACAATCGGTGC
>ERZ1673743.3066-NODE-3066-length-13428-cov-10.526883_pt1 | contig 13428 bp, 10 predicted proteins | sample MGYA00580197_ERZ1673743 | MGnify/ENA primary metagenome ERZ1673743 (study PRJEB41218, sample SAMN15661795) | gut metagenome | host: Homo sapiens | place: Canada: London | collected 2015-08-20/2019-03-30 | study: EMG produced TPA metagenomics assembly of... | reverse complement strand
TCGGCGACGGCGCCAACGACCTGCCGATGCTCAACCTCGCGGGCCTGGGCATCGCCTTCCACGCCAAACCCAAGGTAAAGGCCACGGCCCGACAGTCGATCTCGACCATCGGGCTGGACGGCATCCTCTACTTCCTGGGACTGAAAGATTCGCGTATCGAACAATAACATTGCCGGATACGCTTCCGCGCGACACGCCGCATCCCGCTTCGGTCCGGTCGTTATCGCCGCCTCCGGCGTCGTTCACCGGTCCGCCCCTCTCCCGGGGAAGGGCTTAACGGCAAACCGGCCGGGGTCCGTATGAATCACCGCATTGCGTAAAAATATGCTTCACTTCCGTCCCATACCTTTTTTCGGCGCCGTCGCCGCGCTCCTGCTGACCGGGTGCTACGACTCCCGGTTCGGGGAACCGGACGACGACGGCGAGGGGAAACCCGCGACGGAGACCATCGCCGCGCTGCGCGACCGCTATGCGGGCACGCCCTTCACCGTTACGGGCGACATCGTCGTCACGGGGAGGGTCGCGAGTTGCGACCGCGCGGAGAATTTCTACCGCACGCTCTGCATCTGCGACGCTGAAGCGGGACTTGAAGTGATGGCCGGTATCGACCACCTGCACAACGACTTCCCCATAGGAAGCCGCGTAACGCTTTCGCTCCGGGGACTCGCCGTCGCCGAAAGCCGCGGGGTGTTGCAGGCGGGACGTCCGCCCGCCGCCGGAAGCGGCTACGCAACGAACTACATCGGCTCCCGGGCGGCGCTCGGCTCCGTGCTGGTCCGCAGCGGCGAAGCCCTGGCTGCGCCCTCCCCTGCCCCGCTTGCCATTCCCGCGCTGACGGAAAGCCGCTGCGGCACGCTCGTCCGCATCGACGGCGTGCGCTACACCCCCGAAGACCTTTCGGCGGCAACCTGGGCGGGCTACAAACGCTTCACCGACGCCGACGGCAACGCCGTCTACACCTACGTCCGCCGATACGCCCGTTTCGCCGACGCCGAAGTGCCTGCCGGCACGGTCTCGCTGACGGGCATTCTCCAGTACGACGCCGCGGGCGACGGGCGTTACATCCTCAAACTGCGCGATGAGAACGATTGCACGCATTAGCCTGCTGACGCTGCCGGTCCTGCTGACGCTGCCGGCCGGATGCGACCGGGCCACGCAGCCCGAATTCACGGTCCGTCCTCCGGAGCCGCAGAATTCGGTCGCCTACCTCAAATCGCTCTGCGACGGGAAGAGCAGCGTCGCGATAGCGCAGGACATCACCATCCGCGGATTCGTCACGGCCAATGACCTCTACGGCGAATTTCACAGGACGATCGTCGTCGAAGACGCCTCGGGCGGCATCGCGATCGCCGCGGAAGGCTCCCCGCTGGCAGACCTCTATCCGTTCGGCATCGTGGCGACCGTACGCTGCAACGGCCTTACGCTGTGCGACTACGGCGGGAAAATCCAGCTGGGAACGACACCCGGCGACGGCGGCGCAGGGTGCATTCCGCGCGAAGAGCTGGCGCGGTACATCCGCACCGAACCGCCCGGCGGCGAGACACCCTCCGCACAGCTCCTTACGTTCGACGCCGTCTCGGCCCGGCACATCGACACACGCGTCCGTTTCGACGACGTGCGTTTCGCCGACGCCGGGAAAACCTGGTGCGACACCGACCCGGAGACGGGCCGCGCCGTCGCCACCGAGCGCGAGATCGTCGACACCCGGGGCCGGACCTTCACCGTGCGGACCGCCGCGACCTGCGTCTACGCAAAGGAGCCTCTGCCCCAGGGCACAGGCTCCTTGTATGGAATCATCGACTATTTCGCCGGGAAATACACCCTGCGCGTCACCAACCGCGAAGCGGAGTTTTCCGGCACGGCAGCGCATTCCGCAGCAACACGCCCAACCGCCGGACGTCCGGCGCGGACAACGCAGACAACGCGGGCGGGGGTTACCGCTGCAACGCCTCCCACAGCATATCCTTGAGCCGCGGGATGTTCAGCCCCGAGACCGACGAGATGAAGACCGACAGCACGCCTTCGGGCAAGTGGCCGCGCATCTCGGCGATCAGGTCCTCGTCGAGCATGTCGCATTTGGTGACGGCCAGCAGACGCTCCTTGTCCAGCAGTTCGGGATTGTACTGCGTCAGTTCGCCCAGCAGGACGTCGTAGTCGCGGCGGATGTCGTCGCTGTCGGCGGGAATCAGGAACAACAGCACCGAATTGCGCTCGATATGGCGCAGGAAACGGGTTCCGAGACCGCGGCCCTCGTGCGCACCCTCGATGATGCCCGGAATGTCGGCCATGACGAACGACTTGTGGTCGCGGACCTCGACGATACCGAGGTTTGGCTCCAGCGTCGTGAAGGCGTAGTCGGCGATCTTGGGCTTCGCGGCCGAAACGACCGAGAGCAGCGTAGACTTGCCCGCATTGGGGAAGCCCACCAGCCCCACGTCGGCCAGCACCTTCAGTTCGAGGATGAACGTGCCTTCCTCACCCTCCTCGCCCGGCTGGGCGTAGCGCGGCGTCTGATTAGTGGCGCTCTTGAAATGCCAGTTGCCCAGACCGCCCCGGCCGCCCCGGAGCAGCACGAGCCGCTCGCCGTCGGCCGTCACCTCGCCCACCGTTTCGGTGGTCGCAGTCCCGTCCTCGTTCTCGAAAACGCGCTTGGCTACCGTGCCCAGCGGAACCGGGATCACGATGTCGCGGGCGTCCTTGCCCGAGGAGCGCGCCCCGGAGCCGTGCTCGCCGTCCTCGGCGAACTGGTGACGCTGGTATTTGAGGTGGATGAGCGTCCAGTACTGCTTGTCGCCTTGCAGGACGATGCTCCCGCCCTTGCCGCCGTCACCGCCGTCGGGACCGCCGAAAGCCACGAATTTCTCGCGGCGAAAATGCGTCGAGCCGCCGCCGCCGTGCCCCGAGCGGGCGAATATCTTTACGTAATCTACGAAATTGGAACCTGCCATGTCATTCATTGTTCTTGAAGCGACAAAGGTACATAAAAGTCGGACGAGAACAAAATTGATTCGCATGCAGTTCGGTAAAACGCCGCAACAAAAATAAAAGTGTCGTTACGACACCCAAAAAAGGCAGACCGCGAAAAAACGGTCTGCCGGCAATTCGGAATAACGGGATTAAATCTGCGAAGCGACGTAATCCCCCACCTCGGAGGTCGAACGGGCCTTTTCGCCCGGCGCTGCAAGGTCCTCGGTGACGACTCCTTCGGCCAGCGCCCGATCGACGGCACGCCGCACGGCCCTGCCCTCGGCATCGAGACCCAGGTGCTCCAGAAGCATCGCGGCCGAAAGGATCGTGGCCATCGGGTTGGCGATGTTCTTTCCCGCGGCCTGCGGATAGGAGCCGTGGATCGGCTCGAAAAGGGCCACTTCGGCCCCCACGCTCGCCGAGGAGAGCATGCCCAGCGAACCGCTGATGACGCTGGCCTCGTCGGTGAGGATGTCGCCGAACATGTTTTCGGTGACGATGACATCGAAATAAGCCGGTTGGCGGATGATCTGCATGGCGGCGTTGTCCACGAACATATAGTCCACCGCCACCTCGGGATACTCCCGGGCTACCCGCTGAGCCGTTTCACGCCACAGACGCGAGGTTTCCAGCACGTTGGCCTTGTCGACGACCGTCAGTTTGCGGCGGCGCGACACGGCCAGCCGGAACGCCACGTGCAGGACCCGTTCGATCTCCGAGACCGTGTAGGTGCAGGTGTCGAAGGCGCGCGCGCCCTCCTCGTCGCGGCCCTGCGGACGGCCGAAGTAGATGCCGCCCGTGAGTTCGCGCACGCAGATGAAATCCGTGCCGCGGACCACCTCCGCCTTGAGCGGCGAACGGTCGGCCAGGGCGTCGAACAGCGCCACCGGACGCAGGTTGGCGAACAGCCCCAGCGACTTGCGCATCCGCAGCAGCCCCTGCTCGGGCCGCACCTTCGCCGTGGGGTCGTTGTCGTATTTGGGGTCCCCGATGGCTCCGAACAGCACGGCGTCTGCCGCAAGACAGACGGCGTGCGTCTCGTCGGGATAGGGGTCGCCCACGGCGTCGATGGCCGCGGCGCCCACCAATGCGGGACGGTATTCGATCTTGTGTCCGAATTTTTCCGCCACGCGGTCCAACACTTTCGTGGCTTCGGCGACGATCTCGGGACCGATGCCGTCGCCGGCTAAAAGAGCGATTTTAACATCCATTGTCGTTATAGTTTATTTCAATGATATTCAACATTTTGACAGTCGCCTTGATGGCAGCCTCCGTCTGGTCGGCGTCCAGCCCGCGGGTCTTGAACTCGCGGCCGTCCATCTCCCAGGTGATGATCGTCTGCACGAAAGCGTCGGTGCGGCCTCCGGGCGGAATCGAAACGGTATAGTCGCGCAGCATCGGAAACTCGCGCCCGAGCTGTTCGCGGTAGATTTGCCGCAGGGCGCGCATGAAGGCGTCGTACTGGCCGTCGCCCGCCGAGGTCCGCTCGTACGCGCAGCCGTGAATCTCGATCCGGAGCGTCGCGACGGGGTGCATCCCCTGCGCCAGCGAGAGGCTGTAATTGAGAATCCGGACCGGGGTGTCGACCGGGTCGTAGCGCAGCACGTCGGCGATGATATACGGCAGGTCCTCGGCCGTCACCTGCTCCTTCTTGTCGCTCAACTCGACCACCCGTTCGGTCACCTTGCGCATCGCGGCCTCGTCGAGGTCGATGCCCAGCGCTTCGAGGTTTTTCAGGACATTGGCCTTGCCCGAGGTTTTGCCTAGGGCGTATTCGCGGACGCGCCCGAAACGCTCGGGAAGCAGTTCGTTGAAGTAGAGGTTGTTCTTGCTGTCGCCGTCGGCGTGGATGCCCGCGCACTGCGTGAAGACGCTCGCGCCGACGATCGGTCGGTTGGCGGGAATGCGGATGCCCGTATAGCTCTCGACCGTGCGGCTGACGCGGTTGATCTTCGTTTCGTCGATCCCCGTCGTGCGGCCCAGGCGGTCGTGCAGCACGGCCACCGCGCTCGACAGCGGCGCGTTGCCGGCCCGCTCGCCCAGCCCGTTCACGGTGACGTGAACGCCGTGGAAACCCGCACGCACGGCGGCGGCGGTGTTGGCCACGGCGAGGTCGTAGTCGTTGTGGGCGTGGAAATCGAAATGCAGCGACGGATAACGCTCCACCAGGTCGCGGCAGAAACGTTCGGTGTCGTAGGGGTCGAGGACGCCCAGCGTATCGGGGCACATGAACCGGCTGACGGGAGCGTCGGCCAGTCCGTCGAGCATCGCGTAGACGTAGTCGGGCGAACGGCGCATGCCGTTGGACCAATCCTCAAGGTAGAGGTTCACCTTCATCCCGCGGTCGACGGCCGCAAGTATCTCGGCGCGCACATCCTCCAGATGCCGTTCGGGCGTGCGGCGCAGCTGCCCCTCGCAATGTTTCCGCGAACCTTTGGCCAGCAGGTTGACCACGCGGCATCCGGCGGTCCCGAGCCAGTCGAGCGACACCCCGCCGTCGATGAATCCCAGCGCTTCCACACGGTCGGCATAGCCCTTGGCGGCAGCCCATTCGGCGATGGCGCGCACGGCCTGCTGTTCGCCCTGCGAGACCCGCGCCGAGGCGATCTCGATGCGGCTTACGTGCAGTTCCTCCAGCAACAGCCGGGCGATGGAGAGTTTTTCACGGGCGTTGAAGGAGACGCCCGAGGTCTGCTCGCCGTCGCGCAGCGTGGTGTCCATGATTTCAACCGGGGGAAACATCGGCGCAGGCTATTTGCGGGCGGCTTCGAAGGCCTCGATCCGGTCGGCGATACTGCGCAGGTAGTCCACGTCGTCGTAGCCGTTTTCGAGACAGCGTTTCTTGTAGGCGTCGATCTCGAAACCCTCGCTGCGCCCGTCCGACACGATGGTCAGCGTCTGGTTGCCCAGATCGACGGTGAACTGCGCCTTCGGGTCGCGCCGGATCTCGCCGAAAACAGCTTTCAGAAACTCCTCGCTCACACGGATCGGCAGCAGGCCGTTATTCAGGGCGTTGTTGCGGAAGATGTCGGCGAAGAAGCTCGACACCACGACGCGGAAACCGTAGTCGGCGATGGCCCAGGCGGCATGCTCGCGCGAACTTCCGCAGCCGAAATTGCGCCCGGCGACGAGGATTCGCCCCTCGTAGCGGGGATCGTTCAAAGGGAACGAAGCGATCCGCTGCCCCGCGGCGTCGTAGCGCCAGTCGCGGAAAAGGTTGTCGCCGAAGCCCTTGCGTTCGGTGGCTTTCAGAAAGCGCGCCGGGATGATCTGGTCGGTATCTATGTTTTCCACCTCGACGGGAACAGCCCCCGAGGTGAAGGTTACGAATTTGGGTATGGACATAATGATAATCTTTTACATATCGAACACTTCGCGCGGATCGGAAATCACGCCCGTCACCGCGGCGGCGGCGGCAACGGCCACACCCGACAGCATCGTACGGGCGCCGGGACCCTGCCGGCCCTCGAAATTGCGGTTCGAGGTCGAAACGCTGTATTTGCCCGCCGGAATCTTGTCGGCGTTCATCGCCAGGCACGCCGAACAGCCCGGCTGGCGGAGTTCGAAACCCGCTGCGGCGAGGATGCGGTCCAGTCCCTCGGCCCGCGCGGCGGCTTCGACGCCCTTCGAGCCGGGAACGATCCATGCGGTGATGTTGTCCGCCTTGCGGCGGCCTTCGACCAGACGGGCGAAACGGCGCAGGTCCTCGATGCGGCCGTTGGTGCAACTGCCGACGAACACGTAGTCGACCGCTTTGCCCAACATCCGCTCCCCGGGTCTGAAACCCATGTACTCCAACGCCTTGGGATCGGCGTCGGCGGGAATCGTTCCGTCGACGGCCATCCCCATTCCGGGATTGGTTCCGTAGGAGATCATCGGGGCGATGTCCGCGGCGTCGAAGCGGTACTCCCTGTCGAAAACCGCGTCCGCATCGCTGTAAAGTTCCCGCCAGCGGGCCACAGCCTCGTCGTAGGCGGCTCCCTGCGGAGCGCGTTCGCGGCCCCGGAGGTATTCGAAGGTCTTCTCGTCGGGGGCGATCATGCCGCCGCGCGCGCCGCACTCGATGCTCATGTTGCAGACCGTCATGCGGCCCTCCATCGAGAGCGAACGGATCGTGCTGCCGGCAAACTCGATGAAATGGCCCGTGCCGCCCGAAGCGGTGAGTTTCGAGATGATATAGAGGATGACATCCTTGGCCTCGACGCCCGGACGCAGCGCGCCGTCGACCGTAATGCGCATCGTGCGGGGTTTGGTCTGGAGGATGCACTGGCTGGCGAAGACCATTTCGACCTCCGAAGTCCCCACGCCGAACGCCACGGCGCCCAAAGCTCCGTGGGTCGAAGTGTGGCTGTCGCCGCAGACGATCGTCATGCCCGGCTGGGTGAATCCCAGCTCGGGGCCGATGATGTGTACGATGCCCTGCTTGGGGTGTCCCACGCCGAAGTGCTCGATGCCGTGGCGGGCGCAGTTCTCGGCCAGCGTCTCGACCTGCCGCCGCGACTCCGGCTCCCCGATCGGAAGGTGCTGGTCGACGGTCGGGATGTTATGGTCGGCCGTGGCCGTGATCTGCGCCGGACGCGCGACGCCGAAGCCGCGGCGTTCGATCCCCGCGAAAGCCACGGGCGACGTCACCTCGTGGATATACTGCCGGTCGATGTAGAGCACGCAGCGGCCGCCGTCCTCGACACGCACCGTGTGCGCGTCCCATATCTTGTCCAGAAGCGTTCGTCCCATATCAATCCTCCTCCTCGATTTTTTCGGTTACGTTGAGTGCGCGCAGCGCGTCGAGGAACGCCTCGATCGAAGCCCGCGTGGTGTCGGTGTGCGCGCCGAATCCGTGGACCGTGCGGCTGCCGCACTCGACCTGCACATGCACGCGGCCCACGTCGTTCGAACCGCGCGTGATGGCCTGCATCAGGAACTCCGCAAGCACCACCTTCTCGTTGATCAGTTTCTTGATGGCCGAGACCGCCGCGTCGACCGGACCGTTGCCCGTGGCGGTGGACATGCGTTCGTGGTCGCCGAATTTCAGCACCACGGTAGCCGTCGGAACCAGCGTCCCGGTGGTCACCTGCATGAATTTCAACGAAATGGACTGCTGCTTCATGCGGTCGATGTCGCCCACGAGGTACAACAGGTCGTAGTCGTGAATCTCCTTCTTCCGGTCGGCCAGGGCGAGGAATTTCTCGTACGTGGCGTCCAATTCCTCCTGCGTGAGGTCGTAGCCCAGCAGTTCGAGCCGGTGCACGAGGGCCGCGCGCCCGCTGCGGGCCGTGAGGGCGATGACCGACTCGTTCAGCCCGATGTCCTGCGGGTCGATGATCTCGTAGGTCTGGCGGTCTTTCAGCACGCCGTCCTGGTGGATGCCCGACGAGTGGGCGAAGGCGTTGCGGCCGACGATCGCCTTGTTGGGCTGCACGGGCATGTTCATCAGGCTCGACACCAGGTGCGAGGCCTTGGTGATCAGGCGCGAATTGATGTTCGTGTCGACGGCCACGTCCTTGTGGCAGCGGAGCGTCATCACCACCTCTTCGAGCGAGGTGTTGCCGGCCCGTTCGCCGATGCCGTTGATCGTGACCTCGGCCTGCCGTGCGCCGTTCAGGATGCCGCTCAGCGTATTGGCCGTAGCCATGCCCAGATCGTTGTGGCAGTGGGTCGAAATGATCGCCCGGTCGATGTTGGGAACGTTGTCCACGAGGTATTTGATCTTCGCGCCGTATTCGTTCGGAAGACAGTAGCCCGTCGTGTCGGGGATATTGACCACCGTCGCGCCGGCCCGGATGACCGCCTCGACCACGCGGGCGAGGTACTCGACGTCGGCGCGCCCGGCGTCCTCGGCATAGAACTCCACGCCCTCGACGTAGCGTTTGGCATATTTCACCGCCTCGACGGCAGATTCGACGATCTTCTCGGGCGTGGAACGCAGTTTGTCGTAGATATGCTGCGGCGAAACGCCGATGCCCGTATGGATACGCTTGCGCCTGGCCAGCCGCAGCGCATCGGCCGCAACGTCGATGTCCTTCTTCACGGCGCGGGTCAGCGCGCAGATCGTCGGCTCGGAAACGGCCTTGGAAATCTCCAGCACGGAGTTGAAATCACCGGGGCTGGAGATGGGAAATCCCGCCTCGATGACGTCTACGCCGAGGCTTTCGAGCAGTTTGGCGACTTCAATTTTTTCGGTGGTGTTCAACTGACAACCGGGGACCTGCTCACCGTCGCGCAGCGTGGTGTCGAAAATGTACAATCTCTCACTCATACTAACCTCTTTATCGAATAAAACTTAATGACGCCGCCCCACGCTTTCCGTGCGGCAAACGCCACCCTGACTTTCTGTATTGCTTACGATCCGTAACAAAAACAGTCGCCGGACTTGAAGATTCGACGCTTTTAGCGACACATTCCAACCGGAATGAAACCGAAACGACCGACGTAACTGCCTTGCTCTCTTGCAAATATATGAATTATTTAATAATTTCAAAAACAAATCGTCCAAAAAGTCGGATAATTACACACCGGCGGCCTCCCCGTCCCGGATGGACAGGAAGGCCGCCGCAAAACAGGCCGGCAGGTTACAACACCTGCGGATTACCGCCCCGGCAGGTTACAGCGCCAACGGTTCGTAAGGCAGCCCCCAGGCGTCGGCCACGGGTTTGCAGACCACCCTGCCGCCGATGATGTTCAGCCCCAGCGCCAGCTCGGGATTCTCCTGTGCGGCGCGCCGCCAGCCCTTGTCGGCAAGCTGGATGGTGTAGGGAAGCGTCGCGTTCGTAAGCGCGAGGGTCGAGGTGCGGGGCACGGCGCCCGGAATGTTGGCCACGCAGTAGTGCAGGATGCCGTCGACGTAATAGACCGGGTCCTCGTGCGTGGTGGGGCGCGAAGTCTCGAAACAGCCGCCCTGGTCGATGGCCACGTCGACCATCACCGTTCCCGGCTCCATCTCCCGGAGCATGTCGCGCGTGACGAGCTTCGGGGCCTTGGCTCCCGGAATCAGCACCGAACCGACCACCAGGTCGGCATGCTTCAGCTCCTCGCGGATGTTGTATTCGGAAGACATCAGCGTCTTGACGTTGCGGGGCATCACGTCGGCCAGATAGGTCAGCCGCTGGAGCGAAATGTCGCAGATCGTCACGTCGGCTCCCGTTCCGGCAGCGGTGCGCGCCGCAGCCGTTCCGACAACGCCCGCACCGATGACGAAGACCTTGGCGGGCTTCACGCCCGGCACGCCGCCCAGCAGCACGCCCTTGCCGCCGCGGGGTTTTTCGAGGAAATAGCGTCCCTCCTGCGCGGCCATGCGCCCCGCGACCTCCGACATCGGGATCAGCAGCGGCAGCGAACGGTCGGCGCGCTCGACGGTCTCATAGGCACAGCAGACCGCCCCGCTGTCGACCATCGCACGGGTGAGGGGTTCGCTGCTGGCGAAGTGGAAGAAGGTGAAAACCAGCTGGTCCCTGCGGATGAGTTTGTACTCGGGAGCCACCGGTTCCTTGACCTTGACGATCATTTCCGCCCGGGCGTAGACCTCCTCGATCGAGGGAAGCATCTCCGCCCCGACGGCCGTGTAGGCATCATCGGCAAATCCGCTGTTCACACCGGCCGTAGCCTGCACATAAACTTTGTGTCCCCGTTTGACAAGCTCCCGGGCGCCTGCGGGGGTAAGAGCAACGCGATTCTCGTTGTTCTTGATCTCTTTTGGAATACCGATAATCATGGATCTGAAAGTTTTTAAGGTTTTTGCCTCTCCAAAATACGAATTTAACGCGGAAATCCAAAAAATCCGGACGTTTTTTTACGTGCGGATCAAAACCGGTAAGAGATTGTAAGATAGAACGAACGGGGCCACGCATAGGTGCAGCGCGAGGCGTGGGGCGCGTAGAGCGTGTCGTCGCCCGGGCGGATGCGGCGCACGCGCAGCGACTCGTAGCCGCCATAGACCGTATCGGCCTCGCCCGTCAGGTTGCGCAGCATCAGCGACGCGGTGAGCCGCGAACGTTCGAACCGGAACGACTTGAACAGCGCGGCATCGAGCGTGAAGGCGTCCGGCAGCCGCTCCTGCCGGGTGAAGGCGTCGAAAAACTCCCGTGTGATACCGCCCTGACCCGCGATGCGGTCGGTGCGGCGCAGGGGCATCGGTTCGACGTAACGCCGCCCGGCATATCCTGCCGAAGCGCGGCATCCCCACCCTTTCGGGCCGAACCAGGCGATCTCCGCCAGAGCGGTCAGCTGCGGGGCGCCGCCCGTCTCGCAGCCGCCCATACGGCTCACGGCCTGCACGTCGACGGCCGAGTTATCCACGTCGGAGAGCACCGTGACGCGCGGATCGCGAATGTATTCGTAGCGTCCGGCCGAAGCGGCCAGCGACAGCAGCCAGCGGTAGGACAGCCGGATGTCGGCCGCGGCCTCCGCGCCGCAGGACATGCGCCCGACGCCCGTCACGGCCATGTCGCAGTAGACCGAGGCCATGTCGTCGTAATACGTCCGTGTCTCGATGCCGTCGAGCGTCATGGCAGCGAAGAACGCCGCCTGAAAATCGACGACGGATCCCGTCAGGCGGCAGTTGAGTTCGGCGGCGTAGATACGTTCGGGCACGGGGTTGTCGACCGTACGGTTGTTATAGAGCGGCTGAAAGAAAAGATCCCCGGCCCGAGGGGTCCGGGCGGCGGCCGCGGCGGCGATTTCGATATAGCGGCGCGGGGTGAAGGCCCAGCCCGCAGCGGCCTTGAGCGTGTAGGGCGTGAACCGCATGACGCGCGAAGGGCCGTAGGACTGCCCGCCGGGAAAAAGTTCCTTCTCGTAATAGCCCCGGCGGCTGACGGCATCGCTCCCCAGCACGACCGAAAGATCGGCCCGGAAACGGTCGGAGCGGTAATCGGCCTGCAAGCGGAGCGCAGCCCCGCGCAGCGTCAGCGCATAATCGTAGCCGAAGCGGTCGCCCTCGCGGACCGTCCGTCCGGGATGCCGCAGGTCGTTCTGCAACAGATTGCTGTACGTATCGTCGTCGATCAGGAAGCGGTCGATGTCCGTAACGTACCCGGCGCCCAGCAGATCGCGCATCTGCTTGTAGGAACGGGTGTTTTCGCGGCGGAGCGAAACTCCGTAGCGGAGCGTCAGCCGGGCGTCGGCTTCGGTGGCGAACGACGCGTCGAAAGCGAGGTTGCAGAGCCGTTCGACACGGTCTTCCAACGCATAGACCGCATGTCCGCCCGCCATGCGGTTCTGGCGGATCAGCTCGTCCCAGTCGATCTGCGTGTAGCGCGGATCGCGGGCGAGCCACGCCTGCTCGGTCTCCCGGTCGCCCGTATAGCTGGGCAGATACCGGTAATTGTCGGGCATCGGCGTGCGGGCGTCGTACCAGTCGAGCATGCTGTACTTCGCGACGCCCGCCTCGGCGGCAAGCGTGGCGGCGAACGAGGTCGAAGCCGACAGCGGCACGGCATAGGCGGCCAGGGCCAGCGGAACCGTCTCGCGCCGCACGCGGGAGTTGCGCACCCTGCCGTCCTGCCAGCCCCACGCCGGGTTGTAGAGACGGTCGCCCGTGAGCGTGAAAGCCTCCTCCGAAGAGGAGAGGCGCGTGCCCCGCACCGAGGGCGGCACGATACACAGCACGGAGAGTTCGTGCCCTTCGCCGAAACGCCGGGCAAGGCGCAGTCCGGCGGTCACGGCATTGGTGAAGACCCCTTCGACGTGCATGTCGCGGCCGGAGCGGGCGTCGAGAGCCGCCGAAATGCGCCAGCCGTCGCCCGGCGACGCCGAGACGGCGGCTTTCGCTCCCACGAGGTAATTGCGGTCGGTGAAGCGGACCGAAGCCAGAAAAGGCTGCAACGGCTCCCCGTCCGAAAACCGGAACGCCCGCATGCCGCCCGCCGCAGCCGGTTCCCCGGGCGCGGCGGCAAGCCCCGCATAGCGCTGTTCTTCGGCCCCGAGCAGGCGCAGCGCCGCGAGGTAACGGTAGGAAACCGCAACGCCCATGAGCGACGTGCGTTCCAGGGTGTAATCCAGTCCGCGGCGCCGGAGCGCGACCTGCGGCAGGTTGAAACCGGTGCGAAGGCCGTAGAGGTCCGAAGGGGACTGCACGGCGCGGTAGAAGATCGTCGAATCGGTCGTGAGCAGTTCGCGCCGCTCCTCGCGTTCGGCATAGGGATAGTATTCGTCGCCGGGGTACTGGGCCGCCGCCGCACACGGAAACAGGAGAAACAACAGGGCACAACGACTTTTCAGCATATCTTTGCGACTTTACAGAACACAAAGATAGCAAAAAGTCCGACGATTCAAAACTGGATCGCATGCAGCGCGGCAAAACGGTCCGGCAAACAGAAAAGCCGTCGCGACACGGCAGGAGCAGCGTCAGACGGGGATGGGGCATGACAAATTCCGGCGTCCCCGCAGCGGGGACGCCGGAATCGGAATCAGATTGTTTTCAGGACTTCGGTCAGCAGTTTCCAGAACTTGGGAACCGTGGCGATT
>ERZ1673743.3039-NODE-3039-length-13524-cov-9.905487_pt1 | contig 13524 bp, 15 predicted proteins | sample MGYA00580197_ERZ1673743 | MGnify/ENA primary metagenome ERZ1673743 (study PRJEB41218, sample SAMN15661795) | gut metagenome | host: Homo sapiens | place: Canada: London | collected 2015-08-20/2019-03-30 | study: EMG produced TPA metagenomics assembly of... | reverse complement strand
AATACTACCGCTTTATTGGTTTCTCAAAGTTTATTGTTTACTTTTCAATGTACTTTATGTTTCCTCTATTTGCTGAGGACGATTTTTATTTTAGCATATTTTATATCTTAATGTCAATACATTTTTTAAAAATATTTTTAAAATTTTTAAGATATTTTTTTATGCCATTTATTACTCTAAAAGAGTAATAAAAACAGCCTCGTCAGAAGCTGTTTTATATATTACCATGTTTAATTTTTAAAGTCAATACTTTTTTCGAATTTTTTTAAACTTTTTTCTACTTTTTCTTCTTTATTGTTGTTCAATAATTCCTACAGCAATAATATAGCCATTTGAATCATACCCAAAATCTATTTCATATTCTTTTTGACTGTCTATATTCTGTCTTAAATTATCTAGAGTTGTAGAATCCGTTCCACCGTTTGCTGGTACTTCTGTTATGTTTTTTGCTGTTTCCATTTTGACAGTAACCTGTTTAGAAATATCATCTTTGTTGCTTTCGTTTCTACTTTTTATTGCTGTAAGTAATACTTTTACTGCTGAGCCTTTTTGAATTCCCTCATATGAATCATACATCGAATTATAAGTTTTAATTAATTCATTTTCACTTGAAATATTTAATTCTGTTGATTGATTATATTTATTCATACCCATTCCTAGCGTAATTATTATTGTAGGTATATCTATATTAATTGCATTTGTATTTGCGATTGCTAATGAACTTGAACCTATTAATTCTATCATATTATTACTAAAATTTGTATTAGCTGTTAAATCTTGATTTATGTTAAAGTTTATTCCAAGTTGTTCAAGTTTATTAGGAACTATAAACATTGCTTTATTTCCAATGTTTTGCAAGAACGGTATCAATTGTTCTTTTGTATAATTATTTACAATTACAGTATTTGAGTTTTTTAGTTCCATTATATCTTCAATTTGTGAAGAAACTTGAATACTCTGATCGTATGATGATTCTATAGTGTTAGTATTTGCTCCATTATCAGATGTAGTAATTGACACGATAGAACTATTATTAATATTTCCGTTAATATTCTTTCCTAAACTTGTATTTATTACAATTTTTTGTGTCATATTATTTGTATTTGGATTAATTACAAATTTTTGTACTGTTTCTGTTTCAGTAGACACCTTTTCTATTGAAATTTGCATTGTCGATTTTGTCACATCAGTTTCTGTTTCTCCATTAGTTATATTAGATAGTGATGTACTTCCAGTTTGCTCTATAGTAGCAATTACTTTTTTGTTCTTTTCCTGACCTAATTTATCAATACATATTTTAGTAGTATCATAAAAGTCTATTAGAGTTCTTATAGTTGTACCTTTATATTCATATATTGTAACTTTTATATTTCCTTCTTGTAGCTCTGTTTGTTCCAATTTTGTAATTATATTATTAATTAATTCCACATATTGATTTTTTTCTATTTTATTGTCTGTAGAATAAGTTCCAGCTATTCTATTTATAATTCCATATATAGTATCATCCTCTTTTAACGTATTTAAGCATTCATTTGCAATACTTTTTAAAGTATTATTATCTATTGATACTGTATATGCATTTGTAGTATAATCCACTCCATCCACCGATATTTGATTTTTACTTGATTTTGTATACTTATTTTTACTAATATTTTTTATTATTATAGGAAAATATTTATTTTCTATATATTTAATCTCGTCATCTGTTATTTTTAGATTCTCAAACCCTTCTACATTAACAGTATCTGGTATATTTTTAATATTTTCTTCTGACACTCCCATATTTCTTGCAAATGTTTTTAAATCGCTATTACGAATGCCTATATAATTTGCCAAAACATCCTCATATTTTATAGCATATACATCTGTACTATTAATATATGATAATTTTATTAAATCACTTTCACCATTTTTTAGTACAATCTCAGAATATGTTCTGTTATCAGTACTATTATGTCTAGAAGATGTTACTGCAGTTATAGTTTGATTATTGGTTCCTTCTTGTATATCTATATTAAGTTCTCCATTTGAAATATAACTATTTTCCTGTTTAAACCTTCTTTGTTCATCTGCAGCTTCATTTTTTAATATTGATAGTAATTCCTCATTTTGTGAGAAATATTTAGCAAATAATTCATCATAACTCTTAAACGAATCAGTAACAACATACATAACAGCAATTGTTACAACTACTGCTATTAATATCAATATTATGGTTGGAATAACTACAATTAATATTTTTTTCTTGTTCATTTTATACCTCTTTCTTATGTTTATTTATTATATACGTTGTTTTACAACTTCATACATAACTATTCCTGCAGATACAGCTGCATTTAATGATGTTATTTTTCCTTTCATTGGAATTTTAACTAAAAAATCACAATTTTCTTTTACTAGACGGCTCATTCCAAATCCTTCGCTTCCAATAACAATTGCAACAGCGCCTTTATAATCTTCATCATAATAGTATTTGTTTGTATTCATATCTGTTCCATATATCCATACGCCATTATCCTTAAGTAGATTTATTGTATCATTAATATTATTTACTCTTGCAATTTTCATATGTTCAACAGCTCCAGCTGATACTTTATTTACTGTACTATTTACGCTTGCTGCTCTTCTTTTTGGAATAATTATACCGTGAACACCAGCTGTTTCTGCCGTTCTTATAATAGATCCCAAATTATGGGGATCCTCTATACCATCTAAAACTAAAATAAAAGGATTTTCATTTTTATTTTTTGCTTCTTCTAATATGTCCTCAACTTCGCAATAATCAAAAGGTGGCACAATAGCGATTACACCTTGATTATTTTCTGTTTGAGACATTTGGCTTAATTTTTGTTTTGAAATTTCTGTTACAATTATTTTTCTTTCCTTTGCAATAGCAATTATTTTATTAATTGAGCCATGTCTTTCTCCTTCTAAAACAAATATCTTATTAATATCTCTTCCAGATTCTAATAATTCTATAACAGAATTTCTTCCTTCTACTTGGTCATCAAATTGTTTGCTTTCTTTATTATCTTTCATAATTTCTCCTTTTATTTATCATCTAATTTTAAAACGCTTAAAAATGCTTCTTGTGGTATTTCAACATTTCCAATTTCTCTCATCTTCTTTTTACCACGTTTTTGCTTTTCTAGTAGTTTTTTCTTTCTTGTAATATCTCCGCCATAACATTTTGCAAGCACGTCTTTTCTCATAGCAGAGATTGTTTCTCTTGCAATAACTTTTCCACCAATCACAGCCTGAATAGGAATAATAAATAATTGTCTTGGAATAACCTCTTTTAGTTTTTCCACCATTTTCTTGCCTCTATCATAGCTGTTATCTCTGTGAACTATAAATGATAAAGCATCTACCCCTTCTCCATTAATCCAAATATCAAGTTTTACCAGATCTGACCTTTTGTATTCTTTAAATTCGTAGTCAAATGAAGCATAACCTTTTGTTTTTGATTTTAATTGGTCAAAAAAGTCATAAATAATTTCATTTAAAGGAAGTTCATATATTAATGTAACTCTATTTTCATCAAGATATTTCATATCAACATAACTTCCACGTCTGTTTTGGCATATTTCCATAATATTTCCAACGTAATCTTTTGGCGTTAATATCTCTGCACTTACCATTGGTTCTTCTATATATGATATTTCTGTTTGTGGTGGAAGGTCTGACGGATTGTATAACTCTATCATTTCGCCATCTGTCTTATGAACCCTATAAATAACTGATGGTGATGTTGTAATTAAGCTTAAATCAAACTCTCTGTCTAATCTTTCCTCTATAATTTCAAGATGAAGTAATCCTAAAAATCCACATCTAAAGCCAAAGCCTAAAGCTCCTGAAGTTTCTGGTTCATACTCTAAAGCCGCATCATTTAACTGCAATTTTTCAAGTGCTACTTTTAAATTTTCGTAATCGCTACCATCCATTGGATAAATTCCGCAGTATACCATAGGATTTACCTTTTTATATCCTGGCAATGGTTCTAAAGCTTTGTTATCTTTTAGGGTAATAGTATCACCAACACGAATATCAGATAAACTCTTTATGCTTGCTGCAATATATCCAACTTCCCCTGCAAATAATTTATCGCATGGTTCATAACTTCCTGGTTCAAAATGTCCAACCTCTGCTACAGTAAAGGCTTTTCCATTAGACATTAACATTATTTCATCTCCAACTTTTACTGTTCCGTCTTTTACTCTAACATATGCAATAGCACCTTTATATTCGTTATAAATAGAATCAAATATTAAGCACTTTAGTGGAGCATTTTCATCTCCAGTTGGTGCTGGTAAATCTGTTACTATTCTTTCTAATACCTCATCTACATTAAGACCTGTTTTAGCTGAAATACATGGTGCATCTTGTGCTGGTATACCAATAATATCTTCAATTTCTTTTTTTACTTCATCTGGTCTTGCATTAGGCAAATCTACTTTATTAATAACTGGCAAAATTTCCAAATTATTATCTATTGCTAAATATACATTTGCAAGTGTTTGTGCCTCAACACCCTGGCTACTATCTACCACTAATATTGCGCCATCACAGGCTGCTAAACTTCTTGATACTTCATAGTTAAAGTCTACATGTCCTGGAGTATCAATTAAATTCAGTTCATATTCATGACCATCTTTTGCTGTATATTTCATACGTACAGCTTGGGATTTTATTGTAATTCCTCTTTCACGTTCTATGTCCATATTATCTAACACTTGGCTTTCCATTTCGCGTTCTGTAAGAACACCTGTCATTTCAATTAATCTATCTGCAAGTGTTGACTTCCCATGATCTATATGTGCAATAATACTAAAATTTCTTATATATTTCTTTTTATCTTCTTGCATATTTCCTCCTGTTTATTTTTTTACTTGTATAATTATATTTATCTTTCAATTTATTGTCAATAACAAAAAGTTAAAGGAGGGAAATTTTTCCACAACAAACTCAATATATTTTAATTTTCTTTACAAAGTTCTTAAATTGTTATAAAATAGTATTCGTAAATTAATTATAAAGGTGATGTAATGTATACATATATTTCTAAAAACGAACAGGATACCATTAACTTTGCAAAAAATTTTGCAAGCAAATTACATAAAGGAAATATTATAGTTTTATCTGGTGAACTTCGGTTCAGGTAAAACCAAATTTGTTCAAGGTATCTTAGAATACTTTGGACTTGAAAATGAAATATCTAGTCCTACATTTACAATAGTAAATGAGTATACAAATTCGGATATTAATATTTATCATTTTGATGTATATCGTTTAGCAGATGTAGATGAATTTTATGCTATGGGTGGAGAAGAATATTTTGAAAATGGTATTTGTCTTATTGAATGGGGCGAAATGATTGAATCTATATTGCCAAAACATTATACAAAAATTACATTTAAGAAAAATGATAAAAATGTAGATTACCGTGAATTATTAATTGATGAAAAATAACTAAGATTGGAGTAATGAATTTGAAAATATTAGCAATAGATACCTCTTCTAAAGTTTGCAGTGTTGCAATTACAGAAGATACAAATAAAATAATAGAATTAGAAAATGACGATGAAAAAACACATTCAGTTAAATTAATGCCTATGGTTGATGAAACATTTAATAAATCTGGTTTAAGTTTAAATGATATTGATTTACTTGCATGTAGCGTTGGTCCTGGCTCTTTTACAGGTTTGCGAATTGGAATTGCAACAATTAAAGCCTTTTCAGATGCAAAAAATTTACCTGTTACTTCTATTTCTTCTTTAGAGGGATTAGCATATAATTTAATTGATGATAAAACACCTACTACTAAACTTGCAAATACTCTTTTTGTTTCATTAATAGATGCAAAAAATGAAAATGTTTATTGTGGTTTGTACCGTTATTATAACAACCAATTAAATCAAACTACAGACCTAATTGTAGAAGATATACATGCTGTTATTTCAAAAATAAACACAACTCTTCTATCTTTTAGCAATCAGTTTAATGAAGTTGTATTTGTTGGAGATGGTGCAGTTCAATATAAAGAAATTATTGAAAATGAATTAGACTATTCTTCTATTCGATTTGCTGAAGGCATTCTCAACAATTCAAATAGTATATCAATTGCAACTGCTGGTCTTATAAAATATAAAAATGGTGACTTTGGATATTCTAACTATTTAGTTCCATTGTATTTAAGAAAACCACAAGCAGAAAGAGAATTAGAAAATAAACAAAAATAGAACATATTCGCTGGATTTTTTTATATAAAGTTCAGCGATCTTTTTGTAACAATATTGTAACAATAATGTAATATTTATTTTATTTACTTTTACATTATATTACGATAAAATATACTAGAATATTTTGTACTATTTTGTAAAAAGGAGGACTTATGGAAATTACAGTTTCTGAAATGACATTAGATAATGTTGTTTCTATAGAAAACATACTTTTAAAAGACTTTGATGATTTTTGGTCAATTCAAACTTTAAAAGAAGACCTTTCCACTTCTCTTTCTAAATATTTAGTTGCAAAAAAATCAAATGAAGTAATTCGGCTTTGTTGGAATAAAAATTATTATAGATACTGCCGAAATTATGAATATTGTAACTAAAAAAAATATGAGAAATATTGGTATAGCTTCACAGCTATTAACCGAAGTAATAAGATATTGTAAAAATTTAAACTTAAAATCTATTTATTTAGAAGTAAATGAAAACAATTTACCTGCTATTCATCTATATGAAAAATATGGTTTTAAACGAATAGGTTTAAGAAAAAAATACTATAATAATACAGATAATGCCATTTTAATGGAATTAAAAATTATTTAAGGAGGAACAAATGAAAAGTAAATATGAATTAAATTACAAAGATTTAAGAGTTACTTGTAACCCAAAAATGTTTAACTTTACTACTACAGATGAACTAGAACCAATTAATACTGGTATTGGTCAAGAAAAAGGAATTAAAGCATTAGAATTTGGACTTAATGTTGATGCAAATGGATACAATCTTTATGTAGAAGGTCCTTATGGTGTTGGTAAGACCTCTTACACAAAAACAGCTTTAGAAACTATTTCAAAAAAGAAAAAAGTTCCAAATGACTGGTGTTATATATATAATTTTGATAATCCTAATGAGCCTGTAGCAGTATCACTTCCTGCTGGACAAGGTAAAGAATTTGAAAGTACAATGAATACTTTTATTAATGATATAAAAGTTGATATGAAAAATACATTTAATAATGAAGAATTCGAAAAAGAAAAGAATTTAATAAAACAAGAATTTGAAGTAAAACGAAATGTTTTAATGGAAAAACTAAATAAAAAATCTGCCGAATATGGCTTTCAAGTAAAATCTGCTCAAAACGGAATTTATATGATGCCTATTGTTAATGGAAAAACTATTGCTGAGGAAGAGTTTGATAAATTAGACCCAGATACCAAAAAAGAATTTGAAGATAAATCTACAATTGTTCAACAACATATTATGACAGCAATTGGAGAAATAAAATCAATTGAAAGAGAATCAGAAAAACGTGTACAAGAATGGCAATCAAATGTTGCACTTCTTACTATTAATGCACATATAAACTTAATCAAAGCTAAATATAAAAGAAATAAAAAAATCAATAAATTTTTAGATGATGTAAAGAAAGACATTTTAAAGAATATATCTTGCTTTGTTGTAGAAGAAAAAAAGGATAATAAAAATAATCAGCCACAACCTGCTTCTGCTAAACCAGAACTTCAAAGCCCATGGCTTAACTATCGTGTTAATCTTTTTGTTGATAATAGTAGATTAGAAGGAGCTCCTGTTATTGCAGATACAAATTATTCTTACCATAATATATTTGGAAAACTAGAATATGAAAATTACTTTGGAGCTTTAAAAACAGATTTTACAATGTTAAAACCTGGTCTTATTCAACAAGCTAATGGTGGTTACCTTATATTCCAAGCTAATGACCTATTAACAAACAATTTATGTTATGATGCTTTAAAAAAAGTTTTACGTAGTAAACAAATAGGAATTGAAAATGCAGCAGATCCTCGTTCTTCTATGGTTATGATATCTTTAAAACCAGAACCAATTCCTTTAAACTTAAAAGTTATCTTAATTGGAGATGAAAACATTTATCAAACATTACTTGCAATAGATAATGATTTTAGAAAATTGTTTAAAATAAAAGTTGAGTTTGCAGATGAAGCTCCTTTAACAGTTGATAATATGAATAAACTAGCTCGTTTTGTAAAAGGATACTGTGAACACGAAGAACTTCCACCTCTTGATAATACAGCTATGGCAAAAATTGTTGAATATGCATCAAAGCTTGCCGATAATCAAGAAAAACTTTCTACTCGTTTTACAGATTTATCACAAGTAATTGGTGAAGCAGCTACTTGGGCTAAAATGGCTAAATCTAAGATAATAACAGGTGAGTTTATTATTAAGGCATTAGAAGAGAAAAAAGAACGTGTTAAAAAATATGATGAAAAATACATTGAAATGATTAAAGAAAATACACTTTTAATTGATACTGAAGGTGAAAAAGTTGGACAAATAAATGGTCTTACAATTATGAATGTTGGAGATTATTCTTTTGGAAAACCTGTAAAAATTACTGCAAATACCTATACAGGTAAAAACGGAGTTATAAACATTGAAAGAGAAGTTGAACTTTCTGGTTCTACCCACTCTAAAGGTATATTAATATTAAGTGCATATATAGGCGAAATGTTTGCTCAGGATATTCCTCTTTCACTTACAGCTAGTATTTGTTTTGAGCAATTATATAATGGTGTTGATGGTGATAGTGCCTCATCTACAGAGTTATATGCAATTTTATCTAGCTTATCTGATGTTCCTATTAATCAAGCAATAGCAGTTACTGGTTCAGTTAACCAAAAAGGCGAAATACAACCAATTGGAGGTGCAAATGATAAGATAGAAGGATTTTTCCAAATTTGTAAGATGAGAGGATTAAATGGAACACATGGTGTTATGATTCCAAAGCAAAATATTCATAACCTAAATCTTTCAGTAGAAGTTGCAGATGCAGTTAAAAATGGATTATTCCACATTTACGCTATATCTACAATTGAGGAAGGTATTGAAATTTTAACAGGTGTACCTGCTGGTAGAAAAGATGAAAATGGAAAATTTACACCAGGAACAATAAATTACCTAGCTTATCAAAAACTAAAAAGATATGCTGATGCAAGTAAATTGATGCGTGAATAAAATAAAAAAAGTATTCTAAAATTAATTAGAATACTTTTTATTTTTGTTTTAATATTATTCAGCGTCAGTTTTTGTTTCAACTGTTTCTTCTTTAACTGTATCAACAGTTTCTTGAACAACTGGGGCTTCTGTTTCAACTGCAGGAGCTTCTTCTGGTGCTTCTTCTACTAATTCTTCTTTAACAGTAATTTCTCTGTTTTCAATTCTTGCTGTAACATCTTCTTTAGTCTTAGCAGCTTTACCAACTCTGTCTCTTAAATAGTATAATTTAGCACGTCTAGCTTTACCAACTCTTACTAATTCTACTTTTTCAACCATTGGTGAGTGAACTAAGAAAGTTTTTTCAACACCTACGCCGTAAGCAACACGTCTTACTGTAAATGTAGCATTAACTCCTCCACCTTGTTTTTTGATTATAATTCCTTCAAATACTTGAATTCTTTCTCTATTTCCTTCTTTTATTCTTTGATGAACTTTAACTGTATCACCAACTTTTAATTCAGGAATCTTATTTTTTAATTGTTCATGTTCAATTGATTTTATGATATCCATTTTGATATCCTCCTTCTTTTATTATTTTAAATGTATCGGTTTGCTATGCAAACTTGCATTGTTTTTTAATAAGTCTGGCCTATTTTTTTTTGTAATCATTAAAGATTGTTCTTTACGCCAATTCCTTATATTTTCGTGATGACCAGATATTAATACATCTGGCACCCTCTTACCTCTAAATTCTTCTGGTCTTGTATATTGTGGATATTCAAGTAAGCCTTCTGAGAAAGACTCTTCAGAAGTAGACTCTTCATTTAAAACTCCTTCTACATATCTACTAACAGAATCTATTAATACCATTGCTGGTATTTCTCCTCCGGTTAGCACATAATCACCTATCGAAATTTCCTCATCTACAATTTCATCTAGAACTCTTTGGTCAATTCCTTCATAATGTCCACACAATATAATTAAATGATTTTCTTTAGCTAAACTTTTTACTTTTTCTTGATTTAATACGGTTCCTTTTGGAGACATGTAAATTACTTTTGCATTTTCATCTTTTAAAGATGTATATGCATCATAAACAACATCTGGTCTTATAACCATTCCTGCTCCTCCACCATAAGGAGTATCGTCAACTTTTTTGTGTTTATCTTTTGAAAAGTCTCTAATATTAGTTAAATTTATTTCTATTAGATTATTTTCTACTGCTCTTCCTATAATGCTTTCTTTTAAAGAATTAAACATTTCAGGAAAAAGCGTAAGCACATCAAATTTCATTTTTCCTCCTATATTAAACCATTTAGTAAATGTACAGTTATTTTTTCATTTTCTATATCAATGTGTTTAATGACATTTTTTATTGCTGGTAAAAGAATTTGTTTTCCAAGTTCGTCTTTTATAACATAAATATCATTGCTTTTATTGTTATATATGTCATCTACTTTTCCAAGTAATATGCCATCTTCTGTATATACATTAAGCCCTATTAAATCTGCAATAAAATATGTATCATTAGGAAGCTTTCTTGCATCTTCCCTTTTTATTTTCAAATAGCACCCTTTTAATTTTTCGGCCATATTCATATCTTCAATGCCTTTTAATTTAAGTAATACTACTGTTTGTTGATACTTAACTTCTTCTATTTGCATTTCTATTAGTTCTTTTCCTTTTTCAACTAAAACATTTTTTAGTTCTTCGAAACGTTCTAAATCATCTGTAAAAGGTTTTACCTTAACTTGACCCTTTATTCCGAATGTATTTACAATTTGACCAACTTCAAAATATTCTTGCTTCATTTTACCTCTTCTTTTTTGAATTAATTTTAATCGATAAACTCGATTGTAATTCTTTTCTTTTCCTTTGCACCTAATGATCTCATAAGAGTACGAATTGCTTTTGCAACTCTTCCTTGTTTACCAATTACTCTTCCCATATCATTATTTGCAACTTTAACATCATATCTAACATCTTCCCCATTTACTTTTTCAGTAATTGTAACAGCAGATTTGTCATCTACAATGTTTAAAATGATACTTTCTAGAATTTCTTTCATCTAAAAAATCCTCCCTAAGTGTCTAAACCTAAAATTAGTTAGCTTTTTCAATTAAAGCTTTAACTGTATCTGTTGGCTTAGCACCATTTTTAATCCATTCTTCAACTTTTGCTTTGTCAAGAACGATTGTAGATGGTTCTGTCATTGGGTTATATGTACCAATTTTTTCGATAATTTTTCCATCTCTTGGGCTTCTTGAATCAGCTACTACTATGTGATAGAAAGGAGCTTTTTTCTTTCCTTCTCTTTGTAATCTTATTTTTACCATGTGAATTCACCTCCTTGAAATGTGATTTTATATTATGAACTAATATACTACTTCATTAAATTTTTCAAATCATTTGGATTTAATCCCTTCATCATCTTTTTCATATTTTTTTGATCTTGAAGTTTTTTCATCATTTTTTGTGTCATTTCAAATGATTTCATAAATTTATTGATTTCTGGAACTGATGTTCCACTTCCTTTTGCAATTCTTACTCTTCTATTACCATTTAATATTTTAGGATTTTTTCTTTCTTCTTTAGTCATAGAAGATATAATTGCTTCTATTCTTACAAATTCTTTATCATCAACTTTAACATCTTTTAATTGACTCATTCCTGGAATCATTTTTAATATTGATGAAAAAGAACCCATCTTTTTAACTTGTCTTAATTGTTTTAAATAATCATCTAAGTCTAACTCTTTTTTGTTTTTTAGTTGTTTTTCTAATTTTTCAGCTTCTTCTAAGTCTATTGCTTCTTCAGCTTTTTCTATGATTGATAGAACATCACCCATACCTAATATTCTAGATGCCATTCTATCTGGATGGAATACTTCAATATCACTTAACTTTTCACCAGTTGCTGCAAACTTAATTGGTCTGCCAGTTACTTTTTTTACAGATATTGCTGCACCACCACGAGTATCACCATCAAGCTTTGTAAGTATTACGCCATCTATTCCTAGAGCTTCGTTAAATGAAGTTGCAACATTTACTGCATCTTGACCTGTCATACTATCTACAACAAGCAATATTTCATGTGGTTTTACATTTTGTTTAACATTTTTTAATTCTTGCATAAGTTCTTCATCTATATGAAGTCTACCTGCTGTATCTAATATTACAACATCATTTAGTTTACTAATTGCAGTATCTATTGCTTGTCTTGCTATTTTTACAACATCTTTTGAATTTTCGTTTGCAAAAACAGGTATATTTAACTGTCCACCTACAACTTGCAATTGCTTTATAGCTGCTGGTCTATATACATCACATGCAACAAGTAGTGGTTTTTTACCTTGCTTTCTAAGTAAATTTGCAAGTTTACCAGCTGTTGTAGTTTTACCAGAACCTTGAAGACCTACTAACATAATTACTGTTGGAGGATTTGGTGTAAAATTTATTTTACTTTCTGTTCCACCTAATAATTCAACTAATTCATCTTTTACAACTTTAATAACTTGTTGCCCTGGAGTTAAAGATTTTAAAACATCTTGCCCTAAAGCCTTTTCTTGTATGGTATTTATAAACTCCTTAACTATTGCATAGTTAACATCTGCTTCTAGTAATGCAAGTTTTACCTCTCTTAGCATTTCTTTTAAGTCTGACTCTGTAATCCTTGTTTTACCTCTTAATTTTCTTGTTACTGCTTGAAGTTTTTCGGATAATCCTTCAAATGCCATACTTTTTCCTCCTTTATTTTTCTAGTTTAAACAAATTAGTTCTTTTCTAATTGTTTCAAGAATTTTTTGTGCTTTTTTATCTGATGATGTTTCTTGTATTTTATTTAATTGTTCCAATATAAGCTGTATTTGTTTTTCTTGATTTAACATCCTTTTCATAAATGAAAGCTTTTCTTCTAATTCGAAAAGTTTATTTTCCCCCTTCTTTATTACATCTCTTACTGCCTGCCTAGTAATATTACTATTTTCAGCAATTTCAGAAAGTGAAAGATCATTGTTATAATAATCATTAATGAATTCATATTGTTTTTCTGTTAGCATTTTACCATATATTTGACATAGCATGCTTATTTCAACATGTTTTTCCATTTTATCACTTCCTATTTTTTATGAAATACAAAAAGTATATCAGCATCACTTATGTAATGCTAATATACTTTACATCATTTTTGATAAAAAGTCAAGTGTTTTTAAGGATTTTGTTTAGTTTTTCTACTTTTTTATGGAGTATGTAAAGAATTTTGTGTAAAATGAAAAAATACCTTTTATGATATAATATA
>ERZ1673743.3038-NODE-3038-length-13526-cov-5.323584_pt1 | contig 13526 bp, 7 predicted proteins | sample MGYA00580197_ERZ1673743 | MGnify/ENA primary metagenome ERZ1673743 (study PRJEB41218, sample SAMN15661795) | gut metagenome | host: Homo sapiens | place: Canada: London | collected 2015-08-20/2019-03-30 | study: EMG produced TPA metagenomics assembly of... | reverse complement strand
GGATTGCTCCCTCAAGACCGCGGGCCGACGCGCCTGCGAGGGCGCTTGTGTTGTCAATGCCCACCTTGTCGTAGTTGGTGGCGATGTAGCTGTCGAGCAGGAACTTCTGACCGGCGGCGATCGAGGTGGTGCATTTCACCGACACGGCCTTCTTGCCGAGCATGGCGGCGGGATAGTCGAAGTGTACCGACTTCCAGCCGTTGTCACCTTCGGCGGCCTCGAGAGTGCCCAGTACGGTAGGCTCGGCATCGCCGTTGGCCTCGATAGTCACGGTCACGGGCGCTGTTGTGGCGTCGGCGTGGAAAGTGAACTCCACGTAACCCTTGTCAACGCCATCTGTCGAGAATTTGGGCAGCTCGACATAGAGATCCTGATCAGGTTCAAGGGAGAGGACCACGTTGCTCTCGGTGGGCGGAGCGCCGGCGGTAGCGGGGTCAACATAGTCGCCCATGCCGTAGACGAGGAACATGCCCTGTGCGTAGCCGTCGGCGAAATTGTCCTCCATCGGCAGGCTCTCGGGCTGTCCGAATATCGCGGCGAAGGCGTCTGATTCCTCCGATTCAAGGCCGTTGAACGCTTTCACGGTGTAGATGTGCATGGCCATTGTCTTGTCGGCATCGTCGGCCAGGCGCACGGTGGCGTTGAGCTCAGATGTCTCGGCCACGAGCTGGGGCTCCTCGGCACCGCGTATCGTCTCATACACGCGGTAAACAAGACCCTCGGGGTTGAGGTGAGTCTCACCCTCGTTGGCACATTCGGTCACGGCCTCCCATGCGATGGTGAAACCGAGGTTGTCGTCGGCGAGCACGGGCTGTCCGCTTACGACGGGAGCCTTGGGCTGATGCACGCCGCAGAATACCTCGACGGTGCTCTTGGGGCTCTGGCCCGCGGGCACGGTGACAGCCACGTTGTCGTCATTGTCGTCGACAACGCCGTCGCCATTGGTGTCGGGGTCAACACCCTCGGGGATGTATGAGTATTCGGGCGACTGCACGAACACGGTGATTTCCGAAACACCCTCGGCTGCGGCGATTTCTACAGAAACCTCCTGGCCGGGCTTGCCGGTGACGGTCTTGGTCTCGACGGCCGATTTCACCACGGCCACAAGGTCGAGGTCGGGATTCAGAGGAGCGGTAACACGTTCGTAAACGGGTTCGGTGATGACGGGTCCTTCACCCTCTACAGGTTCCTGTCCGGGTTCTTCCGGCTCGACCTCGACGAGCTCGCCGAAAGTGTTCAGCGGCATTGTGAAAGTAACGTCGGCCATGAGCGCGCCCGAAACCTTGCCTTCGGCGGCGAGACCGGTAACGGCGTCGGGATCGTCGGCGCCGGTCTCATGTAACCTGAGGCCTGCGGCCTGCACGGTAAGGGTAAGCTGGTCTTTCTCAGAGCAGCCGTGGATGCCCAGGAAGACTGTGCAGGGTGCCTCGAACCTGAATGGCCTGGTGACGTAGGTGGTCATTTTCTGTGAGGGTTCGGTCTCACGTATTACCTTGTTGGTCATCGCGGCGATCCAGGCATTGTTTTCGGTCGTCTGCAGAGTCTTCTCAAGTTCACCTTTCTGGTATATGTAGTTGTCTGATTCGGGGTCGAGGGCGTCAATCTGGTCTTTTATGGCCTGGATTTCGGCTTTCTGCTCATCGGTAAGTCCCGTGCTCCAGTAGAGCTCGCATGTCTCGTGATATTTGGGGCTCCCGCTGCTGAATGTCAGGAACAGTTCATATAACTGGTCGGCATCAGTCACTACGATGCCTTTTGCAATCATCCAGTCATCCATGGCCAGGTGTGTGTTGTACTTGATTTCGGCACCGTTCGATGTATACGAGAATCTCTTGTCGTCATCGTTGGCGTTGATGATCCGGCAGGTGTTGAAGGTGGTCTGGTCACGCAAGTCGAAAGTGGCCGGAGCGTTGAAGGTGTATGTTTCGTCAATCTCGACCTTGGCCTGGCGGGTGGCCACGCGGTCGCCGGCCTTTTCGCCGTCGACAAGCTTATATGTATGCACGCGGAACTCGTAGATCTCGCCGATAGAGAGGCCGGTGTAGCTCTTTTCGATGGTGGTGCCGGGGAGCCCCGAGAGCTGTTCGGGAGCCTCGGCCCCTGTCATGTAGAGGTCGGCATAGATTGTCTCGGCCGGGAGGTCGTTGCCTATCACGTCTTTCGAGGGGAGCGTGATGCTGAACGACAGACCGGCATGGGTGTAGTCGTTGGTGACGTCGCTGATGACGGCCACACCGGGGATGGTACCGTCGATTGACTCGCTGTGCACGCGGAAGAATCCCGTGTACCAGTTGCTGTCCTGATTCTCGCGCTGGGGAGTGCGGAGGTGGAAGGCGATGTAGTATTGCGTGCCGGGCTCTACGGAGGCATACAGTTCGCGGCTTGCCGGGTTGTGGCCGGTCTGCAGGTCGTTTTCAGAATAGATCACGTTCGCGCCGAGAGCGGCGATGTCGTTCGAGGTTGCCAGGCAGACGTCGTAGTCAGACAGGGCGCTGTAGTATGTGGCCACGCCGTAAGTGATTTTCAGGGCGCCGGTGGCGCTCCCCTCCCATACGGGGAGGATCAGCCAGTCGTCGGCCGCTCCGGTCTGAGGGTATTCATATACCCAGAGTCCTTCGTCATCGGCGGGGTTGAGGCCGATGGGTATATGCTCGCCGGATGTCTTCGGGTTGTAATAGAAAGTGTTGGCATCGCCGTTGGCATTCACGAAAGTTGCCCACAGCCCTTCGTCATTGTCGGGGATGAACGTGTATCCGTCGGAAATGAACGGCGGAAGCGGTTTCGATACCGAGAAGTCATCTGAGAGTGATGTGCCTGAAGTGTGCAGGCCGTCGGCGTCGGTGTATGACACGTTGCATGTGGCCTTGTGGGTTGATGCCTTCTGGAAAGTGAAGTCAGCCGATGCCGACGAACCGGGTGTGCCGGTCACGGTGGCTGTCATGTCGGTGTCGGCAATCGAGATGAGTGCCGACATCGGTGCGCCTGCGGCAATGTCGTTGCCTGATACATCTTTTGTGGGGAACTGGACTGTGACAGTGGCGGTGAGGCCGTCGGTGGTCACAGAGAGGATGGCGTCATCAGGAGCGGCGGGATCGACCTTGGTGACTGTCAGTTCGGAGATGTAGAAATACCATGCATTGCGTCTTGAGAGGCTCTGCAGGCCGAGGTTCCATATTCCGGCCTCGGGTATGGTGACGCGGAATGATTTCTGCTGGGGTGTGCTGTAGGGTGCGCCGTTCATGGTGATGTCGCACACGTCAACTTTGTCTGTGCCGGTGTGGGCGCCGGTGTCCTTGCCTTTACCGAAAGTCATGGCGAAACGCTCGAGGTCGGTCTGGTACTGCCAGCATTTGAACGTGACGTCATATTGCGCGGCCTCAAGCTGTGTGTCGGGCAGGAACAGCCAGTCGTCTGTGTTGTCATATTGGTTCTGGTACTCCCATTTGAAAACCGGGCCTGATGCCTGCGAGCTGGTCTCGGATTTCCATCTTGATCCCGAGCCAGAGTCGGTGTTGGCGTTGAAGGTCACGCAGTCTGACGAAAGGTACGGGGTGCCGTAGGGCGAGATGGTGGTGGCGACCTCATTGTAGTTTACGGGGGGCACGAACGGCGTCTCCTGCGCGGTGGCCGGAATCCCGGTCGCGCATATCGCCGCAGCGAGTGCCATGCCGTAATGAAGTAAAATTCTCCTCATGTAAGCGATGGATAGATTGATTAAATATTGATTGAACTTCACGGAATATGCCCCAGGCGCCCTTTGAGAGCCTGTGGCGGGTTTTTGAAACACTTATGCGCAAAAATACATAAAATTTGTGAATTTTGTGTGTTTTTGTGGTGAATTTAACTGTTTGTCTTGAATTTTGGTGGCGGAAACGGGCGGGGGCGGTCAGAGTTGCCCCTGCTCGATAAGGGTGGCGACGCGCTCTATGATGGCGTCGTCAGAATTCTTGTCGGGACGGTAGTCCCCCTTGAGGTTCACGCCGAAGAGGCGCCCGAACCCCTGCCAGAATGTGGCGCGGAACGAGCCTAAGAAGGCTTTCAGGATGTCGTAGCCGCTCTGGTCGGTCTGGCGGCGGATGAGTTTCACAAGCATTTTGGCCTGTGATTTTGTGAATTTCCTGAGCGCGGGCTTGTACTGCTCGAACACGGCGCCCTCCATCTGTTTCAGGTAACGCTCGCGCTCCTGCTGGGTAGGGAGTGTCTCGATGTACTCGTATGTCTCAAGCAGGGTCTCGGTGATGAGCCGCGCGTAGGGGAGGGCCTTGCGTACGTCGCGCACGGTGCGCCAGTAGAATTCCTCCTGTTTCTTGTTCTTGAATTTCAGCGGGGGGAACACGGTGATTTCGTTGAAGACGAGCACCAGCACGGTGTCACCCTCGGCGCTGACTGTGTGGTATTTGCCGCGGTAGACCTTACGCATCAGCGAGTTCCGGCCACCTACGGCGGCAAGCTCCGGGTCCTGGCCGGTGTCGGGCGGGGTGGGGGCCACAGGTGAACCGGCGGCCAGGGCTGTGGCCGCCGTCAGCATGATGATGAATATGGCAAGGAGGCGTCGTGTCATTTTACGGGGATTATTTCCGATGAGAGAGGGTACCAGAGATAGCCGCGCACCTGACCGCCCACGCGGCCCGAGAGCAGGCCCACGTAGTCGCGCACCTGCTCGAAATAGCGGCGCGGCCTGTGGTGGCCGAACTTGTAGTCGATCACGCTCACCGAGCCGTCGGGGTGCCAGACCACGCGGTCGGGGCGTTTCACGGCTCCGGGCACCGAGGCGGGGCGCTCGTTCACCACGCGCGTGAACCCCTCGAACCAGTGGCGCACACGCGGGTCGTCGAGAGCGCGGGTGAGCAGGTCGCGGCATTCGGCCTCGTCGGCCTCGCTGAGATGGCGACGGTATGCCGCGCGGCGTATGGCGGCGGGGAGGTCGCGGCGGTGACGCACCGAGGCCAGCACCGAGTGGAGGAACGTGCCGCGGTCGCGCGGGCCGGCCTCGGGGTCAATATCGACCGAGAGCTCGCCGCGCTCGGCCACGGCATAGCGGGCCAGGGGTGAAAGGGGTGGCCGGGGTGTGCCGGTGGAGTGGGGAGCGCCGGCATTGCCGGCGCCACAGTCTGGAGTGGCGGCCACCTGGGTGGCACCGGCGGTTTTGGGGGCACCGACGGGTGCCGTGGGGTGCCCGAAGGTGAAAAGCTCGCAGTTGGGGACACCGGTGGCGGTGGCAGTGTCAGTGGCGTCAGACCCGTCTGACGCCACTGACTTCAGGGGGGTGAGCCAGGGGGCCAGGGGGTCAGAGGCCACGAAGGCGGGGGTGGCGCGCTCCATGGCCTGGCGGATGCGCTCGCCCAGGCGCTCGGAGTCAGGTTTTGTGGCGCGCTGGGCATAGATGCACAGCTCGTTTACTGCGCGGGTAGTGGCCACGTAGGCCACGTTGAGGCTGTCGAGGCGCGAGCGGCGCACGGTGGTCTCGTACTGGGGCGCGAACGCCTCGAAACTCCGGTTGGTGGAGGTCTGGGGCAACGGCATCACCGGCGGAATCAGCGCCGGGTCTATGCCGGGGAAGTCATCGGGGTCGAGGGTGTACCAGGCGCGGTCAGAGGGGTTCACGTAGTCCATGGTGCGGTCCATGAATGGCACATGCACGCAGGGGAATTCCAGGCCCTTGGCCTTGTGGATGGTCATCACCGAAAGGGCGTCGAGCCCTTCGGGTGCCGAGAGGGTGCGCGCCGAGCCGGTCGAGTCCCACCATTCGAGAAACGACTCCACATCGTTGTGGCCGGTATCCTGGTAGTCGAGCACCAGATCCTGCAGGGCGGTGATGAAGGCGCAGTCGCGTTCGAGGGCGCGCGGGGTGAGGGCCTCGGCAATCAGCCTCTCCACAAGCTCGAAGAGGTTGGGGCAGTTCACCAGCGATTCGGGGTCGGAGAAGATGGCCGAGTGGCGCGAGGGGTGAGTGGCGGCAGCGGAGGATGCCGGGGATGCGGGGGCTGGCGGAGATGTGGGGGCGGGGGAGCCTGCAGGGGGAGTGCCGCATTCTGCGGCACCACGGTCAGTGGTGGCACCACATTCAGTGGGGGTGGCCATGGTTTCCTCGAGGGCCAGGGCGAGGGCTTCGGCGGGGGTGCGGGGCACGTCGCTGTCGTAGAGGGCCAGCTGGTAGCGGTGGATCAGGCGGCGGCGCAGCCACTCGCCGTTTATTACGCGCACCGGGTTGCCGTCGGCATCGGTGCGGGTGATGTCGGCCACCGTCTCGGGGGTGATGATGAGCCTGAGCAGGTTTATTACCGTCTTTACCGAGGGGTTGGCACTGATGGTCAGTGAGTCTGACGAGACGATGCGCATGGGGCCGAAACACCAGTCGGGGGCATTTACGCGCCTGAGCAGATGCTCGATAACATGTTTCCCCTCCTTGCGGCCGCGTACCAGTACGGCGATATCGCCGGGGGTATAGCCCGCGGCAAGCTGACGCTCGATCGAGGCGGTGAGGGCGTCGAGCGAACGGGCGGCATAATCTTCATCGGCGGCGGGGAAGAAACGGGCCTCGACATACCCTTCGGGCATGGCGCCCGGGGCGCGGTCGGGAATCTTCTGCACCAGGCCGGCGTAGGTGGTGGCGGTGACCCCGTCGGAGAGCGACGCCTCGTCGACCATGGCGGCCAGGGCGCGGTAGAGGGTGTTGTTGAACCGCACCACCAGCGGCGCCGAGCGCCAGTTGGTGTTCTCGTCGATGGTGTGGCCGTGCTGTTCGATGGCGTCGCGGCCGAAACGCGCGGCCACCGAGTCGGCGGCGACGTGGCCCAGAAGCTCTGGGTCTGAGTTTCGGAAACGGTAAATGCACTGTTTCTCGTCGCCGATTATGAGGTTGTCGAGTCCGCGCGACATGCTTTCGAGCACCAGCGGGTGCAGGTTCTCCCACTGCATGCGCGAGGTATCCTGGAACTCGTCGATAAGGAAATGCTCGATGCGCGAGCCCACGCGGTCGTAGATGAAGGGCGCCTCGGCCTCGTCGATGAGGTCGCGCAGCAGGTCGTTGGTGTCGCCCAGGAGGAATGTCTCGTTCTCGTGGCAGTATTCGCTGAGCGAGCGCGTGGCGTGGCCGAAGAGACTGAGCAGGTAGAGGTTGCGGCGCACATAGTCGTACATCATGGCCCGCTGCAGCGGGGCGAAAGCCGCCACGGCGGTTTCGATTGTGTCGCCCACGGCATCGCGCAGGGCTGTGTCGGCCTTGGTGCGCACATTCTTCAGGGGCGACTGGCGGCCGTCGAGGGCCTTTGTCACGTCGGCGGGTAGCGTGCGGGGGCGCTCCCCGCGGCACAGGCTCTCGCAGAATTTAAGCACGCCGGCGCGCACTATGCGGTCGGCGCCGAGGTCGAGGATGGCGCGTGCCGCGCGCCGTGCGTCGTCGACAGCGTGCGCCGACGCGTCGTAGAGCGCCTGGCGGAAGGCTGTGACGCGCGCCGGGTCGGAAAGGTACTCCTCCATCTCGTGGCGGTGGAACTTCCAGGTCTCGTTGATGAGCGAGTTGATGAACGACACCACGTTGCCGAACACCCCCGACGAGCGCGACAGCAGCTGCGCGCCACGGCCGTCGGCGGCCTCCTGGAGCATGAACTGCTCGATGGTGTGCTCAAGGTGGCGGCGCCGCGCGGCGGCGGTGCGGTCTGCCCCCTGCGCCTCGGGGCGGTTCAGGTCGGTGAACATGTCGGCCACCGATGATGCCACGGGGAACTCCTGCGAGATCTCGAGACTGTAGTTCTCGGGCAGGTCGAGGTCGCGGGCGAATGACCTCACGATGGTCTGGAAGAACGAGTCGAGGGTCGACACGTTGAAGTACGAGAAGTTGAAAAGCAGGTCTGACAGGGCGCGTGCCGAGGCCTCGGCCACGCTCCGGGGCGTGGCGTCGAACACGCGGCAGAACTCGTCGATGTAGTTGGAGTGCGGTGCCCCGGGCTTGCCCTGACGCGAGAGGTTGTACAGCTCCTTGACGATGCGCTGTATCATCTCTTCGGTGGCCTTGTTGGTGAATGTGACGGCGAGGATGGCGCTGTGGGCCTTGCGGCGTCCGAAACCGTACGCCGAGGCCGGGCGCAGACGCTGGCGTCCGTCTTCGCCGGTATATCCCAGCAGCAGCCGCAGGTATTCGCGGGCCAGGGTGTATGTCTTGCCTGAGCCGGCAGAGGCCTTATGGATTTTCAGCACCGTTGTCAGGTTTTTGCGTGAAGTGGTTGCGTATCACCCGTGCCTTGGCGGGGCCTACGACTTCGGCGAGGGCGTCGACCGATGCGGCCGCTATGCGTTTCACCGAGCGGAACTCCTTGAGCAGCGCCTGCTCGGTGGCGGGGCCCACGCCGGGAATCTGCGACAGCTCGCTCTGTATCTGTGCTTTCGAGCGGCGGTTGCGGTGATGGGTTATGCCGAACCGGTGCGCCTCGTCGCGCAGATGCTGCACTACCTTGAGCGATTCGGAATTCTTGTCGATGTAGAGCGGCACGGAGTCGCCGGGGAAGTAGATCTCTTCCAGGCGCTTGGCTATGCCCACTATGGCAATGCGTCCGCGCAGGCCCATATCGTCGAGAGCCTCGACGGCCGACGAGAGCTGTCCTTTGCCGCCGTCGACCACGATGAGCTGGGGCAGGTCGTCGGGAGCCTCGGTCATCAGGCGGGTATAGCGGCGGGTAAGCACCTCTTTCATCGAGGCGAAGTCGTCGGGGCCTACCACGGTCTTTATGTTGAAGTGACGGTAGTCTTTTTTCGATGGCTTGGCGTCGCGGAACACCACGCACGATGCCACGGGGTTGGTACCCTGTATGTTAGAGTTGTCGAAACACTCAATGTGGCGCGGCAGTTCGGTAAGGCGGAAATCGGCCTTGATGCGTTCGAGGGTGCGTTCGGCGCGTTTCTCGGGGTCGAGGCGCTCAAGCTGTTTCAGGGCGTCGACACGGCTCTGGCGTGCGTTGCGGGTGGAGACATCGAGCAGTTTCGCGCGGTCGCCGCGCTGCGGCACGGTGAATGTCACCCCCTCGAATTCAAGCTCGGGGCTCACGGGCACCACCACCTCGTCGTAAGTGAGGCCGAAACGGGTCTTCACCTCGTCGACGGCATAGCCCAGGAGCTGGGCGGCCGACTCGTCGAGGCGCCGCTTATACTGCAGCGTAAGCGACCGCACCACGGCGCCGCGGCGCACGTGCATGTAGTTGATGTAGACGTCGGCCGAGCCGTCGTCGTCGATGCCGAACACGTCGATCTGGTCAAGCACCTGGCTGACTATGGCGCTCTTCGCGTGGTAGCGCTCGATGAGCAGATATTTGCGCTTGAGTTCCTGGGCCTCCTCGAACCGCAGCTGTTCTGCAAGACGCGCCATCTCTGAGCGCAGGTGTTCCATCAGCTCGCCGGTCTCGCCGCGCAGTATCTGTTTTATGCGGTCGATCTGGGCGCCGTAATCCGCCTCGTCGACCTTGCCGACACAACACCCGCCGCACCGTTTCAGGTGGTACTGCAGGCACAGGCGCCCCTTGCCGCGGGCTATCGACTCGGGGGTGACGGCCATGTTGCATGTGCGCAGGGGGTAAAGCTCGCGTATCAGGCCGATGACGGCGTGCGCCATCGAGGCCTCGGTGTAGGGGCCGAAGTATTTCGAGCCGTCCTTGAGCCGCTGGCGGGTGACGAACACGCGCGGGAACATCTCGCGCGTCACGCAGATCCAGGGGTACGACTTGTCGTCTTTGAGCAGCACGTTGTAGCGCGGCTTGTACTCCTTGATCATCGAGTTCTCGAGGTTGAGCGCGTCCTGCTCGGTGGGCACCACGATGTAGCTCATGTCGGCTATGGCGCGCACGAGCATGTTGGTGCGCAGAACATCGTGGGTGCGGTTGAAATATGACGACACGCGGCGCTTGAGGTTCTTGGCCTTGCCGACATATATCACCGTACCGTCGGCGTCATAGTACATGTAGACGCCCGGCGACTGCGGCAGGATGGCGATTTTGTCCTGCAGCTGCTGTGATTTGTCCTTCGAGTGTTTGCCCATTGCAATACAAAGTTACAAAAAACACACTTATTATGGTGGGAATTAACAGAAATTGATTAATTTTGCCTTCCGATGGCGTGTTATAATCTGTGCCGGCCCGGGTGCCGGCCGCGGTTATATGCGTCAAACAAGCCTCTAACAGCTAAGAGAAATGTCAAAAGTTATCATTATAGGTTGCGGTGGCGTCGGCACCGTTGTGGCGCACAAGTGCGCGCAGAACCCCGGCGTGTTCAGTGAAATCGTGATTGCGTCGCGCACGCAGAGCAAGTGCGAGGCCACCCGCCGGGCCATTGTGGCCGCCGCCGAGAAGGCCGGCCGCGCCCTGCCGCAGATAACCACCGACCGTGTCGATGCCGACTCGGTTGAGGATCTGGTGGCCCTGTTCAACCGCCACAATCCCGAACTGGTGATCAACGTGGCGCTCCCTTACCAGGACCTCACCATCATGGACGCCTGTCTGGAGTGCGGTGTGAACTACCTCGACACGGCCAACTACGAGCCGCGCGACGAGGCCCACTTCGAGTATTCGTGGCAGTGGGCATACCGCGAGCGTTTCGAGAAAGCCGGGCTGACGGCCATCCTCGGCTGCGGTTTCGACCCGGGCGTCTCGGGCATCTTCACCGCCTACGCCGCCAAGCACTGGTTCTCGGCAATGGAGACCCTCGACATCGTGGACTGCAACGCCGGCAACCACGGCAAGGCGTTCGCCACCAACTTCAACCCCGAGATCAACATCCGCGAGATCACCCAGCCGGGCCGTTACTGGCTCAACGGCAAGTGGGAGGGCACAGGCCCCCTGGAAATCCACGCGTTGCTGACATACCCCGGCATCGGCCCCCGCGAGTCGTACCTGATGTATCACGAGGAGCTTGAGTCGCTGGTGCAGAACTTCCCCACAATCAAGCGCGCCCGTTTCTGGATGACTTTCGGCCAGGAATACCTCACACACCTGCGTGTTATCCAGAACATCGGCATGGCCCGCATCGACGAGATCGACTACAACGGCCAGAAGATCGTGCCTCTGCAGTTCCTCAAGGCTGTGCTCCCCAACCCCCAGGATCTGGGCGAGAACTACACCGGCGAGACCTCGATCGGCTGCCGTATCTCGGGTCTCGACAAAGAGGGTAAACCGCTCACATACTACATCTACAACAACTGCTCGCACTCCGAGGCATACAAGGAGACCGGCATGCAGGCCGTGAGCTACACCACCGGCGTGCCCGCCATGATCGGCGCCATGATGTTCCTCACCGGAAAATGGAACAAAAAGGGTGTGCACAACGTTGAAGAGTTTGACCCCGATCCGTTCATGGAGCAGCTGCCCCTGCAGGGTCTTCCCTGGCATGAGGTGGTGGGCGCCGACCTCGAGGTCGACAAGATCGACTGAGTTTAACCCCATTGAAAATCACGAATATGGCAGAAGACAAATACCGCGAGACTATCGCGAAGTCGGCTGTGACGACCGATGACGCCGCCGTGGCCGCCGAGGTGAAGAAAATCCTCGACAAGTCGCTTAAGGAGAACATGAACGCCGACATCTACAAGTTCCTGTTCAACTGCATAGACCTCACCACGCTCAAGTCAACCGACTCGCCGCAGTCAGTGGCCGATTTCACCGAGCGTGTCAACGCTTTCGATGCCGAGCATCCCGAGATGAAGAATGTGGCCGCCATCTGCGTCTACCCCAACTTCGCGCCTGTGGTGCGTGCGGTTCTTGAAGTATCGTCGGTCGACATCGCCTGCGTGGCCGGTGGTTTCCCCTCGTCGCAGACCTTCCCCGAGGTCAAGATCGCCGAAACGGCGCTGGCCGTCGAAGGTGGTGCCGACGAGATCGATATCGTGCTCAATGTGGGTGACTTCCTCGACGGTGACTATGAAGGCGTGTGCGACGAGATTTCGGAAATCAAGCATTCGTGCCGCGACGCCCGTCTGAAGGTAATTCTCGAGACCGGTGCCCTGAAGACGGCCCGCAACATGCGCGACGCCGCCATCCTGGCCATGTACTCGGGTGCCGACTTCATCAAGACCTCGACCGGCAAGGAGTACCCCGGCGCGTCGCTCGACGCCGCTTACGTAATGTGTCAGTGCATCAAGGAGTATTACGAGCAGACAGGCCGCATGGTCGGGTTCAAGCCCGCAGGCGGCGTGCGCACCCCCGAGGATGCCGTGTCGTATTACTGCATCGTGCGCGAGGTGCTGGGCGAGAAATGGCTCACCAACGAGTTCTTCCGCCTGGGTGCGTCGGGTCTGGCCAACAACCTGCTCACCGTCATCTTCGGCACCGAGACAAAATTCTTCTAACCAATACGGCGCGCAAGCCTGACAGCATAGGGTCTTTAGGGTCTTTAAGGTCTTTAGGGACTATAGGGTAGTCAGGGAGGGCGCCGGCAACTCACATTCTCAGTGGAATACTGGACCATCATCGACAACAGCCATGCCGGCCCGTTCACGGCCGGCCAGCTGGCTGATATGAAAATCACCCCCGACACGCTTATCTGGCACGAGGGGCTAACTGACTGGACGCCGGCGCGCGACATCGCGTCGCTGGCGCCGCTGTTTGCGGCGCCAGCACCCTCGGATGCATCCGAGGGTGCCATGGCTCAAGAGGCCACCGAAGTCGAGGTACCGGCCGAGACCGAGATAGAAATCGAGGTTTCAGCTACCCCGCAGGAGCCTCAGCAGCAGGAACAGGCTCCCGGCCCTCAGCCATACGAGCCGTATCAGCCATATCAGCCTTACGGGCAGCAGAATCCCGGTCAGCCTTACGGTCAGCCCGGGCCTCAGCCCTACGGCCAGCCGATGATGCAGGCTCCCGCCGAGGAGTGCCCTCCCACATACCTGGCATGGTCTATCGCCGTGACCATACTCTGCTGTCTCATTTTCGGTGTGGCTGGCATAATCTGCTCGACGCAGGTAAAGTCGGCCTGGCAGCGCGGCGACATGTGCAAGGCGCGCCGCATGTCTGAGTGGGCACAGTGGTGCATAATCCTCTCGATTGTGGGCGGTCTGCTCTGGATACCTCTCCAGATGGCTTTCAGCTCGTTCTCGATCGGTGACTTCAACTTCTGACCGGCGTGACTCAGCCTGACCGGCGCAAGCCACGTAGCAGCGGGGCCGCGGCGATAGCGATATCGGCCGCGGCCCTGTTGTGCGTCTATACCGTGGTGACGGGGCTTACGGGCTGGATGCCGCGCTGTCCGTTCAAGATGGTTACCGGCCTTGACTGCCCCGGATGCGGCTCACAGCGGGCGCTTATGGCCCTTCTGCACGGCCATCCGCTCGAGGCCTGGAGCTACAACCTGTTCCTGCCGTTTGCCGTGGCCTACATTGTTGCCCTGCTGGTCGTGCCGCGCGGCACGCGCCTGTGCCGTGCCCTGGAATCGCCGGCCGCCCTCTGGACCCTCCTGGCCCTCATCGTGGCCTGGACCATGCTCCGCAACCTCATCTGACCCCTCCCACAGCCTCCACAGGCCGTCAGACCCGTCCGACAAGTCCGACTTTT
>ERZ1673743.3030-NODE-3030-length-13559-cov-5.884479_pt1 | contig 13559 bp, 9 predicted proteins | sample MGYA00580197_ERZ1673743 | MGnify/ENA primary metagenome ERZ1673743 (study PRJEB41218, sample SAMN15661795) | gut metagenome | host: Homo sapiens | place: Canada: London | collected 2015-08-20/2019-03-30 | study: EMG produced TPA metagenomics assembly of... | reverse complement strand
CTGATAATCGTAGGTTCCGGATGGAATGATCCATGAAAGAATCGCCACCAGAAGTACAACGGATGCTACGATAATCAGGGTGTCTGGCATTGCCAGTTTTCTTTTTCTCTTTCCCGTCATAAATGACTCCCCCTTTAGATAGATGGATTATAAAAACTATTCGCTTTGCCTGAAGAGTTTTACACTTTTTTCTTATGTATACCTCATACATTTATCCACTCCGCAAACAGCAATTATAAATTCATAATACACTTCGTATACTGTGGAGTCAATTAAAATTAACGTGTTAAATGCCCCGCCAGGGGAAATGATGAAGTTTCCTTTGGCGAGGCATTAAAAACCTTATGTTGAACTGTTGAACTGCTAGAACATGTCTTTCTCTTACTTTAAGACTACCGGATCATGTTTGAAAACGGCTCTATGTTATTATTTTAGTGTAATCGTGTTATCCTTCAGATTATACCCGATCACATCATCCCAGTTTCTCCGAAGGGCAATCTCTGCGGTGAGATTGGTATCATCATAAACAATAGACCACTGGGTATTACTGGTAACTTCCTCCTCTGACGGCTCCTGTGATGCGGCCTTCAAAGCCTCCCATGCAACATCACTGGTGTAAACTTCCTCATAGTCAAAAATGGCTTCCATTTTGTCATACCGCTCTTTTCCGTGACCGTAAATGCCATTCTTCTGATTCGGAAGGACTTTATCCTCATAGAGTCCAAAGAAATTCGTGATGGAGCGTATTGGTGTGGCAACCATTTCTCTGGTTTCGCTTTCACAGTCATACTCCACTACTCTGCCGTCACCGGAAGCATCTGTGATTTAAAAATGATAATCTCTGCCGCTTGTAGCAAACATGTCATACTGGTTCAGAAGCTCTATGGCTTCTTCTGTAGTTGCCGCGCGGTCCAGGATCAAACGGATCACAAGCGTGGTTCCGATCACCGGTCTGCCTGTATTCTGGTGAACGGGTTCGCTGTCCAAAGTAAGGACTGCAATAGATACCCCCTTTTCATTCATGCCATCCAGGCAGATAAATGGTGCTGTTAATGTGGCAAGCTTTTTCTTCATACTCGCATCCGGAATATTTGCCGAGATATTATCCAATGCTGCGAAAGCCACGGATTTGTATCCATCTTTCGGTTCACAGTAAACCAGCATTGCGGAAGTATCCCGTTTGAAATCATAGTTTCGGCCCATCAGCACATTTCCGTCTGCTTCCTGCAGGGTAAAAGCACTGCAGCCAAAATCCGGTGCTTTAATATGTACTGGCAAGATAGGAAGTGCCTCTTTCACAATGGCATCAACAAAGCTCTGGTTATCTGTTATGCCGTATTCGATCAGCCGATCCAGATCATAATCATATTTCACATCCATGCGATACAGATTATACTCGTCATAATCTGTCACTTTCTGTATACTGCTTATAGTTTGAAAACGCCCCTCATACACTGAAATAAAACCACCAGCAGCCACTATCAGAAGCAAAAGAATCACCAGTAAAACCGTACGGATTATCTTATGTTTCTTCGATTGTGTCTTCATCTGCATACCCCCTCCGCAATATTTTTGATATAATCATTATACTGGATTAAATAATAGGTATGCAAGACAATTATTGGATATGACTTGTTTTTCTGTTGAATTAACCTATTTTATCCATAACCTAACCAATGCGTGTTTAAAAAACTGAAATCAAACGCGTTCTATGAATTTGGCTCACTACCTTATAAACAACAAAGAGCCGGATTTCTCCGACTCTTTGTTTAACTATTTCTGATTTATTTAATTTCATATTTTCAAAAATATTTTCCTGTTTCATTCCAAAACTTCATAAACTATTGTCTCATATGGTTTCAGGCAAATTTCACCGTTTACAATTACATTATCATATAAGGACCGCATCTGTTTTTTCAGCACGATTTTCTGTTCTAAATCCATATAGTTCAGAACAAAGAAGTATTTCTTATTTCCTTTCACACGCTGAATGACTTCCACCTCCTGTGGAGTCTGGAGCATCTCCTGGAACGGTTCCAGAATTCCTGTGTATTCTAACAGCACCTTCATGTTTTCTCTGGAAAAAGTACTGCCAAAATGAATTGCATATCCCTTTCCTGTATTCTTTCTGATTACGGCTGGTTTTCCTGCGTAATAGCTATTGTCGTAGAAAGCCAGAGTTTCTCCCTCCTCTACAGGCTCCATAATGTCGTTAAATATTGGCATGTCAATCGTCTGACCGTCCCAGTTGGCGGTGACAGACGGCTCTGCTGGACTTGTGAATGTAAAATCTCTCACATCCGAACCAGTAATTTTCTGCAAAAGTCCGGGCTGCGGAAGCATAACACATTTGCCATTTTCCTGCTTATATCCGGAACGGCAGCCTATGATCAGGATTCCGCCATTTGCTACATATTCTTTAAGTAAAGCAGCTCTTTTTCCCGTCATAATAACAGGATGTGCATAGATGAGCACCGGATATTTCTGCAATTCCTTTATATCTGTATCCTCGTTCAGATATAACGTATTATATGGGGTGTGATAAATTTCAGAAGCAATGAAGATTTCTTCTGAGCTCTGCGCTTCCACCCTTCTATGCCATGCATCCACATTGGTATCCCACATATTGTCGTAGTCTTTTAATACTCCAAATGCAGCGGTGTAATCCGCTCCGCAAACTTCATCCAGACACTTTAATTTATTATAAAAGTCTTTTACCTCTGCCAGCTTACGGTTATCCCGATTGTCATAATCCAAAATTCCATGCCAGTACATTTCTGTACTAAAAGTACAGGTTCTCCACCTGAAAAAAGAAATATAATCTGCGCCATGGGCTACACTCTGCATTGCCCAAAGTGTAAGCTGACCAGGTCTTGGTGCCGGACCTTCCATTCTTGTAGTCCATCCACCTGCCCCGGACTGCTGTTCCATAATACCAAAATGAGGACATATGGAACGTACTTCCGTTAGATTTTTACTCCAATGACGGTCATTCAGGTCTTTCGCGGTCTTCGGATCTCTGTTCAACCCAAATGCAAAGCTTGGATAGGAATCATATGTATAAACATCCAGGCATTCCTCTGCCATCTTGTGATTATCCAGATTCCAGAACATACCATTTGTGGTGATATAGTCTCCGGCTTTCTTATACTTCGAGATTATTTCTGCCTGCATTTTACAGAAAGAAATTGTACTTTCTGAAATGAAGCGGTAATAATCCAGCCTGAGATGTGGATTGTAACCATTATTTAACACCGGTCGCGGAACATAAATCTGCTCCCAGTCCGTATAGGTCTGATTCCAGAAAACAGTTCCCCATGCCTCATTGAGATTATCCAAAGTTTTATATTTCGCTTTAAGAAAAGTTCGAAAAGCAACTGAATCTGCCTCTGAATAAAATTCATCCACCTCACAATTCAGCTCATTGTCAATCTGCCACCCCACAATCGCCGGATGTTTGCCGTAATGCTGCGCCAGCTTTTCTACGATCCTTGCAGATAATTCTCTATATTTTGGTGAATTGTAATTATAATGTCTTCTGGCTCCATGACGATAGGGAACTCCATCCTGACGGCAATTTAAAACTTCCGGGTATTTTTCCGTAAGCCACGCTGGTGGTGTGGCAGTAGGTGTTCCAAAAATCACCTGCATTTCTTCCAGTTTACATAATTCCAGAAATTCATCCCAGAAATCAAATACAAAATCATCCTCCTCCGGCTCCACTTTGTTCCAGGCAAACTCTGCCACGCGAATCACAGTAATCCCTGCCGCCTTCATTCTCTGTAAATCATCCTGCCATAATTCTCTGCTCCAATGTTCTGGATAATAACAGGTTCCCATGGTCATTTCTTTCCATTGAAAATTTTGTGGTTTTCTCATTATCTTCTCCTTTGTCCAGAATCCCAATATTGAACGATTTTTAAAATGCATTGCTTATCCCAAGTATAACATTTGAATGAACTTCTTTCACCTATTCTATGAAGCTAAAATTCGTTTTTTGGGATAAAAAATAACTTTCTCTCCACTTTTTCGTATTGTCTGTTCATATTTTGATATTAATAGTTCACATCTCAATAGACGGCTCCTGGTTTAGAGCGTGTTTGATCATGGTCAGCCGAGGAAATAAGCTTTTATTCCTTCTGCCATTCCTTTTACCATCTTTTTCTGGTAAGCTTTGGTCTGCATTTTCCGGTCCTCGGTTGGATTGGACATATAACCCATTTCGATGAGAGTGGTGGGGACTTTGCTCCAGTTGTTGCCGGTCATGGTGTCGGTCTGCCAGATGTATTCTTTGTGGCAGCCAGTTGCTTTTACGTAAGCATCAAGGACTGACTGGGAAAGTGCATAGCTTTTTTCGTATAATTTAGATGAGACAAAGCGGTTGTTCTTTGTAACACAGATGGTCATGGCGCCGTTTGTGCTGGAATTACTGCTGCCGTTGGCGTGAATGCGCAGGTATGCGTCTGCTTTGGCTTTGTTGGCTACTTTGGCGCGCTGAATGCAGCTTAGAGAATTTTTACTGTTTGTTCGGGTCATAACCACTTTGCACCCCTGCTTCTTCAGCGCCGTGGAAAGCTGTTTCGCCACTTTTAAAGTCAGCTGATACTCAGAAACACCTGTTGCGATACCTTCTGTGCCGGAAGTATCCTTCGCTTTCATTTCACTGGAACCTGGTCCCAGCGGTTCATAGCCGCCGGCTACCACACCGGTGTGTCCTGGATCCAGTACTACTACCGGAGTCCAAATTCCCTTGCTGTTTATTTTTCTGCCCTGAATTGTGGTGTTTACTCGCATTTTGCCTGTTTTTTTCGAAAAATAGCGATAATGATTGCGTATATGCTGCCAGCCAATGCACATGATGCCTTTCGAATTGAAATAATACCAGGCACCATCAATCTGTTGAAAACCGGTTAGTTTCCTGCCATTACGGTAACAATAACGCTTACCGCCTTTCTTTTTCCAGATTACAGAAGACTGTAGTGGAGCGGTAGTTACTGTATTTTTGTCCAAAGGTGTAGCTCCCTCTTGTGCATTAGTCTCTGCCTGTGCAGTGATAATTGCCAGCTGTTCCATCTCCGGACAGGAAATCCCCAAAACTCCTGCCAGAATCATTCCTGTAAATAATCTGTTTAAATTTCTCTTTCCCATTTTCTTCCCCTAAAATCCAGCTTTTTAGCAAAGAGCCGGAATCCTCCGGCTCTTCGCTTAGCTTAATTCATTTTATTCCATATTCTTCCATCAACTTTTCACAATATTCAGGATCATCCAACGCAAGTTGTAAGTCAGCCATTCGGTCAGAAGCCAGCAATGCTTTCATTAAAGCAGTCATTCTAGCGCTGCCCTCTTTTCTGCCTTCTTCTCTTCCTCTCTCTTCACCAACCTTCAATCCATCATCATAAATCATTTGGCCTAATCTTGTCATCGCAACAACCTCCTTTATCTCTTCCAAATCACTTCCCTGCAAAAACTTATCCGCCATTGTATATAATATCGCTACGGTCTTTTCTGCGGTTACTCTGGTATCCTGTTTTGCAAGCAATATCGCTGTTTTTATAGTATCTTTCCGATCTTGTTCGCTACTCATCAACGGTGTTAATGAGTTCAATATAATACGGACAGATATCCTCATACTCCCCATTTTTCAATCTGAATCCTCCCGGAATCACACCCAGCTGGCGAAATCCAACTCTCTCATAAAGATGTCTTGCATGAACATTACTTGCCACAACCGCGTTAAACTGCAGTACACGGAAGCCATGTACTTTTCCCTGGGCTACGCAATCCTTTACCAGCTTTTCTCCAATATGAAGTCCGCGGCTGTCGCGGGATACGGCATAGCTTGCGTTGCAGATGTGTCCGCAACGGCCTACATTGTTCGGATGAAGAATATATAATCCAAGAACCTGTCCATTTTCCATATTCTCGGCTACCGCTGTATAAGTCTGCGCTGCGAAAAATTCCGCGCCGGTTTTCTCATCCAGACATTCTTCCTGTGGAAATGCCACGCCATCTTCCACAACCTCATTCCAAATGCGAATCATAGCCGGAAGATCTTTTTCCTCATATTTTCTTACGATAATTTTGTTTTCCATAATGACTCTCCTCAATTTCACTTTATCGTTTCATTTATTGTTACTGAGGGTGCTCTAATTGAAAGGACACTATCATTTTCCAAAAATTATATGCAAAAACACGCAAAAAAACAATCGTATTTTTTTATGATTGTTTTTTCGATTGTTTTGCGCGTTGCACTCCCACAATCCTGGTAGCTTAAAAACTGGGCAAAACAAAGAGCCGGATCACTCCGACTCTTCGCTCGTTTCAGCATATAAAATTTTTACAACCGCTTATTTCTCCAGCATATAATCCTTAATCACATCATGATCTCTCAGCACCTTCTCCACTAAAGTTCCCTTGATTGCTTTCAGCAGAGGTTTTTTCACCAGATTCAGCGGTCCAGGAAGCTCGATTTCAAGTGGGGATCTGCCATCCATAAGTTTTACGCTGGCATCAAGGAGTTCTCTTACATCGTAAACGCTGCCCCATACTTCCGGAACACCACGGTCTACGCCCATAAGTCCGTATACAGCTTCCATTGCGGTACGAACAGAATATTCTGTGGTGAAGATGGTGTCTCTTGGAGTCTCAGCAAACTGTCCAAGGAATGCAAAGTTCACGCAGCCATCCGGGATAACGTCCGGTCTGTCGCCTTTTGCTCTTGGCATGAAGAATGCAGTGATGTAAGGCATCATGGTCGGTACACAGACTGCGCTGTTTTCAGCCAGATCCTCGATCTGATCCGTTGGTACGCCCATATGGTACAGCCACTCTTCGGTAATTTCTTTACCGGTACATTCTTTCATCGGTTTCTTTACATAATCGCCAGGTACATCTGTGAAAAGACCATATACCCAGACACAAACCTTATCTTTGTCCTGATCCTTGAACTGACCCTGACGGTTGATGGTCCAGCTTAACAGCCAGCTGGAATCCTGGCAGCTTACGATACCGCCGGTAACAACATTGCCGCTCTTTGGATCTCTCTTGCAGATGTCGGTAATATAAGGAATGATCTTGTCATCCAGTGTGGTAACAGTTGCAGATTCCCAGTTGGTCTTTGCAATATCGGAGCAGAATTTCTCCGGATGTCCGAAAGACGGATCCTGTTTTGCAATATTTTTCCAAAGGCTCCAGCAGCCGCTTGTACGAACCTCAGCATCTCCGTTTGGAGCGTGGTTCTGGTCACCGTAGATAGTTCCCTCTGTACAGCTTCCGTTGGTAACAAATACGTAGTCATTCTCAGTAAGAAGGATTCCCTTCTCAACACCCTTTACCTTGCACTCAATGGCAGTTGCCACTTTTTTGCCATCATGGATATCAAAGATTACATTGGTAACCTCTGTGTTGAACTGGAAGTCAACGCCTGCATCCTCCAGATATTTCTTCATTGGAAGGATCAGGGACTCATACTGATTGTATTTGGTGAATTTCAGAGCACTGAAATCCGGAAGTCCGCCGATATGATGGATAAAACGCTGGATATAAAGCTTCATCTCCAGTGCGCTGTGCCAGTTTTCAAATGCAAACATGGTTCTCCAGTATAACCAGAATGTGGAATTCAGAACCTCATCATCGAATACATCCTCGATGGTCTTGTCGTAAAGATCCTCGTCCTTTGTGAAGAACAGCTTCATGATCTCCATGCAGCCCTTCTGGCTCAGGTTGAATTTACCATCTGTGTGAGCGTCCTTGCCCTGATTTACAGTAGCACGGCAAAGAGAATAGTTCGGATCATGTTTGTTCAGCCAGTAGTACTCGTCCAGAACGGAGGCACCTGGTTTTTCCAGAGATGGAATGCTGTGGAAAAGATCCCAGAGGCACTCGAAATGGTTTTCCATCTCACGGCCGCCTCGCATAACGTATCCTCTCATCGGATCAAAAATACCGTCGCATGCACCGCCTGCAATGTCCATCGATTCCAGAATGTGAATGTGGTCGCCAGGCATCTGTGCGTCTCTTACAAGGAAGCAAGCTGCTGCCAGAGAAGCAAGTCCGCTTCCTACCAGATATGCATGCTTGTCATCTACACCTTCCGGTTTCTCCGGGCGGGCAAATGCTTCGTAGTTACCGTTTGTATAATAAATGCCCTTGCTGTTTTTCTCATTTTTGCCACGCTCTGTATTGCGGTAATTCGGGTCTACGTGTGCTTCTGTGATCTGTTTCTCCTCGCGGCTCTTGTTTGCCAGAACTGCTGCTCCTGCACCTGCTGCGGCAAGTGCTGCCATGCCTAATACGGAATGTTTTTTCTTTGACATAAAAATTACCACCTTTCTGAAATTTGCCGTTACATTATTTCCGGCTATCTGTGTTTATTCTTGTTTTAACTTTTCGAATCAGCTTCTAAACTTTCTCAGATTTGTTTCCTGGCTTTCAGATAAAAAGCTTTTATTTGGCTGATTCGAAATTCTGCTGCCTTTTATTTAGTATTTCCTGTTTCTGAGTGTATTCTACGTCAAAAAATAATTTTCCTCAATTTACAAAACAAGACGGATGACAAAAAACTTATCATCCGCCTTACTTTGTAAAGTTGATTTCGAAAACTTTATGTCCCGCTCTTTCAAGATTAAAGCAGCTATGCCATAGTTATCCCTTATTTTTCGGACAAACTTAATCTTTATTGCCTTCCTTCTCCATATTCCGCAGGGAATTCCCAACATTTCCATGCATGGTCACGCAGACCATATTCGCGATTTCTTCCGGGGCTTCCTTCATTCCTCTCTTGATCCAGTCAAGCATAACACCTACGAAACTATATTTGTAAAAATCCGCAATAAATTTCTTCTGTTCCTCTGTAACCATCAGGTTCTCGCTCTGCTCTTCCACCACTCCTTCGATCAGCTGATAGGTCAGGCTGTACAGATAATTTTCCACCTGCTCTCGTTTCACAGAGCGATACACATTCAAAATAAATGGTTTATTTTCCAAAACAGCCTCAAAAATCTGCTGAAGCCCTTCCTGCCAGGTGTCGTAGGTCTTTTTTCCCTGCAAAGCCCGAGAAGCGTCCTCAATACAGGACCATTCTACCAGGTCATAAATGTCTTTAAAATGATAGTAAAAAGCCATTCGGCTGATTCCGCAGTCTGTAGTCAGGTCGCTGATGGTGATCTTGTCCAGAGGCTTCTGAAGGAGAAATTTTTTCAGAGACTCTTCCAGTGCATTTTTTGTGATATTGTTCATTCAGATGTGCTCCTCCTGATAATATTTATTTTGCAGTATGGCATCATGCAATACATGAGATCTGTACAATTTCTAGAGCGTGTTTGAAAAAGGCTTTCTGCAAGATGTATGTCACAATTTGTGGGAGATTTTGCCCGGATGAGGGCACCGTAGCGGACTACGACAATCGAATTCGGACGAAATATACCGCAATCTGCAGGCTCTAAGAATTTTATAAAGCCTTTTTGAATTTTTGTCAACAGGAGCACTATGGAAAAAGCGGCTTTCATGCCATTTTTATAATAGGGCATGGGAAAAGCCCCCTTTCGCGGAGGGCACATAAAGTGCTTTTCCAGAAAGGGGGCTAAGGGGAAGCCTTATTTCATTATATCTTTTTCATCTTTCTTTTTGAGAAAAATGATAAGAAGGATTGCAGCGGAGGCTGCGAAGAGCATAAATGCAAGCTGGGTAAGAGGTGAATCGTCACCGGTCTTGACACCATTTGTTGTAACTGCCCTGTCCTCTGGCTGCTGTGTGATCTGAGGAGCCTGGGTGGGCTCTGCAGGAGCTTCTGTAGGTTCCTGGGCCGGCTCTGCTGTCGGTTCCGGTTCTTCCTTTCTGGATGTGTTGATAATAAGGACTGTTGCATCTTCTGATGTCTCAGAAAGTGTTACAAAGCCGTCATTGATTTCCACATCATATTCAAAGGTATCGTTCAATGCTACCGGTGTACCATCTGCTGTAACCTCCGTTACATACAGTTTTATTTCTTCGCCGCCTACAGGAACTGTAACTTCTGTTTTTGCTGTTGCAGTGGATTCACCGTCCATAACAAGTGGAACAATGTTCTGGCTTACGCCGTCTGCAAGCTGTGTACAGTCTTCATCTTTGAAAATTCCTGCATAGAAGGTCTCTTCAGATTTCAAGTCTTCGCCATTTTTCTTAACAACCGTCTTATTAATTGTGATTGTTTTCACAATATAGTACTCGTCTGGCAGAAGCAGGAACTGATTATCAAACTGGAACTGTGCTGCTGTTCCGTTCTCCGTAATCTCTACTTTATTACCTGCCTGATACTGTGCTACATAAGAACCATTGTTGTAGGTACCCTCTGCAACGACTTTGCCTTCTGCGTCGGTCTCTGCTACATAGTAGGTACCGCGTTTCAGCTGGTCAAATGTTACCGAAGAGGTTCCCTGATTTTCATCAAAGTGAATCATCTTTGTGTCAGCTGCCTTCTGAGTCATTGCCTCGTCGGAGAACAATGTCACATAGAAGTCTGCTGCACGGACTGCAAGGAGTTCACCCTGGATATTTGTAAGCCGTTTAGTTACTGTAATACTGCAATTTGCCGGATCTTCTGTTGGAACTTCTTTCTCATCTTTGCCTTCCGGTTTCGGGGTGTCGGCCGGATTCTCCGGTACATCACCTGTTGCGGTTGCTGTATTGAGAATGGATTTTCCAAGGTCAGATTCTTTCACCTGATAGGTGTAGGTTACGGTCTTTGCCTCTCCTGCTTCCAGGATGCCAAGGTCAAAGCTCTGGCCTTCTGCAAGCTGGATTCCTTCCAGACTGTCTGTAATCTTCACATTTGTGAGTTTCATGTTTCCGGTATTGGTTACAGTTACGCTGTAGGTAATGATGTCGTTCAGGTCTGCTTTTCCTGCTTTGTCTTTCTGGGTTCCATCTGCTGCTGTGATGGAAACAATGTCCTTCTTCACTTCAAGCTTCGGATTTTCTACCGGGTTATCTGTGTTGTCTCCTGGCTTCTCGCCATCTGGATCCTCTGGGTTTGCAGGAGTTCCTACTGCTGCGTTGCTGATCGTATTGCCTTTATCCGCTTCCTGTACCACGTAGTCATAAGTAATGGTTGCTTCTGCTTTTGGTGCAAGGCTGCTGATTGTGAAAATTGTTACCTTTCCATCCTGCTTACTGTCTGCGCCCTGGATGTTGGAAATCGTTCCGGCTGCATTCAGAGTATCTGTGATCTCTACATTTTCCAGAGTCTGGTTTCCTGTGTTGGTCACGGTGAGGGTGTAGTGGATGGTTTCGCCTGCTTTGAACATTCCGTTTTCGTGAGTGCTCTCACTGGATTTCTTGGTGAGTGTATAGCTTCTTACCGGATCAACGGTGGTTACTGTATCAGTGTTCTCAAATGGCTTACCGCCCTCGAATTTCACTTTTACCGTATTTACAAAGCTTCCGTTGGCAATGTCTGCCTCTGTAATCTTATAGGTTGCTGTTGCTGTAACAGTTTCACCTGCAGGAACCTTCTCAACTGTGAGAACGTTCGGAGTCTCCTGCGGTGCACCTTCGATCACAACACCAGGAAGTTCAATGATCCTTACGGTTTTCGCTTCGTCATAGATATTCTTTACATTGATTGTAAAGGTAACAGTCTCATCCAGATCATAGGTTTTATCCTCATGGGTCTTTGTTACAACCTGGCCTGGATCTACCGGATCTTCTTCACTTCCGTCTGTAACCTTCAGAAGTCCTGCAAGAAGAATAATGGAATAGTTCTTTGTCACATCCTGTGCTTCTGTCTCGCTGCCCTCAGCTTTCTGGCTTGCTGCATTTGCAAAAATCTTCAGATCTGTGATCTTATTCTCGCTTTCGCCAACCAGTGTCTGGCTTCCTTCTACATGTGCGATTTCCTGCTGGCCATCTGCCAGAGTTCCATCTTCCAGTTTCCATGTAGGAACCGCAAGCTCCTCGCCGTCATATTTCTTCTCGCCGCTGTCAGCCTGGAAGGTTACCTGGCGTCTGGTGATTTCAAGAGCTCCGTCCTCCACCTTAAACACAACGTTTGTAAAGTTCGGGTTGATGTTCTGGAAATCTTCTGCCTTCAACTCCATATCGTAGATTCCGGCATCTGTTCCTTTTACCTCAGCATTTCCAGTGAATGTGAAATCTTTGTCAGTATACAGCTTGTTACTGATGTCTGCTACAGTGTAGCCGGTAACTGTTTTCTCTGTTCCGTCATAGACTTCTGTACCACTGTTTTCTTTCAGTGTTACCACAACCTGATCTGTTACAGGTGTAACAAGCAGGCTGCCATTCTTAGTTTCAATGGTGTAGTTGTCAGCGTTGGTATTTTCATTCAGCTTATAGGTGAATGTATTCTCGCTGTCACCTACAGTTGTCTGGGTTCCTGTTACATCATAGGATGCGCCTTCGCCCTTGACAAATCCATCGCCACTTACCGTTACATCCTTTGCTGTTAACTCTGTTCCATTGTAAACCTTCTGGGCACTTGCACTGGTAAGAACCAGATTACGTTTTTCGATTACAAGAGAGCCATCAATTACATGGAAGGTAACTTTTGCAAAGTTCTTATTGGTATTTGTGAAGTTCTCTTCACTCAGCCCCATCATATAAGTATCTGCATTTGTTCCTTTTACAAGAGCTATACCATCAAAGTTGAAATCACTTTCTTTATACAAAGGACTGGTAATGGATACTGTGTAGCCTTCTACCGTTTTCTCTGTTCCATCGTACTTCTGAGTGCCTTTGTTACCTGTGATTGTTACCACTACTTCATCTTCGCTAGAGGAAACAGTAAGGATTCCTTCAAATGGTGTGATGTTGTAGTTATCCGGTTTGGTATTATCTTTCAGCTCATAGCTAAAGGTATTGTTGCTGAAGCCTGCCTCTGTCTGACTTCCGGTTACGTTGTATACTGCACCTTCTCCTTCTGCGAAGCCGTCACCGCCAACTGCCACATTGTCATTGGTCAGCGGCTTTCCATCGTATGTCTTGCTGTCTGTTGCGCTGGTCAGAGTCACATCTCGTCTGGAAATATTCAGAGTTCCGTCTACGATTTTGAAGGTAACACTTGCGAAGTTATGGCTTATGTTGTTAAAGTCAGATGGTTTCAGTTCCATGTTGTAAATGTCTGCATCTGTTGCTTTAATAACATCATTTCCACTAAATGTAAAGTCATTTTCTGTATACAGTTCATTGTCTATTGCTACGTCATAACCGGTTACTGTTTTCTCAGTGCCATCATATTTGGCGCTGCCACTGTGTTCGGTAATGGTGACAATTACGTTATCTGTAACCGGGGTTACCTTAAGGGTTCCCGGAGTAGTTTTGATATTGTAGTTGATTGCCTTGGTGCTGCTGTTCAGTCTGTAAGTGAATTCATTATCACTTGATCCTGCATTTGTCTGGCTTCCGGTTACATCATAATCTGCGCCTTCTCCAGGAACAAACTGGTCACCTGCGATCAGAATGTGATTCTTAGTCAGCGGAGTTCCGTCGTAAACTTTCTCGTCAGAACCACTGATCAGTTCCACATCTCGTTTGGTAATCTCAAGCTGTCCGTCTACAATTTCAAA
>ERZ1673743.3020-NODE-3020-length-13602-cov-10.145124_pt1 | contig 13602 bp, 12 predicted proteins | sample MGYA00580197_ERZ1673743 | MGnify/ENA primary metagenome ERZ1673743 (study PRJEB41218, sample SAMN15661795) | gut metagenome | host: Homo sapiens | place: Canada: London | collected 2015-08-20/2019-03-30 | study: EMG produced TPA metagenomics assembly of... | reverse complement strand
TCCTCTTGATGCCATAAAAAATACACCTCCTTTCGGAAGCGTATTATAACACTTTCATTAAACTGTTTTTTTTATGATGTCTACTTTAAGGGGTGCAGTTCAAAAATTTGTTTTTTTATTCACTTAATTTTATAAGTTCATTATAATGCTTATCAAAAGATTCTAAGAATTCAGTTATCTCACTTGGCATTGTATATGGTGAAAGACTTATTCTAATTGTTGTTTCACTTCTTTTATCATCATGAGTCATTTGATAAACAGATTCACTCTTTTTTCCTTTAGAACAAGCTGTATTACTAGAAACATAAACTTCATCTTTTTCTAGTGCATGAATAAATGTTTCCGGTTTTATGTCCATTAAACTAATATTTAAAATATGTGGAATACAATATTTACTTGAATTGATAACAATTCTTGGATAGTTTTCCATATGTTCAACAATCTTATCATAATATTTTTTTACTGTTTCTTCTTTTTTATTTATATCTTTTAAGGCAAGTCTTAATGCTTTAGCAAACGACACAATTAAAGGAAGCGGAGGCGTACCCGGAACTAAGGAATCATCATGTCCATATAAAATTGGAGTTAATACAAGACCTCTAGTTTTATATAAAAGTCCAATACCTTTTGGTCCATATATCTTATGACTACTAATAGTAGCTAAATCAACATCATTAATATTAATATTAACTTTACCTATCGCTTGAGTCATATCACTATGGAGAATACAATTCTCATTATTTTTTCTTATAACTTGTCTAACGGTTTTTAATGGTTGTCTTGCTCCAACTTCGGAATTAACTGCACAAATACTTACTAAAATAGTGTCTTTAGTAACTTTATTTTTTAAATCATCAAAATCGATTACACCTTCATTAGTAACATTAACATAATCAATTATAAATCCAAGTTTCTCTAAATGTTTACATATTCCATAAATACTTGGATGTTCCATTGTTGAAACAAGTATTCTATTTCCATATCTTTTATAAGTTAAAGCCGCTCCAATAATAGCTAAATTATTTGATTCAGTTGCTCCACTAGTATAAAAGAACTCATCTTCTTTAATATTTAAAAGTTCACTTACTTGCTTATTTGCACTTTCTAAAAGTTCATGAGCTTTAACTCCTAAACTATGTAAACTATTTGGATTTCCAAAATATTCTTCTGTAACCTTATTGTAACTATCAAGTACTTCTGGAAGCACTGGAGTTGTTGCTGAATAATCTAAATAAACCATTTCCTACTTCACCATATCTCTTTCTTTTTTATAAGCATCTAATAAACGTTTATGAATTCCTGGCTCAACCACATTTATAGAATTAATCGCATATTCTAAACTTTCTTTAAAATTACCTTTATTAAATTCTCTTTCAGCCTTTGTTAAACCATTATTGATATTTGAATTTATTGCACGATATCTATTTCCATAAACAATTGCATTTTCTGCCATTGATGCCGTTTTAACAATCTCTAAAGAAGTATTATACACCTTTAAAACTAAATCTCTAGCTGTATCTACTCTTGTATTTAAAGTTTTTATTGAAATTGGTTGGTTTTCTAGTTCTAAAACCATATCTCGAACAGCTTCATTAGCCTCCTCAAGTTCTACATAATAATTTTTTGGAACAACCGGAAGTTTATATGAATTAATGTGACTTTTAGTTTGTTTTAAAATAACTTTTATTTCGTCAAGTTGTTCATGAGCACGTATTTCATCTTCTTTTAAAGATCCTAAACTTCTTAAAGTATAGTCAAGCTTATCTTCAGCTTTTAAAAGTTTAGCATTAATATTTTCCATTTCTTTTGTAAGTCTTGAATAAGCTGTATTCTTTTCTCTAAACTTATTAACAAGATTATCATACATTGTTTCACATTCTAATATTTCTGATTTTATTTCACTTATAATATGAACATCATCATCAGTTAAATCATAACTATATTTAATATCATCAATTTTACTAGAAAGATTATTAACAATTTTCTTTAATTTTTTACACTTAATTAATACACTTCTAATATAATCATCAAACATCTTTTTAGCAACACGTTCTTTATCAAAATCAGAATAAAGTCTATCAAAATAATCCATTATAGTTTTAAGTTCAAATATAGAATCCTCTAGATTTAAAACATTTAACCTATCAAAAATATCAGCAATTTTCTTTTCTGATTCATTTATATTATATTCTATCTTTAAATAATCAAGATTATAACCTTCACTTTTCATCTTTTCATTGATTTTACTAACTTCTTCTATTTTTTTAGGAATCAAATTTTTACCTAAAAGAATAATCGATGGAGCCTCTTCAATAACAATTTTTAAGTTACCAATAGTGTCATCTAAAGCTTTAACAATTTTACCAACTTCTGAATAAACATTGTTTTCCATAGCAAGTTCAAAAGCTGAAAAAAGCTTATCAACATTTTCAAATTGAAGTTCTAAAGGAACTTGTATTAAAGAATAATCATCTTTATTATTACCATTATTATAATGTAAAAATATATTACGATACTCACTTTTTAATTTAGTAACAATTTCCCTGTTTTTCTTTTCTGATAAAGTTATCTCTTGAATATCATCTAAAAGTTTACTTGCTTTACTTTTAGCAATATAAATATCAAACTCAACATTAGTTAAATATTCATTAGCTTCTCTATATTTCTTTTTATTAACTTTTTCTTCAGCTTGTAAAAGCTCATCACTTATCTTTATAACATCTTTATCTTTAAGTTCCTTAAAAACACTTTTCCAATAATTAAACTTAACTTCAAGATCTTTATTATTTATTAAGGACTCAACTTTATTAAGTTCACTTAAAATAGAACCACTTATAATTAAGTTTTTACTTCTTTCCAAGTTATCAAGAGTATTATTGAATTGATTTTTTATATTTCTAATAATTATAATAATTACACTTATAACTACGCCTAAAGTAATAATCGCATAACCAATTGTTAGTAATGTATTAAAATCACCAGACATACACTCATACTCCTATTCTTAATTAATTATAACATAAAGAAATAATATATTCTATAATTTTAGAATAAAAAGGATTTATATAATTTAAAAAAGCTCTCATGTATTGCTAGTAATTTTTAATTGAATTATTTATTATATTCCAAAACAATTCATAATCAATTTCATAAGAATCACAGTTGTTCTGCAAGCATTTTTTATCAGATACCCTATAACTATAATTTGAAGTTTTATTTGAAACATTAAATGTTTCATATTCAATATTATATTCATACATTACGCCATCTTTTAAATTATATAAAACAACTTCTCTTGTATCTTTATCATAAAATAAATTATATGATATTTGATTATATTTTACGTCCATCGCACAATTGTTGTTTTTACAAATCTTTTCAAACATATTGTTTTGATAATCAAAGTGAGAAGTAGTTACATCTAATTCTATTTCATCAGTAGATTTTTTATCTTTAAATAAAAATAATTTTGAATTAGAATATTCTTGTTTAAAATTGATTTTTAAAACGTAATCTTTTTTATCTTCAGAGACTTTAAGATACATATTATTTAAAATATAAGTTATTCTCTTAAAATCAAAATATTCAGAATAGCCATAGTAATCCACTATAGTAAAATTATTATTATAATTACTATTTATAATTATCTTCTCTTTATTTTTATCTAAATAATAAATTTTAATTTTATCAATATTCAAATCATTATTAACAAAGTTAATATTAAGATATGCTTTTTCTCTAGTTTTTATAAAATAACTATCAGCAAGTTCAATAGAATCAGATTTTAAACTAACTTTATAAATTTTTATTGAATTATAAGTAGTTAAAAAATAATAGAAAAAAAATAATAAAGATATAATTATCAAGAAAAGTATTACAATTGCTAATTTTTTTCTTAATTTATGTTTTTCATGTAATAATTCGGCTGGATATTTTTTTATTTTTTCATCGTTTTCATTATTCTTCAGACTTCCATAAACAAGCTCACCTATTGAAATATTAAAGTAGTTACTAATCATTAATAGCATATCAACGCTTGGAATTGTTTTTCCATTTTCCCATTTGGTTACTGCAGTTCTATCAACAAAAAGTGCTTCAGCCAATTTATACTGGCTTAAACCTTTCTGTTCTCTTAATTTTTTGATTAAATTACCTATTATCTTTGCATCCATATAGTCACCACCTAATAATTAAATTAATTTAATATTATTATACATGATTTACTGCAATATTGATTATAAAAGCACATTTCTTTTTAATACTCCTTCCTACTATCCAAAACATTGCTATTATAATTGATAAAATTAAGATAGCTATATTTGTAAGCATCATTGAATAATCAAAAAACTTTAAAAAATAATTTAAAGTTAATTGAAGCAACAAATTTATCAAAACTAGCAATAGCATAAACACAAACATTTTTATAACTGTCATAAAATTAATCAAATGATAGTTATATCCTACCATATATAAAATTCTACAAAATTCTTTTTCATCAATTAAAATATTGATGATACTAATAACAAAAACTAATAAACATATAAAACATACAATAAACAAAACATAAATGAAATATTTATAATAATTTTCAAAATTCAACTCATTTTTCTTTACTATATAAAAATCATAATCAATCCCATTTTTAATCAACAAATCGCAAAAATCATTATAATCTTTCCATTTTTTTAATGTAATGATATATTTATTATCAAACTTATACTTTGCAAATTCTAATTTATTAATTCGTTTTACATTTTTAGGAAAATATTTACTAGGTTCATCTTCAACAATAATATCATTCTCATCAAAAATACATTTTTGATAAACATCAATATTACTATAATTTTCTATAAGATTTATTTTATTTTTAGTATCAAGTTCTAACAAGAAGTACGAATTATTATAATTATCATTTAGAATCTTTCCACTATATTTATAAAACATAAATGAAACATCAATAATTACAAAAAGAGAAAATATAATAAAAAAATAATTTACAGTAGATTTTTTATTAAAAGTCTCTTTAAAGAATACTAAATATTTCATAAAAGAATTTCCTCTACACTTTTATTTAATTTAAGACGTAATACTCTTTTGTTTACCAAAAGAATTATAATAATTTCTAAAATAAATGAAAGAATAATTGGAACGATAGAAAAAGGTATAAAAGTTCCATCATAAATATATTCCGCAAGCAAAACGTTTTTTATATAAAAGAATAAAATTAAGTATAAAATAATTGAAATCAAAAATGAAATAAAAAATAATATAATGTTTTCTAAAATATTTATATTTTCAATTTTTTTATTTTCAAATCCAATAGACTTTAAAATTGCATTACACTTTGATCTATATTTTACTTTTTTTGACAAAAATGATTCTAAAACTATCATAAATAAAAGAGAGATTATTATTGAAGCAAATATAGGAAAATAAGTAAGAATTTTGATATATCCTTCATTAAGTTCTGATACAACATAACAAGAAATATTTGCTTTTTCTAGGCTCTTTAAAACTTTTTCTACATTTTCATATTTATCAACTAATAGCATAGAACCACTTTCATTACTATTTGAAATAGATTGATTTAAGTCACTTTCATCTTGAATAATTTTTTCAAAATCATCTTTTAATATATAACAAGAATTCAAAGCATTCATCGTTTTTTTAGTATCAAAAGTACCAACTATATCATATGTCGCTATTTTTTCATCATTTTCATATATACTAAAACTCTTATTTAATATCGATTTACCACTCATGATTCTACTTTTATTAAAAATAGTTTTTCCGTTTCTTACCTCTATTTCATATGGAAAGAAAATATCTGAACATATAGCTTCATTAGCATTTTTTATCATCTTACCTCTTTTTATTTTTAAATCTTCTTTAGATATCAAAGCATTAATTAAAATTTCACCTTTTAAATCTGAATCGAAGTCTTTAGAAGAAAAAGTTAGAGGATTTCTATACTTTGCATCTTCTACAGCAAGTACATGATTTATTTTTTTCAAATTATTAATATCATTAGAATCAGCAATGATAGTTCTAAACCCACTATATTTATAAAAATATGATTGTTTTAACAAAGTAAAAGTATATCCAACACTTATTGATAATAAAATAGCTAAATTAGTAAATAAAAAGATTAAAAATAAGATAAAATTTTTCCAATTTAATATATGTTTTCTTACATAACCGAAATACATCCTAAAGTTCTCCTTCCAAATCAATTATTTCATCAACATATTTTTCTATATCTTTAGAGTGACTGACAACAATAACACATTTTCCATTTCTAGCAATTTTTTTTAGATTATTTAAAACAAGAATTTCATTTTTTCCATCCAAATTTCCAGTTGGTTCATCTGCCAATATAATATCAGGATCATTTATTATAGCTCTAATAAGAGCAACGCGTGCTTGTTCTCCTCCAGAAAGTTCTTTTGGAAAATGTTTTAATCTATTTTCAATTCCATATGTTTTAGCCAATTCAATAATATTACTTTTATTATTTTTTCTATTTAACAATGTTGGAAGTAAAATATTATCATAAACATTTAAATAATCATCTAATAAATAATCTTGGAATACAAAACCAATTTTTTCGTTTCTTAATTTTGCTTGATCATTTAAACTTGTTTTACTTATATCCTTATTATTAATAAAAATATTTCCAGAATCATAGTTTTCTAATAACCCAATAATTTTTATTAAAGTTGACTTTCCACAACCAGAATGACCTATAATCCCATACATCTTTCCATAATAAAAATTTAAGTTTAGGTTTTTAAATACTTTAATTATATTTTTATGAACATAATAATTTTTGTTTAAGTTAACCACTTTAACTGCACTTTTCATACTTTACCTCCAACAACATATTTTTTTACAGTTAAAACATATCATACATTTTATCTCTTTTAGTAGTGATTTATATTCACATCAAAAGACAATAAAAAAAGATAACCGAAGTTATCTAAAAAATCATTATTCTACTACATATGGATTGGCACTTGTTCCATCTCCATTAGAATTTATAAGTGTGCCGCTTGCAAGAGAAACTACAGGACGAACACCACTAGCACTATTTGCATAAGAATCGCTTATATGACCATCACTAGTAACCATACCTATTCCTGTATAGAAATTATTTGAAAAGTCAACAAGAACAAGTGAGATTGCTGCAAATCCAATGGACATTATTAAAATTGCAAATATTATCGCACTCTTCTTTTTCATAAATTACACACACATTACACACACCATTCTTTTATTGCACACTTATTATACTTAAATTATACAATTTATCTTTTGCATAGTAAACATTCTATTTTTAGTATGTGTAAACTTTTATTTTATATCGTTTAAATATTAAATAAAAAAAAAGAGAAGCATTACACTTCTGCAATATATTCAAGTAACTTTAAGAACAAATTAATATATCTTTGATTTAATTTATATTTTCTTAATTTTCTGATTCTAATTCTCTTTTGTTTAACATCAAGATTGCTAAATAATATTTCTCCAAGCATATCCTTTGTTTTAGTTTCTATTGGTAAATCACTTAAGATAGAATCAATATCATCATTAATAAGTCTTAAAGCATCTATTTCAATATCTTTACCCTTACAATTAATTGTTATTTGTTTAAGAGTTGAAAGTGGTGGTAACTCAATTACGTAATCTAAGTCATCAATATATGAATTATATGTACTTATTGACTCTTCTCCACAATGAATAGAAACTTCTTCAGGTTCTTTCGTATTTCTAAAACGTATTTTATAAGAACGCATATCAGTTATTATTCCACTCTTACCAGCAACTGGTCTAATAATAACTGTAAAATTATTTGCTTGATACGTATAATCTATACTAGTCAAAAGGTAAAAACCTTGTTCATATAATGATGAAAGCCCATCATCTTCATACATCTCATAGTTGCTTGATGCTCCAGGAAATATTTGAATTTCCATATTCTTTGGTGGATTAGTATCATTTAAATCATTTCTATCTAAAATAGCTAAAGGAATAATTGTTCCCGCTTTAGCAAAAACAGGATAATCCTCTTCCTTATAGAATGTTGTATAACGTTTTCCACCAACATATCTTTTACCATTTATAAAGTCATACCAAACACCATCTGGTAAAAACAATTTTAAAACTGTACGATCCATTAAAGTATCTTTTTTACTTGTTATAGGGGCAACAAATAAATTAGATCCAAAATAATATTCATTTTTATATAATGGTTCATCATATATTTCTGGATATCTATAATATATTGGTTGAATAAGTGGTAGCCCTACTCTTGAATATCTATAAGCTTCACTATAAAGATATGGAATTAAAGCATGTCTTAATCTTAAATATTCAGAAACAACTGATTGAGTTTTAATATCCCAAACCCAAGGTTCTCTTTTAAAATATTTTCCTTGATCACATGATATACGTAATATCGGAGAAAAACATCCAAATTGAACAAATCTTGTATAAAGTTCTCCATCCTCTGTTCCCCCAGTATATCCACCAATATCATTTGAAATCCATGATAATCCAACATTAGCAGCTGTACTATTAAAAGATGGAAGCATTTCTAAATTCTTCCAAGAAACTAGAGTTTCTCCTGTATAATGAATTGGATATCTATGAGAAGCAACTAAAGCATTTCTTGCTAAAACTATTCCCCTACGATTTACAAGTTGTTTAAAATCATCAAAATGATAATGAGTTAAAGTCCTTAAAGTCGTTAAATCCTTTATGTTATTATAATCTATACAAAAGAAATCAACTCCATAATTCATAAGTGGATGAATTAGATTATCAAGATATGAACTCAATTCATCTTTATTAAATACATTAAAAGGAACTACGCCAGTGCCCTCTACTCCCGCACCTTTAATATAAGCTGGAAAATAATCTTCTTTGTCACTTATACCTTCAACCGGATTCACTTTTACAGCCAATCTAACATTTTTACTATGTAAATAATCTGTCATTCTCTTTGGCCTTTTGAAAAGTTTTTCATCAAAGGTAAATCCTGATTTCATTTTATCATTTTGTCTATGCCATTTATCAGAAAGCATAATTATTGAAAGAGGAATTTCATGTTTATTAAAATTAAACACTAACTTTTCCAAGTCTTTAGAATTATAGTCGGTATTTCTATTCCACCAAACTCCTAAAGAATATCTTGGAATTAAAGGCGGATATCCAGTTAGAGTAAAATAATCTTTTAAACATGCACCAAAATCACGTTTATACATGAAAAGATAAATATCAACACGTTTATCAGTTCTTTTACCTAAAGAACCATCTTCATTAAATATCAAACTATCTGAATCGTTAATAGATACAAAACCATCCGTTGAATATAAACCTTTAGTTAATTTTGCTTGTCCATCACTTCCATCTAAAGAATAAGCAGTACCTAAAAAGTTTCTAACCTCTGGATGAAGCGGATACCAATATTTATCTGTATCATTTAAATTAACTCTTAAATATTGATCAGGACTAACTTTTGATCCAAAAAAAGGCATTTCTTTTTGATATGTTAAAGTAAAATATTTAGTTTTAATTGTTAAATATTTATTATCCTCATGTTTTTCAAACTTAATTGGATTAAACTTTCTATTAATAACAAGTTCAGTTGGACGATCTTCAAAAGTACCAGTCTCTGAATATTCAAGACGAACAAGAATTTCTGAAAGCACAGTAATACGATACTTATTCCCTTGTACTACGCTTGATATATTTGGAAGTATATTATAATCCATTTTAAAATGTTCTTTTAATTCACTCACTCAGCATCATCCTATCCATACCCTATTCTATAATCAATTTTAACATAATTGATACTTAAAAAAAAGTAGTATTTAATTGACTTTTGCATATATTTAGTGTATATTACTAATGCGTAGTGATTGGCAGTCATTTAACAAAGTTTAGTAATGTGTTTAAGAATAATAATCTAGTAACTTAAACTGCCTAAGGGAAAGAAAGTTAAACTCCCTACTAAATAAGTTAAATAGTCCTTTACTATAGTAAATATAAGAAAGGAGAAAAATTATGGCAAGATATACTGGTCCAGCATACAAAAAATCTAGAAGATATGGTTTTTCTACATTAGAAAATGGAAAAGATTTAGCTAAAAGACCTTATGCTCCAGGACAACATGGTGCAGGAAGAAGAAAAAAGATTAGTGAATATGGTATCCAATTACAAGAAAAACAAAAAATCAGATTTATGTATGGTTTAAATGAAAAACAATTTAGAAGACTATTTGATAGAGCTTCTAAATTAAAAGGTGTTCATGGTGAAAACTTCTTAAAATTACTAGAATCTAGATTAGATAACCTAGTATATAGAATGGGTCTTTCAACTACTAGACGTGGTGCAAGACAACTTGTAAATCATGGACATATCTTAGTTAATGGTTCAAAAGTTGATATTCCTTCATATTCATGTAAACCTGGTGATGTTATAAGTGTTAAAGAAAATTCACTTGAACATCCAGCAATCAAAGCTTCTTTAGAAGCTGGTGTAAAAACACCTGCATATGTTGAATTTGATAATAAAAAACTTACAGGAACTTATCTTAGATATCCTGAAAGAACTGAATTATCAGCTGATATCAATGAATCATTAGTAGTTGAATTCTATAACAGATAGAAAAAACAAAAACTTGGTTAAAAAACCAAGTTTTTATTTTGCTCTCTTAAACGAATTTCTTTAGTGATCATGTTTATTACCTTTTTTGTAGCTCCTTTAGCAGTTTTTTTACTATTTGAGTAATTATAAGTTAAATATTTTTTCAAACTAGCAAGTTCTTCAACTGTCAAAGATTTAAAATAAGCATAATATTCGTTTCTTTTTAACGATTCTAAAAACATCTTATAAATATCTGAATTATATATTTTATTTAAATCATTGTTAACTAAATAACTAACATACGATCTTACAGAATTAACTCTAACAACTGCACTTACTCCACCTAATTCTGAATACGACTTATCTAAAAATATTTCAAATTCCTCTGGAGTTAATATCGAAAGTAACTTAGCAAGAGATTCATCATTAAAAGATCTTAAACCATTTTCTTTAATCGCACTTATCACTTGTTTTATCTTTTCTTCACTTACCACGATTATTACCTCCTATCCGATATATTTTATATATTCTTTTAAACTTTGATCAATTCTTTTTTCATACATAGGGAAACTAGACATTACTACTTTTATGAAAGCATTAAAATGCTTTTTATTAAAAACATCATATAATCTTCTATAGACTTCATCTACAGCAACTATTCTAGCTTTTAAACCATCAGTTGATGCAAATTCTTTTGTTTTTCTAACTAGAGAATTATATTGTTCAACTATTCTTTTTAAATCAATATCTCTTTTATAAACTGACATTAATTTTTCTTTATTATAAGTACTAGCTGAAAAAACAACTGTTGTAAGAAGTTGAGTTGCATCAAGACTCCTATATTCTTTTAGATTGCTTATAATATATAAATTCATAAAATAAAAACCTAATACTAAAAAATTATTAAATTGATAAGGATCACTTATATACTTTTCTTTTTTATCAATCTTTTCTTTATCTAGAGTCGTAATAACTGAGTAGACCCAATTAAGATTATCTTGATACAAAATATTAACTAAATCATCATACTTCATAATTACCCTCTATTCTATTATTATTATAGCATTATTTATACATGAAAAAAAGAGTTATTCACTCTTTTCTATCGAAACAAATTCTATTATGGAGTTAAAATTATACGGAAACTGATATGAGGAAATGTTCCACCATTATCTCTACCAAAATGAAATTGACCGGATAAAGAACCATGATTATAGCTACCACTTCTTGCAAACCATGAATGCGAGGAATCAACAAAGTCCGAATGATCACCATACCAACTATTATGATAAAAATATATATCATTAGATTCCTTGTAACTATAAAATGGGCCCATTTCTCCTGTAGCATCCCCTAATATTCTATATTGTCGAGTTGAAATATTAGAAGAAGCATTGTATCTATCAAAATATTTTGCATTATAATTTTCAATAGCTGAAGTATCAAATCCACTTGATCCCATTTGACCAATTATATAGGAAGCCATATACTCATATGCGCCTCCATTCATATCATATATTCCACTTATATTTCCTGTTGTACTTGCTAAATATCCTGTTTTTGTATTATATGATTGATTATAAGCGTCTCCATCTCCAGATATTCCCGGATATGTACTTTGATCCAATGTGGTTAAAGATGAATATCCTGTTTTATATGATGAATTATTATTGATATTTACTTCTTTATCTATTCCATATTTTGAATGTGATAAATATGCAACGGCTCCCCATTCTGTATTCTTCATCATATGTGAATCTACTTCACGATTATAGTTATAACTTGTTTCAAATATGTTTTTAATGTTTATATTTCTCCAACTATATACATTTGGTTTTATTATTACTTTACTTGTATCATTTGAATTTACTTGAGCAGATGCAGTTGTTGTCGCTCCTTTATATCCCGTTTCAAACTTTCCTACCCAAAATCCATTTGTATTGAATGCCGTAAATGCCGGATGTGTTAACCATGTTCCATTTGTTGAACCAGTTGATACTTTTGTATCTTTATTTTCAAACTCAATTTCTATTTCTTGTGCTTTACTTTCTACATCAGTTCTACTTGCAACAGTTGTCAAACTATAATTATCTGTATTAAATAATTTATATCTATATTTTGGTATCCATACGAAGTAACTTTGGATATCACTATCTTGAATAATATCTCCTACTTTATAATTTGTTCCTTCTTCAAGTATTACTGCATTGGCCCAAATCTTTTTCTCATAATTGTACCATTCTTTTGTTATATCGGCATATATTACTTCTCCATTATCTGCAATCGTTACTGGTATTAGATTATCACTTAATACTGGATCTGTTCCATTTAATAACTTCTCGGTATAAGTTTTTTCTACTCCTACTTCGTTTCTTTCTACTGCATTAAATTCTAACTTACATATATATTCTTCTGTAACTCTCTCTGTTGTAGTCTTGTTTAATGTTATTGTCAATGTTCCATTTACGCTTTCTTTCGCTTTTACAACTGTTGTATCGTTTTCTAGTTTGTTTTTGATACTTGTGTATTTTGCTGTTGTTCCGTCCTTTGGTACACATGTAACTGTTACTTCTGCATCATATTGACTTGAGTTATTTGTTACTTCATATGTAAGTATACTCGTTTGATTAAGTGTCTTTAATTCTGATGTTTCAAAAGTTATTGTTTTCTTTGTGTCATCCACCGCTGTTGAGTATACGTCCTTCCCATCTATACTTGCAGCTGTAAAGATTACTGAGAAGTCATCTTGATTTTCACTTACTTTTGCATTTCCATTTATTATTAATGTTGTTGATACTGCAGCAAATCCAATAGACATCAAAATAATTGCAATTATTATTGCACTTTTCTTTTTCATAAATTACACACACCATTCTTTTTTTGCACACTTATTATACTTAAATTATACAATTTATCTGTTGTATAGTAAATATTCTATTTTTAGTATGTGTA
>ERZ1673743.2998-NODE-2998-length-13688-cov-20.874789_pt1 | contig 13688 bp, 10 predicted proteins | sample MGYA00580197_ERZ1673743 | MGnify/ENA primary metagenome ERZ1673743 (study PRJEB41218, sample SAMN15661795) | gut metagenome | host: Homo sapiens | place: Canada: London | collected 2015-08-20/2019-03-30 | study: EMG produced TPA metagenomics assembly of... | reverse complement strand
CGGTTGCTGCCCTCCTTGCCGGAATTGTGGTTGAAACCGATGATAAAGGCATCAACTTTCAAGCTGGAGATCGTAGTCGCACCCACCTTGCCATTGATTGTCACGGACTTCGTGGCACCAACAGACCAGTAGTTTGCACCCTGACCAGCATCGCTGACGGCCTTGATGACTGCCCAACTGTTGCTGCTGAGCGTTTTGGACACCAGCGTAACGGCCACCGTGAACGTCTTGCTGGACGGTGCAGTATAGTTGGTATCTGCACCCACATTGACCGTAATAGTGGCACTGCCGGTCGCCTTTGCGGTCACCGTGATGGTGGTGCCGGAAACACTTACCGTTGCAATGTTCGTACTGCCAGAGGATGCGGTCACCGTACCGCTGCCCGGCCGCGTAACAGTGATGGTGCCAGAGGTTTTCGGGTAGGTCAGGCTCAGACTGCTTGCGGACAGCGTAATACTGCCGGTCGCCTTGCCGATCGTCCACGAAGCGCTCTTGGCCGTAGTCGTCCCATCCGACCACTTATAATTGGAAGTCGGGGTAAAGGTGGCGCTGTAGCTGCCAGCGTTGGTTGCGCTGCTCGTGCCACCGATCGTCAGCTGAGAACTGTTATAGTTGCTCCACGACGGGGACTGCGCCGAGCCATTGTAAGTCACGCTACCGGTCTGTGCCGGCACATTCTTGACCTCGGCTCGGCCAATCGTCCACGACACACTCTTGGCTTCCTGCGTGCCGTCCGTCCAGACATACTTGCCGATGGGCGTAAACGTGGCCGTATAGGTGCCAGCATTGATGCCGGAGGTCACGCCCCCGATCGTCATCATGCTGCTGTCATAGCCTTTCCATGTGGGACTCTGGGTGGAGCCGGTATAGGTCAGGCTCCCGCTCTGGGCAGGCACGACCTGAATCGTCAGGGTCAGCACAGAAAGCGCATCAATGGCTTCCTGTACATTCGCCGCCGAGATGCCGGACTTACTGTTGTCATAGAAAATATCTGCCGCAGCGCCACCGGACGAACCGCCGCCACCGCCAGCATTAAAAGGACCCCATGCCATGAATCAAGCCTCCTCTGCCGCTGATGCGGCTTCAATGATGTGATACTGAGCGGAAATCGCAGCACTCGGAACGGATGCCGCCCGGAGGCGTAAAACACCGGCCATGCTCTCCGTCGATGTGAAATCCGCCGCCCGTGCAACTGCGCTGCTGGACGGGGCAACATCCACTCCCACGCTATCTGCCGCCGTCAGACCATCCACCTTGATGTCGATGTACTTCGTATACCCGGGGACGCTGGAATCGGACTTCCAGCCGGTGACAGGGATGGAGAACGAAACGAATGTTGCCCGGTCTGCTTTCAGTCCGTGCATTTCTTCCAGTGCAGCAGCGGCGGCAGATGCGACTTTGGCGGTAGCATTGCTGGACTGGGATGCAGCGCTGCGGAGCTGATCCAAAGTTGTGAGCGCATTGCTCAAAGAAGTCACCTCCCATAAAAAATAAGGGGCAGCGGTGAATATTCTCCGCCGCCCCTTTACTCATGAGATCTCAGAGGCTTACTCGCCGTAAATCTCTGCCAGCATCTCGGACACCTCGGCATCGGTAGCCGTATGGTTCGCAATGGCCTTATCGATGGTGGTATCCATGCCGTCCAGCTTGGTCTTATCCGCAGCGGACATCAGGCCAGCCTTGGCAGTGGTCGCCTCGTCATAAGTGGTATCCTTCGCAGGGATGCCCAGCTTGGTGATGTCATCCTTGGTCACAGGAGCGGTGTCGGTCACATGGCCCTCTTCATCCACAGTGGTCTTGTACAAACCGCTGGCAGCAGCGGTGTGGGTGGGATGGACATACTTGTTTGCGCCAGCCTCAATGCCGTCCAGCTTATCCTTGAGAGCCGCAGTGAAGTTCTCGTCAGACAGACCCTTGCCCGCTTCTTTCTCCACATAGCCAGACAGGTCAACGAAACCGGCCAGCACATCATACTTGTAGGCATCGCCGACCTTGACCACCACGACATTGGTGCCCTTGGGATATTTGTTGCCCGCACCCTCAACGAAGTTGTTGGTGGTGGTGAAAGCATCGGTCACGTTGTAGACGTTGCCCAGAACGTTCTCAGCCAGAGCGGGCAGCGCAGAAAAGACCACAGAGCCAGCGGGCTTATAGACAGCGCTGATCTTGGCGTTGATCTCATCCTTGGTGTAAGCGTCGGTGATGCCGTATCCACCCAGAGTAGTGGCCTTGTCGGCCTTTGCAGCCAGAACATCAGCCAGAGCGTCGTCGAGGTCAGACTGGGAAATCTTCGCCTTGTAGGCCAGTGCAGCCAGACCCTTGATGGCGACATCGGTACCAGCCACGGAAATGCTACCGTTCTTGGAGCCGGTGGCAACCAGAATGTCCACCATCTTCTCAGCGATGGCCAGGGCAACGCCGTTCACCTTAACGCCCTCCAAGACGTTGGCCTGTGCGCCGACATCCTCCAGAGCCTTGATGCGCTTGTTCTGGGCCTCGTCAACGGCCTTCTGCTTCAGACCCAGCTCCTTCAGTGCGCCCAGCTTCGCGAGCTTTTCAACATTGTAAGCCATAATAAGTATCCTCCGTAAATTGTTGTTTGGTGTTTATTTGTCGTAGATTTCGGCCAGCATTTCGGATACATCATCCGTAGCTGCCATCTGGTCTTCGGAAACTGTGGCGTGGACAGAAATAACACCGTCTTTGGTCACTTCCACGCCGTCGCCAATTTTCACGCAGCCCAGCCGGTCACGGGTCGCAATTACCAGTTCACCGGTGCCACCTCCTTTCCCGAACAGAGTGACGACCGCCTGAATATCAGCTTCCGGGATGCGCTGAGAGAAAAAGCGAACAATACCGTTCAAAGTCTCGCACCCGTTCAGGACACCCGCCTTGCTCGAAATAGAAAAGCAGCTGGCAGTTGCGGAACCGCTGGGCCAAAGCTCAGGGGTGCAGTCTGCCAACTCTGCATCGTAGGTATACGCATACGGCATTTCGCCCTCGCTGTCCGATACGGCTTTCCAGCCGTCCACAGAAAGGGTCAGGTCGTATTTGCCATAGTAGCCGCCGGAGCTGCCGCCACCACCGCCGCCGCTTTCCTTGATAAGCTCTTTGACCCTGTCTTCCGACATGATCTGGCCGGATTCCTCCAGTTCTTTCAGAGCCTTACTGGTGGCTTCGGTGATGATTTTGGCATGGGCATCCGGGGCATCGTTGTGCTGTGAGATCTCTTTCAGCACCATTTCCCGCACCATCCGCATAATTGCTTCAACCTGCGGGTCAACGGTGAGCGAGATATTGGCTTTGGTCGAAACGGCCAGCAACACAGCAATTTGGAATTCATGGTCAGCAGTACCGATGGCCGGGATCTCGACGCCCCGATCATCCTGCATCAGAAAGAGCAACGTGTCCTCCGGGTCATCATTGAGGCGGCCAAATACGCCGATCTGGTGCATGAAGTACGGTTCATCTGCACCGCCCGTCCAAATGCTGACTTTGCGGGCTTTTTCGCCCTCGTATTCCACGGTGTCGATGCCCAGCAGTTTGAGCTCATAGGTATCACCGCTGACTGCCGTTTCCTCGGACAAGTCGGTGTCAACGGTGCCCGTGCCGCTTACAGCACGGGTGATGGTGAGCGCACCGCCCGAAATGGACTCGGACAGCATCGCAGCACCGGCGCTGGTATATGCATATTTTTCCCAGCTCATAACGATTTCCCTCCTAACTTGATGGTGACGGTTTCATAGGTCTGCGAAGGTCTGCCAGATGCAAGCGCCTGTGCAGACACAGCCTTGGCGTGGATAGTTCCGGGCAGCGCAATGGTCGTTTTCATCCGAGTTGTGCTGACCGTACCAGCGGCGCAGGCGTGTGCACTGACTGCCCGCGGCTCGATAACACCCGGCATAAGAACCGTGTAGGACATCGTTGTGGCGCAGGGAATCGCTGCAACATAGCACGCTTTCGGCTCCGTTTCCGTGTAGTAAATGACGCTGTCCAAATGCGACCGAAGATTTTTGTAGCAGATGATTTTTTGCAAAACCTGCTGATGTTTGGCCTCATTGATTGCAGCGAAATCAACCGTGATACGGAGTTTGAAGTGGTACGGATCGCCGCCGTACTCAAACCACTCCAAAACTTTGGGATTGGGATAAATCGCAGAAATGGCTCTTTCAACAGCCGCTTTTGTGCCACGGTGCCGGTGAACATAGAAGCTGTCCTTGATGGTTTTTCTTTTTTCCTCAAGGGTGTAGGATCTATCGTACCAGTCCACGGCGAAGTCACGAGCCAGAATGTCAAGCAGCCATTCGGGCAGTTCGTCGATGCGGGTATAAATCCGCAGGGAGTCGATTTCATCCTGCCGGGATTCCATCACCTTGGCTATGGCCTGTCCCAGAGCCACCGTCTTAGGGTCTTTTTGGAGCGCAATCGGAAACTGCTGCATCATGTTGTCAGCAGTCAGGCCGTGGTTACTCATCCTCATACCCTCCGCTCTTTATCGTCACCGTGCCCAACTTTGCCACTTGCGGAACCTTGTCGTTGCGGTCAAGGGATGGCGCACCGTCTTCCAGCGGAGTAAAGGCGGGCTGTTTGAGGTCTACACGTTTGATGCCGGCCGAAAGAAGCAGATACCGCAGCCTGTCAGGGTTGATGTCCCTGCCCATCTTGCCGGACTGCCAGCGGATGTACCGCTGCACAGCCTCATTCACGCCGGACTGAGCTTCACTTGCGGAAATGCTTCCGTCACGGGTCAGGTAATAGGTCAGGTCGATATCATAGGGCACTTCTTCCGGGTCGCCGGAGATCACATAGTCCGTCAGCGGCCGGATTTCATCCGGTGAGCAGGCCGCAACCATGGCACGCTTGGTTTCTTCGCCAGCCACGCTGCCATCGTTCATGACGGCATACAGGCAAACCGTGCCAGGGCTGGGCGAATTTGCAACGACATCTGCGATTTCCGTGGAAACCCTCTTTGCAAAGTATTTGTAGGCACCGATTGGGCCAGCATCAGACCATGCACTCTGACTGTCACGCATCAGCTCATAAAATTCCTCGTCGTCCGGGGCATCAGAACCGTTTGCGCTGACCGTGATATTGGAGCAGCCGGAGTAGTAGTCGTAGATGTCAACAGCGGTGTGGATGTCCCCCACAGCATAATCATTGCCAGCCGTGCCCACGGTCTGGCAGGTCACCTGAACATCCGTGTATGTTGCGCCGATGGGAACGTACTCGTCTGCGGAGGTTTCCCAGTACAGGGCTGCATTGTCGTCTGTGACACGGGTGCCGGCCGGAATCAGCACCGCCGTCTGGCGGGGCTCGCTGATGTAAAAGCGCATGGCGCAGGTCGCCGCCGTAGGCTTGGGGCGCTCCTGCAAATAGAACAGCTCGGCCAGGCCATCCAGATACTCGCCCTCTGCGCTGCTGGGCAAGTTTTGGCAGCCTGTCCAGTTATTCTGGGCACGCTCGTACATGATGGCATCTTCGACCCACGAAATGAAAAGCCGTTCCGGGCTACCGGGCATCACAGTTTTGCCAAAGAACTGCTCATATCCTGCGACAAGCAGCCTGTCCAGCTCATCCATGTCCGTAGACACGAACTCGTAGGTTTTACGCACTGATGCTCACCTCCACGACGGGCAGCATCCGCCCGGGAGTGTCCGGGGCTTCCTTGAAAGTAGTCCCCATGTAGGTGGCACGAGGTTCAAACCGCTCGATGGCCTCCTTGATGGCAGCGCAGAGCATAGGCTGCGCCACATTTTCCGGCCGGTCGAGAATGTTCGCAATATCAATGCCAAATTCCCGGTAGCAAGGCACTGTGCCTTTCGGTGTAGACAGGATGACGGCGATGTTCTGCAGAACGCTGGTCACGGTATCCTGCTCCCCAAGGGAAATGGTGGTCAGGTCGTTTGCCGATACCAAGTAGTTGCTCACAAAAATCACCTCATTCTCTCTGATATTCCAACAAAGAAACGCTTGCGGTAATCCATGTCGGTGTACCGAAAGCGTCTGTGTGCAGGGTCTTGAATTTTACAGATTTGATAACCCACCGATAGCTGCCATAGACCACATTGCCGAGAACGAACGGCAGCGTTGTCCCATTGAGGACGCATTCTTGCAGTCGTTCCCGCTCTTTGGTTGGATTCACGCCGAGGTATGCGGCCAGTTCAATGTCAAACGTAATTGTTTGAGCATCGGTGCCTGTAAACTCGGTCAGGGCCGGGCCTCCGGCGCGCTGGTGGGTAGTATATCTGGCAGATACATTTTGCACCATGTTCTTGATGGTCTCGACATGGCTATCGAACACGGCAAAACTGATGTCTCCGAGGCAACCGACAATCACGGATAAATCCCTCCCAGCACGAAGCCATCAGCATTGAAGCACGGGAGGTACAAGCAGACCACCGTATCATCAATGGCCGGCAGCCACCACACCACATGGGACTTGTGCTGATGGTTTGTGGAGTTGTCCGCCCCGATGACCTTTTCTTCCTCATCCCAAATCTGGCGTGAGCCATCCATGGTCGTTTTGATCTCAAGGTTGTAGGGGCTGGGGTGGATATACTGGTGATTGTGTTCGCCGGCTGACTCCGTATAGACAATGGCTTTGTAGTGCTGCATCACCGGGAGCCAGCCGGACGTGATGCCGGTGTCCTCAAATTTGCAGCGAACAAGGCGCTTTTCTTTGTTCACATCGGTGACTTTACCGAGGCGAACGTCAACAGCGGTGTTCATCAGTACCCTCCTAAAACATGACGGCCGGAAACCTGCGTGGTGTACCCGCCAGAGCCGGTCACGGTATGCTTGGCCTGCTTCACGATGTACTTTCCATCCCACGGCCCGAAGCTCTTGGTTTCAAACGTCAGGCCTGCAACCTTGCCCGGGTCGCCGTGGTAGGTAAAGCCAACCTGACGCTCAAACTTGTTGTGCAACCGGAGCTTTTTGGCAGCCAGTTCTTTGGCCTCGGTCTTGCTCGTGACCGGGGCATAAACTTCCAGCTGCTGGTTGGTTTTGCTCTTGGCATCGTAGTCCTTGACGTAGGCGATACCCTCAATGGGCTTGCCGTTCGGCCCAACATAGGACACCCGGCAGGACGCATACTGCGTTCCGGCCTGGCCGAGCGTGTGGCTCCACTTGATATAGCTTTTGTCGTCTTTGGTGACAGTCCATGCAGAATCTTTTCCCTCGTATTCTTTCTGGTCGAAGATAACGAGTTTGCCGTCTGTGCATTTCAGCGACAAGCCGGCATCATGGCACAACTGCGACAGGAAGTCGATGTCAGAGCAGCGGTACTGCTCCACACGCTTATACTCAGGATCCTTTTTCGCAAGGAACTGGGACTTCATACCGTTCTTCTTCGCCATTTCATTGGCGATGCCGGATAACTTGTACTTTTCCCAGCCCTTGCTCTGCTTGGTCTGCCGGATCTGGCTGGTATAGGGCAGCCCCGTGGCCTTTATGGTGATAATGTCGGGCGGGCCGGATGCGTTTATGCTATCCAGCTCAAACTCCCCGCAGTCCAACGCCTCATCCTTTCCGTCAGAGTGCCAGTTACAGGCCGTGATGGTAGCCCGGATTTTCAGGCCACCTTCACTGCTGCCGGAAGAACTGCCGCCAGATTTACCGGAGATCTCGCTGGCATCGACCCAGCCATAGACCCGGGACGTTCCGTCCGTGTGAATAACATGGTACGGGTGCAGCGCGCCCTGCTTGATGATGGTGATCTTGGCCGGGCCAGCCTTTGGTGTTCCGTTTGCCTTTTTGTCGGTAGATACCTTGTAGTGTGGACCGCCAAGGAACTGCACCACGTCACCAACCTTGTAGCCATCAGAAGATGCGGCCGACACATCGCCGTCCAGCATCTTCTGGAGCCAGTCGGTCATCCAAACGCCCTCCCGGTCTTGGAGTTTGATCTGCAGGTCGTCACTGGCATCTTCCTCATTATCGGTAAATGTCAGCGACAGCAGGTAGGGCTTGATGCTGCTGGTGATGTCCACGCCGTCAAACTCCACAGTACACTCGGCATGGCGGGCGGTATTTTCGTCGCTCATGTGACCACCTTCTTCCACGGGGGCAAGGTGGAGCTGGTTTGTGTCTCGGTATCCGGGAGCGTCAGAACGATTCCGGCCGGGAACACAAAATAGCCCAAGTGCTGCGGATTAGCAGCCATCAGGTTGGGCGCATAGGCGCAACTGCCGAGCTGCTTATAGGCCACACTGTCCCAGCGGTCGCCTTGCACAGTCGTATAGGTTTTACTCATGCATACCTCCCTCTGAAATCATCGTCCTCTGCATCTTTCACGATTTCGAGGACAAGTTCTCTCAGGCTGTCATTCTGGGCATTCAGGACGTTTTGCAGCTCGGCAGTATCAGATATACCTGAGATATGGTAAACCGGCGAGAGCGATATAGGAACCGTGCTGCGTGCTGAGGAGGAGCCGTTGCTCTCTGGCAGCTCAGCGCTCATGGGGGTAACGCTTGCGCTCTCCATCTCCCGTCTGGTTTCCGAGGCCGTCAGAACAGATTCACCGCCGTTGAAGTAGACCAGCTCCGGGCCATGCTCACCAACGAGGGCAAAGCCGGGAGCCGCATCTTCCGTACCAACAGCATATCCGGGGATTCCGTGGTTGACATTGTAGCGCTCGTTGGAGCCTGCCAGCGCAGTAGAGGCCGCCGAGGCGATTTTGGCATAGGCTTCCTGCACACGGGGCATCATGCTGGATGCGCCATCGATGAAGCCCTGAATCGTCTCCTTGGCGCTTTTCGTGGCCTCGTCGCTCATGTCCATTTCCGATACGGTATCGGCTACGGTCTTGGCGATTTCGTCCATAGAATTGCTCATGCCGGTCTTGAGGTCGGCGATAGATTCGCTGGTGGTATCCTGCGCTTCTTTCAGCGCAGCGTAGTTCTCAACCATTTTGGCGAGGTCAGCGTCCGAGGCCGAGGCCATACCGGCAATCGCATTGACGGATTCCTTGCTGCCATCCGCAAAACTGGCGATAACTTCACTCAGACCGTCGATGTCAGCCGCCCGTTCGTTCAGCTTTTCGAGGTTCTGGTTGTAGTTGTCCCAGTAGGTGATCTGGCTTTGCAGTGCATTGTTGATGGATGCAGCGGAGGTCGAAACGACCTTTTCCGCAGAATCCCACAACGCATACTGGCCGCTGATGCTGCCGTAGGCTTCATCATAGGCATCCTTGTAGGCTGCAATGATGTCCTGAATCCGAAGCTCTGCATCAGAGATGGCATTCGCCACATTCTGCTGCTGCGCTGCAACATCGTCTGCGCTGTCGGCGGCAGACTGCTGCGAAGCATTCAGGGCATCGACTGCGGCGCTGGCCTCCTGATACTCGGCCTCGGCGGCATTGATAGCCTCCTGATCCTGTTCTACGGCGGCGGTGTAGTTCTCGACCTCCCGCCGGGCAGTGACAAGGTCATCCGAGTACCCCATATACTCAGTGCGCAGTTGCTGCACATCCTCGCTCATGGTGCGCCACGGCAGATCTTCCACCGTGCCGTAGGTGAGCTTGAACTGCTCATCCGTCAGGCCGAGGGTGGTCAGCAGCTTATCGTAGGCAGCAGACATGCCGGCATTGGATTTTTCCACCTTTGCCTGCGCGGTCGCCAGCTTGGTTTCGTTCTCAGCACTCTCAACCAGCACATTGTTGTACTGGTCATAAAGGGTGTTCAGGTATTCCTGCCGGGCCTGTGCCTTGGCATCCGCCACATAGGCATCCGTGTGCTGGCGCAGCGCTGCGGTGCCGCCCTTGATGGAATTGGTCTCAAGGTCAATATCATCTGCAAGACTGGGCACCAGAACAGACAGCCGGGCCAGCGTGTCGTGGTATTCGGCATTTCCGTCCGTGTTCCCATTTGTGGCGGCCTCGATGGCCTCCAACTTGCTGATGTACTGGTCCGCAACGCTGGCGGTCGCTGCCATGTTGGACAGGGTGGAATCGTAGCTTGCGCTCGCTTCTTCCATGCTGTCGCCCATGTCACGAGCGGCGCTGGTCAGCTCCTTTACAGGAGGAACGGAATCATCGGAGGATGTTGCTAGAGCAGTTACCACCGTCACCACGCCGGCCGTTGCGACGGCTGCAATGGCGAGAGGTCCAGCCAAGCCGGCAAGGGTGCCCGTGAAAAGCGTTGCGGCCATTTGCGCAGCCTTGATGCCTGCTGCAACTGCGGTCAGGACACCGAGCAGGCCACCCAACGTTACCGTTCCGGCGGCGATGCCACGGACAAGGCCGGGGTTCTCCTCTACAACGCCCTGCATCCAGCCAAGAACTTCAGCTCCGACATCGTACAGGCCGGACATTGCCGGGGTCAGGTCTTCACCGATTGCGATTTTCAGGCCATCCGCTGCGGACTGCATCAGAGTCAGGCGGCCGTTCATGTTGTCCAGCATAGTGCCGGCCATCTTGTCGGCAGACCCGGCGCAGTTGTTCAGAGCCGCAGTATAGTCTGAGAAAGACTGCCCACCCTCGGCCGCTGCTTCGCTGCATCCAGCCATGATGGTTTGCAGTTTGGAATACTGGTTCGTGCCAGCTACCGTCTTCGCAAGGTTGGCCTGCTCTTGGTCAGTCAAGTCACCCCAGATGCCAGCCATGCCGGTGAGGATGCTGGACAAGCTCTGCATATTGCCCTGTGCATCGTAGATGTTTACGCCATATGCAGCCAGCTTGTCGCCGCACTCCTTCGTGTTGGTAGCAAGTCGGGTGAAGATTGAGTTCAGGGCCGTACCAGCTTCGCCACCCTTGACACCAGCATTGGCCATGGTGGCCAGCACTGCCGTCGTTTCTTCGACCGAGTAGCCGAGGGACGTTGCGGTGGCTGCACACGCCTTGTATGCCTCGCCCAGCTGGATCACGTTCGTGTTGGAGTGAGCCATGGCGTAGGCCATCACATCGACAAAGTGCGTGGTGTCAGAGGCTTTCAGACCAAAGGCAGTCAGATAGTCGGTAACAATATCGGATGCCTGCGCCAGATCCATGTTGGCGGCAGCAGCCAGATTCAGCACCGGGCTGATGCCCTCCAGCATAGACTGGGTGTCCCAGCCTGCCAAAGCCATGTAGGACAGAGCATCAGCCGATTCACCAGCGGTGAATTTCGTGGTTTCGCCCATTTCCTTGGCCTTGTCGGACAGGGTCGTCAATTCCTCGCCGGTAGCACCGGAGAGAGCCTCGACATTGCTCATGGATGCTTCAAAATCACCTGCGGTGTTGATGCAGTCCATGTAGGCATCCCGGATTTCTCCGAGGGCCTTTGAAATGCCGACCGTGGCCAGCGTGGCCTCGACCGTCTCAAGCGCCTCGACCGATTTTTCACCGAATCCCTTTGCGCCCTCACCGGCCTCGTCCATCGTTTTCTTGAGGTCAACCTGCTTATCCTTGAGCTTATCGACCTCAGTTTCCAGCCGGACGCTTTCCGCCGTCAGCTGCGTGGTATCCACGCCAGCTTCGTGCAGAGCATTCCCGGTGGCAGCCAAACGCTGCTCATAAGTGTTCAGGGAGGCCGTGGTCTTGTCGATCTGCGCCTGTTTGGAAAGCAGCTTGTTTTCCAGCGCGGAGGAGTAGCCCTCGGTTTCCTGAATCTCTTTCTGGATGTTGTCGTACTGCTGCTGCAAAACAGAAAGCCGCAGACGGGTTGCGTCAACGGCCTGTTGCTGCTTCTGGTACGCCGAAATGTCGGATTGTACTTTGTTCAACTGCTGAATCTTTCCCTGCGTTTCCACAAGGGCAGACTGAGCAGCCTTGAATGTACTGGAAAAGCTGCTGTTCTGTTTAGCGGACAGGTTGAACAGCAGCTCCCACTCTTTACGAGCCACTACTTACCGTCCTTTCTCGCTCTCTGGCGCTCGGCAATGAGGTCATTGCTGCTGCGGATCCATTGCCGGAACTGATACAGGGGCATTTCCAGCCAGTAGGGCGCAGGCGTACAGTTGACCTGTGCCATTGCAAGCACCTGTCGCCGCAACCACACGCCGCCATCACCGGTTACAAGTCCGACCTCAGCAAAAAATTTCTTGCTTTGGTGCGGATGGTGTTGTAGTCCCGGATGCTCATAGCACCAATGACATCAACACCGATAGGCTCGGTACACGCCCGGCAGGCCATGCGGATAAGGTAGCCCGCACTCATCGAGGGGATGATAACCGGCTGATTCAGAGCCGTAAGCTCTGCCTCGATGGCGATGGAGTCATTGCCGGTCAGCTTGCCCCAGTTGAACGTGAGGGATTCGTAGTGCTTGCCCTCATAGTCAAGGGGCTTCTGGAGCTTGTGGGTGTAGGTATACGGGTCAGCAGCGGCAGCAGCCTTTGCAGCGGCAGCCTGAGCTGCATCAAATTCTTTCGGGTCAATAACGGCGTTCATGCTGGATAGCTCCTTTCACGCTCAAAAAATAGGCCGGGACTGCAAAATGCAGCTCCGGCGAAACGCTATACGCGGATTACTTGCCCAGGGCCGCACGGACACCGGCCAGATAATCCACACCGTTGATGTAGCAGATGAAGTTGAGGGGGTCCAGTTCACGCACCTTCTTACCGTTGATGTACGTTGCCCAGTAGCGGACAGCGTATTCACCGGAGCCAGAGGTGGGCGTTGCGGGTGCAATGGTGCCGCCCTTGGTCGATTTGGGCACGACCACGAAAATATGCTTTTCCTTCCGTGCCTCGACCGTGCCCGCAACAGGATCCTCATACTGGTTCGCCACACGCAGGTCAATGCTGTGGCGGCGCAGCTCCGACAGCTGGACGGACTGCGGCGTGGTGGTGCGGAATTCCAGACCAAGGGTCATAGCCTCCAAATGGCCCAGAATGACCGCTTCGACGTTACCACCGACACCAGCGCCCGAAATGCTCTGCGTCAGAAAGGTAACGTCCGGCAGGGTAACTTTCGACATACCCAGATACTCCACGCTGTCCTCATAGACCGCGAAGTTGATAACGCTCTGATCGATTGCCATTGTAGTGCCTCCTTTTTAGGACTGGAGTGCGCTGGTCACATAGTCAGCGTCATATTCCAGCACAAAATCAATCTCCTGCGCCGGAGAGGGCGGGGTCATGTAGACGTGCAGCTTGATTTTGCCCGCCATCAGGCTGGTCAGCGGGTTCTCGTTTTCCAGCATTTCCACACGGGCACCCAGCAGATAGCCTGCGCCCACCAAACCGTTCAGCCAGATGTTGGCGCTATCCAGAATGGTGTCGATGAGACGACGGTTCATCGGCTTGTCGAGCTTGCTCCAGAACGTCTTGATGAGGGTGTTGGAGACGTAGTCGAACATACGGCTGAGCGGGATGAAGTAGTCCTTCACATCCGTGGACTTGGGGTAGCACGCAGTATGGTTGCCCCAAGCGGTCCAGCCGCCCATGAAGTTCAGGAAGGTGCAGATGCCTGCAGCATCAACAACAAGGGCCTGATTATAGGTCAGGTTGATGGTGTTGCCGTCGTCGTCGCACAGGCCGTCGATGTGAACGGTCTTGTTGGAGGGGCTTTCATAGGGAATGCCCTCGTTGCCGGTATCGGTTTCTGCAAGGCAGCCCGCCTCGACTGTGGAGCCGTGGAAACGCAGATCACCGAGGGTGCCATTGGGCCAGCACAGGATGGTCTTTTCGGTATAGGTGCCGCTGTTTTTCGCCTGAACCGCAGCGGTATAGGTCTTTGCGGAAATGTCCACCAGAGCCTTGCCGGTAAACAT
>ERZ1673743.2992-NODE-2992-length-13712-cov-18.238413_pt1 | contig 13712 bp, 10 predicted proteins | sample MGYA00580197_ERZ1673743 | MGnify/ENA primary metagenome ERZ1673743 (study PRJEB41218, sample SAMN15661795) | gut metagenome | host: Homo sapiens | place: Canada: London | collected 2015-08-20/2019-03-30 | study: EMG produced TPA metagenomics assembly of... | reverse complement strand
TGCAAGCCGGTAAGAAAATCGAGATTACCGTTGAAGAAAACCTTCGTGTCAGTGTGCGTGACTACGGACGAGGCATTCCGCAAGGAAAGCTGATTGAAGCCGTCAGTATGCTGAATACCGGTGGTAAGTACGACAGCAAGGCATTTAAGAAAAGCGTCGGGTTGAACGGTGTCGGTGTGAAAGCCGTCAACGCACTGAGCTCCCGTTTCGAGGTACGCAGTTACCGCGACGGGAAAGTCCGCATCGCCACTTTCTCCAAAGGTACCCTGCTGACTGACGAAACGCAGACCACCGAAGAAGACAACGGAACTTATATCTTCTTCGAACCGGACAATACATTATTCCTGAATTATTGTTTCAAGCCCGAATTTATCGAGACCATGCTACGTAACTATACGTACCTCAACACAGGGCTTGCCATTATCTATAACGGTCACCGCATCCTGTCACGTAACGGTCTTGTAGACCTGCTGAATGACAACATGACGGCAACCGGCCTCTACCCTATCATCCACCTGAAAGGAGAAGACATCGAAATAGCCTTCACCCACACCGGACAATACGGAGAAGAATATTACTCCTTCGTCAACGGTCAGCACACCACCCAGGGAGGTACTCACCAGAGTGCTTTCAAGGAACATATCGCCCGTACTATCAAAGAGTTCTTCAACAAGAACATGGATTATACGGACATCCGCAACGGACTCGTTGCCGCCATTGCCGTCAACGTGGAGGAACCGATCTTCGAGAGCCAGACCAAGACGAAGCTGGGTTCTACCAACATGGCGCCCGGCGGCATGACCGTCAATAAATACGTAGGCGACTTCATCAAACTGGAAGTGGACAACTTCCTCCACAAGAATGCGGACGTAGCCGAAGCCATCCAGCAAAAGATACAGGAATCGGAAAAGGAACGCAAAGCCATTGCAGGCGTAACGAAACTGGCCCGCGAACGTGCCAAGAAAGCTAACCTGCATAACCGCAAACTGCGTGACTGCCGTATCCACCTCAACGACCCGAAAGGAAAAGGGCTGGAAGAAGATTCCTGCATCTTCATCACCGAGGGAGACTCTGCAAGCGGTTCCATCACCAAGAGCCGTGATGTCAACACACAAGCGGTATTCAGCCTCCGTGGTAAACCGTTGAATTCTTTCGGGCTGACAAAGAAAGTGGTGTACGAGAACGAAGAATTCAACCTGCTCCAGGCAGCCCTGAATATAGAAGACGGAATCGAAGGACTGCGTTACAACAAAGTGATTGTAGCAACCGATGCCGATGTGGACGGTATGCACATCCGCCTGTTGCTGATTACCTTCTTCCTGCAATTCTTCCCCGACCTCATCAAGAAGGGACACGTATACATCTTGCAGACTCCTCTGTTCCGTGTACGCAACAAGAAAAAGACGCTCTATTGTTACAGCGAGGAGGAACGCGTCAATGCTATCAATGAACTAAGCCCGAATCCGGAAATCACCCGATTCAAAGGATTGGGAGAGATCTCGCCGGACGAGTTCAAGCACTTTATCGGCAAAGATATGCGCCTGGAACAAGTGACATTGCGCAAAACGGACGCAGTAAAAGAACTACTGGAATTCTACATGGGCAAAAACACCATGGAACGACAGAACTTTATTATAGACAACTTGGTTATTGAAGAAGACTTGGCATCATGAGAAAAGCAATATTCCCGGGTACATTCGACCCTTTCACCATCGGACATTATTCGGTAGTGGAACGTGCACTCACCTTTATGGACGAAATCGTGATAGGAATCGGTATCAACGAAAACAAGAATACGTATTTCCCTATCGACAAAAGAGAGGAAATGATTCGGGAACTCTACAAGGACGACCCTCGTATCCGGGTAATGTCATACGATTGTCTGACAATTGACTTCGCACAGGAAGTAGGAGCAAAGTTTATTGTCCGCGGTATCCGCACCGTAAAAGACTTCGAATACGAAGAAACGATTGCAGACATCAACCGCAAACTGGCTGGTATCGAAACCATTCTGCTTTTCACGGAGCCGGAACTGACTTGTGTCAGCTCTACTATTGTACGCGAGCTATTGACCTTTAATAAAGACATCAGCCAGTTTATTCCGAAAGGGATGAAGATCAGTTGAGAAGAATAGAACCTAAAATAACAAGATTATGAATAAGATTACAATATACGTTCTCCTGGCTTGCCTATGGACAGTATCAGCCGTACAGGCCCAGAGTTTCGGCTCGCCCGCCATGCGCAAGCTGCAAATGGCAGAGTTTGCAATCTCCAACTTTTATGTAGATAAAGTAGACGAAGACAAACTGGTAGAAGAAGCTATCATTAAAATGCTGGCCCAACTCGACCCGCACTCCACCTACTCGGACGCCGAAGAAGTGAAGAAGATGAACGAACCGCTTCAAGGTAATTTCGAAGGCATCGGCGTACAATTCCAGATGATTGAAGATACGCTGTTGGTGGTGCAACCTGTCAGCAACGGTCCTTCCGAGAAAATAGGAATCCTTGCAGGCGACCGTATCATCGCCGTCAACGACAGCGCCATTGCAGGTGTAAAGATGAGTACGGAAGAAATCATGAAGCGTCTTCGCGGTCCGAAAGGCTCGAAAGTAAATCTGAAAATTGTCCGTCGCGGCGTCCAAGACCCGTTGGTGTTCACCGTAAAAAGAGACAAGATACCTATCCTCAGCCTTGACGCGTCCTATATGATTCAGCCGAAGACAGGCTATATCCGCATCAACCGCTTCGGGGCAACGACTGCCGAAGAATTCAAGAAAGCAATGAAAGAACTTCAGAAGCAAGGAATGAAGGATATGATTCTCGACTTGCAAGGCAACGGAGGAGGCTACCTCAATGCAGCTATCGACCTTGCCAACGAATTTTTGGGTCAAAAGGAATTAATCGTCTACACCGAAGGACGGACTGCCAAACGCAGTGACTTCTACGCCAAAGGTAACGGCGAGTTCCGTAACGGCCGCCTCATCGTATTGGTAGACGAATATACAGCTTCCGCCAGTGAGATTGTCAGCGGCGCAGTGCAGGATTGGGACAGAGGTATCATCGTAGGCCGCCGTTCTTTTGGCAAAGGACTGGTTCAACGCCCGATCGACTTGCCCGACGGCTCAATGATCCGCCTGACGATCGCCCGTTATTATACTCCCGCCGGCCGCTGCATCCAAAAGCCTTACGACAGCTCGACAGATTACAATAAAGACCTGATAGAGCGCTTCAACCACGGTGAACTGATGAATGCCGACAGCATTCACTTCCCCGACTCATTGAAAGTACAGACCAAGAAACTCGGTCGTACCGTTTACGGCGGAGGCGGTATCATGCCGGATTATTTCGTGCCGATCGACACCACTCTTTACACGGATTATCACCGCAACCTGGTAGCCAAAGGCGCCGTTATCAAATTCACCATGAAGTTTATCGAAGGACACCGAAAGGAACTGGCCAACAAGTACAAGAAGTTCGAATCGTTTAATGAGAAGTTCATCATAGACGATGATATGCTGGCAACCTTGCGTGAAATGGGTGAGAAAGAAGGCGTGAAGTTCAATGAAGAGCAGTATCAGAAATCGCTCCCGCTCATCAAGACGCAACTCAAAGCCTTGATCGCGCGCGATCTTTGGGATATGAACGAATATTTCCGGGTGATGAATACGACGAACGAAAGCGTACAGAAGGCGTTGGAGATTCTCAATTCGGAGGAATATCAGAAGAAACTGAGAGCAAATTAATCCTTATCTCTCCCGATAGAAAACACACATTTCTCTTTCACCTATCACCGTCGGTAATCAAACGCTTTATTCATCGAGGTTTCCAGCGGTGACAGGTTGTTTCTTAACCTATCACCACATCTATCACCTATCACCGCCGGATTACGCTTCGCAATATAGTTCGGCCCCTTTCCAAGCATATACAGTCATCATGACAAGGTGAACAAGTTCCTTAAACAAGCAGGAATACTTTGCTTTTCTCCCTTATATAGTTTATCTTTGCTACCGATATAGTCTACTCACCACAGCCGTGACGAATTCCTGCCACGGCCATGACGAGAAGCTACCACAGCCGTGGCAAGTAGTTACCACGGCCGTGACAAATGAACGATCAAGGCACCGGAACACAACTATCCTTATGCCTTAATCAAAGAATAAAGGCAGGACAACTTATATAAAGCCGCTTGATAACAAACAAACAACAGCTATATAACACAATCCCCTCTAAGTCCCAAAGATTATTAACCCGGTTTGCAACGACAAAATACGATGTCCTTACAAATAAAATAAATAGAAAATAATGGCAATACAATTTGAATTGTACAAAACTCCCCGTCCCAAGGACGAGACAGACAAAGAGACATACCACGCACGTGTGGTCAACTTCCAGCATATCGACACGGATTATCTGGCCAGACAAATCCAAACGGCAACTTCACTGACCGAGGGAGACGTAAAATCTGTCCTCGAATCTCTAAGCCACTTTATGGGGGAGCGGCTCCGGGAGGGGGAAAGCGTCCATTTGGATGGTATCGGTTACTTTCAGATAAAGCTGAACAGTCAGGAACCAATCACTTCGCCCAAACTAAAGGCAAACCAAATCAAACTCAAAGCCAACATCAGTTTCAAGGCGGATATCAAACTTAAAAAGTCGGTAAGCGTCGTACATCTGGAACGAAGCAAAGTGAAACGGCATTCAGCCTCCCGCACGAACGAAGAGGTTGACAAGCTCCTGACAAATTACTTCAGCAACAACTCGATATTGACGCGCCCCGACTTTCAAGGGCTGTGCAACTTTACCGCTACCACTGCCGCCCGGCACATCAGACGGCTGAAAGAGGAAAAGAAATTGCAGAATATCAATACGTATTATAATCCGATCTATGCGCCGATGCCGGGGTATTATGGCAGGGCGAAGCTATGAGAAATACGATCAGAATAGTAAAAAGAACTTGCCTAAAGACAGAAAGTAGTAAAATATTCTCTATCTTTAGGCGTACAATAAAAAAATAGATGTAAGCACAAACTTATATTTGAAGAAATGCAACACCTATATATCTATGAATAAACTAATACTAACCGGCCTGCTGGCAGCCGGAGCAATGACACACATTCAGGGTGCTCAATTTGCCGGACAAGAAAACCAACAACAAGACCCGAAGGATAAAAGCCGGCGGCCCAATATCCTTTTTATCCTGAGCGACGACCATACCTCACAGGCATGGGGAATCTATGGCGGAGTTCTGGCAGATTATGCTTATAACAGCAATATCCGCCGGCTGGCAAACGAAGGTGTAGTGCTCGACAACTGCTTCTGCACCAACTCTATCTCCGCCCCCAGCCGCGCCAGTATCCTCACCGGACTTTACAGTCACCGGAACGGGCTTTATACGTTAGCCGATTCGTTGGATACTTCAATTCCCACACTGGCAACCGTCCTGCAAGCCAACGGCTACAATACCGGACTTGTCGGTAAATGGCATATCAAATCGCAACCGCAAGGGTTCGACTATTATTCCATTTTCTACGACCAGGGAGAATACCGCGACCCTACTTTCATCGAAAGCAGCGACCCATGGCCGGGCAACCGTCCGTTCGGCGAGCGCGTGCCCGGTTTCTCCACCGACCTCGTCGCAGAAAAAGCGATCAACTGGATCAAGCAGCAGGACAGCAACCAGCCTTTCCTGATGTGCTGCCATTTCAAAGCCACCCACGAGCCATACGACTACCCGACACGCATGGAACACCTTTATGACGGAGTCACCTTCCCCGAACCGGAGAACTTCCTCGACTGGGGACCGGAAACGAACGGGCGTTCTTTCAAAGGGCAAACGCTCGAAGAACTGGGACATCGCTGGCGAGTTGCTTCCAAAGACCCGGACAAGTGGTGGTGCCGCTATCCCGGACTACCTTTCAACACCGACGGAATGCAACGGACCACCGCCCGGCGTGCAATTTATCAAAAACTGATCCGCGACTATCTGCGTTGCGGAGCCACCATAGACGACAACATCGGCAAACTCCTCAAAACACTGGACGAAATGGGTATTGCCGACAACACCATCGTTGTTTATGTCTCCGACCAAGGTTACTTCCTCGGCGAACACGGCTTCTTCGACAAACGAATGTTTTATGAAGAAACCGCCCGTATGCCCTTCGTCATCCGTTATCCGAAAAAAATCCCCGCCGGGAAACGCCTGAAAGACCTGATACTCAACGTCGACTTTGCACCGACACTGGCCGAATTTGCCGGAGTGAAAATGGAGAATGTACAAGGACACAGCTTCACCGACAATCTCGAAGGAAAAACTCCGGCAGACTGGCGGAAAGAAATCTATTACCGTTACTGGACGAATCACGCTATCCGCCCGGCACATTTCGCTATCCGTTCCGAGCGCTACAAACTCATATTCTATTACGCAAAGAATCTGGACATGACCGATACGGAAAACTTTGATTTCACTCCTGCATGGGATTTCTATGATTTAGAAGAAGACCCGCACGAGAATCATAATTTGTATAACGATCCGAAATACGCTCCTATCATCAGACAGATGAAAAAAGATTTATTGAATCTTCGCAAGGAAGTAGGTGACACCGACGAGAAATATCCGGAGATGCAGGAATTACTGGAGAAGTACTATAAATAAGATTTCACTACGGAGGACACAGAGTTTTTATAACGGTGCTGTCAACTTTCTGCTCAAACATAAATGAAAGAAAGAGTTCCGTTTTCCGCAAAAAAACTTATCTTTGTTCCCGGAAGATAATAATTCACGCATAAAACTCATGCCAAAAGATTCATTTTGCATACAATACACCAACTGCACAGGATGTCCCAATGTCAACGAGAACATCCTTGTGTATAGAAACCTATCCAAAGGAGCGCATATCCCGAAGGATAAGTGCACGCAAAACTGTATGCTTTTCATGATAAAAGGCGAATTACTTATCAACAGTGAAGAATATCCCGGAAATATCCTGCGCGAAAAGCAATTTATCCTGCAAGCTATCGGCTCGAAAATAGAGTTGCTTGCCCTCACGGACGTTGAATACATCGTCTACTGGTTTAATGAGTTACCCCTGCTTTGCGAAGAACGTTACCGTGAAATAACGGAACAGGCAGAAGCACCGCTGACCTACACTCCGCTGATCATGAGTGAAAGGCTTCATCATCTCATCACCAGTATGCCCGAATTTCTCGGTGAAGAATCACCTTGCAGCAAGTTCATCGAACTGAAATGCAAAGAGTTGGCTTTCCTCATCACCAATTATTATCCGACGCCTCAATTAAGTTCATTCTTCTATCCGATCAGTACGTACACAAAAAGTTTCCATTATTTTGTAATGCAAAACTACAACACGGTGAAGAACGTAGAAGAATTTGCGCATTTGGGAGGTTATACCACCACTACTTTCCGCCGGCTTTTTAAAAACCTCTACGGCATACCTGTATACGAATGGATACTGGAGAAAAAGCGGGAAGGCATTCTGGAAGATCTCCAGCGTACCAATATGCGAATTACAGAGATTTGTAACCGCTACGGTTTCGACTCTCTATCCCACTTCGCACACTTTTGCAAAGACTCTTTCGGCGACACTCCCCGAGCGCTGCGAAAGAAGGCGGCCAACGGTGAAAAAATCGGAAAGGTTGCCGATTAAGGAATAATTTCTTTAATTCCTTGCTCAATCAATCTATTTCCCCTATTTTTGCAGTCCGTAAGAGGTGTAAAACGTTGAAATTTTAGTTCTAACAATTAAATAATTTAAATTCAATCATTTATGTGGTTAAGTAATTCATCTGTAGGAAGGAAAGTGGTGATGAGCGTTACCGGTATCGCCCTTGTCCTGTTTCTAACATTTCACATGGCGATGAACTTGGTTGCAATCATCTCGGCTGATGGTTACAACATGATTTGTGAGTTCCTGGGAGCAAACTGGTATGCGTTAGTGGCTACCGCAGGACTAGCCGCTCTTTTTGTGATTCACATCATCTACGCATTCTGGCTGACAATGCAGAATCGCAAAGCGCGTGGTAGCGAACGCTATGCAGTGGTTGACAAGCCGAAAACCGTTGAGTGGGCTTCTCAAAACATGCTGGTGTTGGGTCTTATCGTAATCGTAGGCCTTGGCTTACACTTGTTCAACTTCTGGGCAAAAATGCAGTTGCCGGAACTGATGCACAACATGGGTATGCACGCCGACACACTGACGTTGGCTTATGCCGCAAACGGTGCTTATCACATCCAGCAGACTTTCTCTTGCCCGATTTACGTGGTTCTTTACCTCGTTTGGCTGTTTGCTCTGTGGTTCCACCTTACTCACGGTTTCTGGAGCTCTATGCAATCACTGGGGTGGAACAACAAAGTATGGATCAACCGTTGGAAATGTATTTCTAACATCTATTCAACGATTGTAGTACTCGGTTTCGCACTCGTAGTAGTGGTATTCTTCGCGAAATCACTGATTTGTGGCGGTGCTTGCTAAATAGTAAATTGTAAATGATTAAATTGTAAATAATATTATGATCAAGATAGATTCAAAAATTCCAGAAGGCCCGGTGGCTGAGAAATGGACCAACTATAAAGCTCACCAGAAATTGGTGAATCCCGCTAATAAACGTCGTTTGGATATCATCGTTGTGGGTACGGGTCTGGCAGGTGCTTCTGCCGCTGCTTCACTCGGTGAAATGGGTTTCAGAGTATTCAACTTCTGTATTCAGGACTCTCCGCGTCGTGCACACTCTATCGCTGCACAAGGTGGTATCAACGCAGCCAAGAACTATCAGAATGACGGTGACTCGGTTTACCGCCTGTTCTATGATACAGTAAAAGGTGGTGACTACCGTGCCCGCGAAGCTAACGTATATCGTCTGGCTGAAGTATCAAACGCTATCATCGACCAATGTGTAGCTCAAGGTGTTCCTTTCGCTCGCGAATACGGCGGTACGCTGGACAACCGTTCTTTCGGTGGCGCACAGGTTTCACGTACTTTCTACGCTAAAGGTCAGACAGGCCAGCAGTTGTTGCTGGGTGCTTACTCCGCACTGAGCCGTCAGGTAAACGTAGGTACTGTAAAACTTTACACCCGCTATGAAATGCAGGACGTTGTCATCGTTGACGGACGTGCCCGCGGTATCATTGCCAAAAACCTTGTAACAGGTAAATTGGAACGTTTCGCCGCTCACGCAGTAGTTATCGCTACCGGTGGTTACGGAAACGCTTACTTCCTGTCTACAAACGCTATGGGTTGTAACTGTACGGCTGCTGTTTCTTGCTACCGCAAGGGTGCCGTATTTGCTAACCCTGCATACGTTCAGATCCACCCGACTTGTATTCCGGTACACGGTGACAAACAGTCTAAACTGACATTGATGTCCGAATCTCTTCGTAACGACGGTCGTATCTGGGTTCCGAAGAAGAAAGAAGACGCTGTGAAACTCCAGAAGGGTGAAATCAAAGGAAGCGATATTCCTGAAGAAGACCGCGACTACTACTTGGAACGCCGCTATCCGGCATTCGGTAACCTGGTTCCGCGTGACGTTGCCAGCCGTGCCGCTAAAGAACGTTGCGACGCTGGTTTCGGTGTAAACAACACAGGTTTGGCCGTATTCCTCGACTTCTCTGAAGCTATCAACCGTTTGGGTATCGACGTTGTTCTTCAACGTTATGGTAACCTCTTCGATATGTATGAAGAAATCACTGACGTTAATCCGGGCGAACTGGCTAAAGAAATCAGTGGTGTGAAATATTATAACCCGATGATGATTTATCCGGCTATCCACTATACAATGGGTGGTATCTGGGTAGACTACGAACTGCAAACCACTATCAAGGGTCTGTTCGCTATCGGTGAATGTAACTTCTCCGACCACGGTGCAAACCGCCTCGGTGCTTCTGCATTGATGCAAGGTTTGGCTGACGGTTACTTCGTATTGCCTTACACTATCCAGAACTATCTGGCAGACCAGATCACTGTTCCTCGTTTCTCTACCGATCTTCCTGAATTTGCTGAAGCTGAAAAAGCAGTTCAAGCTAAGATCGACAAGTTCATGAGCATCCAGGGTAAAGAATCTGTTGATTCTATCCACAAGAAACTGGGTCACATCATGTGGGAATATGTAGGTATGGGACGTACGGCAGAAGGCTTGAAGAAAGGTATTGCTGCACTGAAAGAAATCCGCAAGGAATTTGAAACCAACCTGTTTATCCCCGGTTCTAAAGAAGGCATGAACGTAGAGCTTGACAAAGCAATCCGTCTGTACGACTTCATCACAATGGGTGAGCTTGTTGCTTACGATGCATTGAACCGTAACGAAAGTTGTGGTGGTCACTTCCGTGAAGAATACCAGACTGAAGAAGGAGAAGCAAAACGTGATGACGAAAACTTCTTCTACGTAGCTTGCTGGGAATATCAAGGTGACGATGAAAAGGCTCCGATATTGATCAAAGAACCGCTGGTATACGAAGCTATCAAGGTTCAGACCCGTAACTACAAGAGCTAATCGGTGAAGTTAAACATTTAAAAGAATTAGAAGAAAATGGATAAAAATATATCATTTACACTGAAGGTATGGCGCCAAGCTGGTCCGAAAGCTAAAGGTGCTTTTGAAACCTACCAAATGAAAGATATTCCCGGTGATACTTCCTTCCTCGAAATGCTGGATATTCTGAACGAACAGCTCATCAGCGAAAGAAAAGAACCGGTAGTATTCGACCACGACTGCCGCGAAGGTATCTGCGGTATGTGTTCTCTTTACATCAACGGACATCCGCACGGTCCTGCAACAGGTGCTACTACCTGCCAGATTTATATGCGTCGCTTCAACGACGGTGACACCATTACCGTTGAACCTTGGCGTTCGGCCGGTTTCCCTGTTATCAAGGACTTAATGGTAGACCGTACCGCTTACGACAAAATCATGCAGGCAGGTGGTTACGTGAGCGTTCGTACAGGTGCTCCGCAGGATGCCAACGCTATCCTGATACCGAAGCCTGTGGCCGATGAAGCTATGGATGCCGCTTCTTGTATCGGTTGCGGTGCTTGTGTAGCTGCATGTAAGAATGGTTCTGCTATGTTGTTCGTTTCTGCAAAGGTCAGCCAGTTGAACTTGCTCCCGCAAGGTAAACCGGAAGCTTTGCGCCGCGCAAAAGCCATGTTGTCTAAAATGGACGAACTGGGATTCGGTAACTGTACCAATACTCGCGCTTGCGAGGCGGAATGTCCGAAGAACATCTCTATCAGCAACATCGCCCGCTTGAACCGCGACTTCATCATCGCAAAACTGAAAGACTAAATTTATTGCTAAGTTTTAAGAGTCGAGGGACAATTTGATTAATGACAGAATCCCCTGCCGGCATGCCGGCAGGGGATTTATTCTTATCAACACAAAATAATTAATATGAAACAACTCTTTCTTGTCTGTATGACAACAGTATGTCTGTTATCGTTTCAAACGATACAAGGACAGCAAGTAGTTCCTGCACAGGGAGCACAAATGATCCCTGCCCAAAAAATGCAAATGACTCTTGCACAACCGGATGGCATCGCTTTCCGCGAACTCTCTTTTGCCAATGCATTGAAAATGGCTAAAGAAGAAAACAAACTACTTTTTGTAGATTGTTTTACCACTTGGTGTGGTCCTTGCCGAATGTTGTCCAAGGTAGTTTTTAAAGATTCTCTGGTTGCCGATTACTTCAACCGCCATTTTGTCAATCTGAAAATGGATATGGAAAAAGGAGAAGGGATAGATATCAGAAAAAAATATGATGTGCGAGGCTATCCCACCCTTCTTTTCCTAAATTCAAGTGGTGAAGTAGTACATCGCCTTCTTGGTGCCGACGAAGCGTCTGCACTGTTGGAAAAAGTAAAACTGGGAGTAGAGTCCGGCGGAATTTCAGGTCTTAGGAAACGCTATAAAGCGGGTGAGCGTGACTCTGCTTTTGTCTGCGGATATATCAATGTACTTTCTGCCGCCAACCGTGAAGAAGAGGCAGGAAAAGTAGCTGCTGATTTCTTACAGGGAAAAGAACAGAAAATACTGGAATATGAAGGTTATTTCTCCATATTCTACCGCTATATACATGATATCAACTCCTCGGCATTTTTATATGTGGTAAATCATAAGAAAGAGATAGCCGACAGATTTCCACAACAAGCTTCTTCGCTCAACCGCAGAATACTTGAAGACTGGATTAGCGGCTCTTATACATATCTGAAAGTGGATGAGTCGAAACATTGTACATTCGACGAACAAGGACTGAATGCTTATGTCACTCGTATGAAACAGATGAATGTAGCAGAAGCCGACATGATAGGCGAAAATCTACGGCTTAACAGAGACGGCATTATGAACCAGTGGGACTCGTTTGTAAAACGGGGAGACAAACTACTTGCTTCACACACAATTCTAGGCGATGAAGAACAATTATTGCAGTGGGTGAAATGGATGAACAAAGCATGTGCAGATATGTCATTACGCGAAAAAGCTGCTCAATGGTGCGAAAAAACTTGTGCAGACTTAATAAAGAAAAACGAGGAAATCAAGAAAAACCTGCCTCCTGGTGCAATTCCTGCTATTTCTATGATAGATTATAAAGCACAGTTACTGCAAGTAGCAGAAAAATTGAGGAAACCAATGGAGCAGAACTGAGAATCTATAATAAAGCATAAATATAGATAGAGGTTGTCTCAATGTAGAGAGTTCAGCCTCTGTCATTTATCAGCAAATCGTAACTTCTTTCTATCTACGTAAATTACGAGGAGAAGCCCCAAAGGATTTTTTACAGAAATTGGAGAAGTGAGGTAATGACTCAAATCCATATTTATAGCATATTTCAGAGATTGTACATTCTGAGTTTTGCAAATCGTCCAAAACGTTTTCCTTGCGGCGTGCCAGCATCCATTCATACACAGGTTCATGAAAGACACTATTGAAAATCCTACGGAATGTACTGATAGTGTATCCGCCTAATTGTGCCAGTTCTTCTACCGTCTTTACTTTTTTATAATTCTGAATGACAAAACATTGAAAGCCATTTGTATATTTGGAAAGTGGATGTACCAAGCTCGCAAGATCATAATCGGAGTAGTAGTAACCCAACACAAATGCCAATTCCTTCCGTTTGAGAGACAACAATTCCCGACAGACTTTATCTCCCTTCAAATAGGTTATAGAGCCATTCAAGAAATATTGTAATTCAGGAATTATTTTTAAAGGGGAATAGATAAGCGGAGGAGATACCTCTTTCATGATATGATTAAAACGCAAATCGCAAAACAACTCCGGTTGAACGAAACGATAATAAATACATTCGCATTCAGTCATAGCAAGCATCTCAAATTTTGATCCGATAGCCTGAAGAATAAACTCACCTTCTCTGAGCATCGTACCTGCATATTCCTGACTATTAACCAGCATCTCTCCCTTCATCAAAAAAAGAATGAAATTTTCCTCGCATTTATGCGCAGGCCTATGGAAACCCCGCTGATAAATAATATGAGCAATGGCATTGCTCACAGCTTTTGGACAGTTTTGACAATCCCAATTTCCTTGACAGATAGACGGCATATGTTGGCTTTGCTTGTATTTGTTTTATGTTTTCAACAAAAATATATGAAAGATTTCATATAGCCATAAAAAAAAGGAGAAAAGTAAAAGAAGGTGTGTCGTAATACACGATGCGCCTTCTTTTTTTTCATTGACTATAA
>ERZ1673743.2979-NODE-2979-length-13769-cov-13.924092_pt1 | contig 13769 bp, 8 predicted proteins | sample MGYA00580197_ERZ1673743 | MGnify/ENA primary metagenome ERZ1673743 (study PRJEB41218, sample SAMN15661795) | gut metagenome | host: Homo sapiens | place: Canada: London | collected 2015-08-20/2019-03-30 | study: EMG produced TPA metagenomics assembly of... | reverse complement strand
GTTCATGGAGAATATCCAATGAAGAATTTATGAAACCTTATAGTTCCTGGTTGGATAATTTGAAACTGAAAGCCAGCTATGGTGCTGTCGGTAATGATAACTTGGGGACTTATTATGCTTATCAAGGTTTGTATGCGACAGGCATGAACAACTACCGGGATCCGGGTGTTATGGTCAGCCGTTTGTCAAACAAGGATTTGAAATGGGAGACGAATTTGCAGTTCAATGTCGGTTTGGATTTTGCCGTGTTCAATAAGCTGAGCGGTAGTGTCGAGTGGTTCAGCCGTAAGTCTAAAGACCTGTTGTTTACATTGCCGATGGCTCCGTCTACCGGCATGAGCGGTATTGACCGTAATATCGGTGACGTTAAGAACCAGGGTGTCGAATTCTCTTTGAATTATGCTGCCATATCCAATAAAGATTTTAAATGGACCATCGATTTGAACGGGACATCTTATAAGAACCGTATAACCAAGTTGCCGCAGGCCGAAGTCAATGCCGGTGTCTTCAAATGGCGTGAAGGTGAATCCCGCTATAATTTCTGGGGAATCGAGTATGCAGGTGTGAACCCTGAAACCGGAAACGACCAATATTGGAAAACGATTTACGAAACAAACGACAAAGGAGAAAAAGTCGTGAAGGAACGGGTAAAAACCGAAAATTATAATGAGGTGACAAGCGACAGCCAGCAGAAATATCTGGGCGATGCCATTCCAAAATTGTTCGGGGGCTTTACCAATAACTTCTCATATAAAGGCATCGACCTTTCTTTCATGATCTATTACAGTATCGGCGGCAAGCTGTATGACAGCGACTATGCGCAATCCATGTATTACCGGAGAGGCTATAGCATGCACCCGGATATGTTGGATTCTTGGACTCCTGAAAATCCGAATGCCGAGTTCCCTCGCTTGACCACCTACTATAATTATGCGAATTATATGAGTTCCTATACTTCCAAATTTATTTTCAACAACTCTTTTGCGAGGTTGAGGAATGTGACGTTGGGATACACGTTGCCTAAAAATTTCACGAAGAAGTTCCAGGTCAATTCATTACGCTTGTTCGTCCAGGGGGATAACTTGGTTACGATTGGTAGTGCAGCCCGTCGTGGTACGGACCCGGAACAAAGCATATCCGGAACGACCGCCAACCGGTTCCCGGTGACGAAGTCCGTTTCATTCGGTCTGCAACTTAATTTGTAAGAAGTCTAATTAAATAAATGATGAAGAATATGAAATCAAAGAACTATATATTGTCGGTTTTGGCTATAGGTCTCATGACGGGAAGTATGGTTTCCTGTAGTGATTTTTTGGATACGAAACCATCGACATCTGTCGATGATACGGATGTCTTTCAAACAACTTCCGGCGCACAGTCTGCTTTGAATGGTTGTTACTATCAAATGCGTGCCTATGGTAGCGGGGGAGCTAACCGGGGTGACGACTACGGTATACCTTCTATCCAGATGATTTCGGACATGTGCGGTGAAGATGTGATGAATAATGGTAGTGGATGGTATTTATATAACTATAATTATTGGGGAGAAACTCAAGCTAATATATTCCGTACAGATCAGTTGTGGACCTTCCATTACCGGTTGGTCAATAACTTGAATTCCGTAATCACTTATGTCGATGATTCGGAAGGCGAAGATATGGATAAGCAATATATCAAAGGGCAGGCTTTGGCTTTGCGCGGATGGGCCTATTTCGATTTGGCCCGCTTGTATCAGCAGACTTATGCTATCGCAAAGGACATGCCGGGAGTTCCTATTTATACGGAACCGACTGTAGACGGTACACAAGGTAAACCGCGTGGAACGTTGGAAGAAACCTATCAGCAGATCTTGTCAGACCTGACGACTGCCGAATCGATGTTGGAGGGCTTTGTTCGTAGTTCCAGCTATCCGAACGTGTTTGACCAAACGGTTGTACAAGGTGTTTTGTCTCAAGTCTATCAAGTAATGAATAACTGGGCGAAATCGGAAGAATATGCTAAAAAGGTGCTGGCGGTTTATCCTTTGACGACTGCAGAAGAGTATGCAAATGGATTTAATGACCACCTTACCAAATCTTGGATTTGGGGAATTAAACAGACGGAAGAGCAGAATATGGGCGACTATTCTCCTTTTGCTATGTGGTACAACGGTGATCGTAAATGTTGGACTTTTGCAGGCTTTATCCTCTCTGATCAGTTTGTGGATTTGTTTGACGAAGATGATATTCGCTTCAAACAGTTCGAGAATTGGTCTACGGGTTCTGGCCAGACGAAAAAAGAATTCTGGATTTCTCATAAGTTCAGGGATAATGAGGACTGCCGCGGATCGATGGTTGTCATGCGTTCCGACGAAATGTTGCTGAATGCGGCGGAAGCTTGTGCGCACCAGGGAAAAGATACGGAAGCGAAAGCGCTATTGTGGCAGCTTCAGGACTTGCGTAATGCCAAGCGTACGGAAGCAAGTGGCGATGAACTGATCGAAGCTATTTTAAAAGAAAGAAGAAAAGAACTCTATGGAGAAGGTTTTTCTTTGTTTGATATGCTTCGGACGCAGAAGGGCCTGGAACGAACCGGTAACCATATGGACTGGGGGGGCTTGATCACGTTGCCCGCCAAATCATGGCGTTTCATCTTCCAGTTGCCGGGAGCCGAAATGAAGAACAACAAATCTTTAGTCGATGAAATCTGGCCGGCCGGTGACCAGAATCCGTTTGACGGGGTCTATGAACCGTGAGATTTTGGGCGGTATGTCGGAGCTACCTCCTTCTTGGTCAAAGCGATGACATACATAGTCGATGATTAAAGGAGGATTTGTATTCCCATGATCACCGGCCTGCATTTGCAGGAACGCAGGCCGCCGTTTATAGGAACGCAGGCTGGTGATTGCAGGAACGTCGGGAGACATTCCTTACGGGATTTGACACAATTGGCACATTTGACATCGGTTTGCTAAACTATATATAGGTAATAATATATATTCAGGTATATATACCTACATAGGTATATTAAATAATTAATTATTTATCTCGCGTATATATATTTCTACAACCCCATGTCAAATGTGCCAAATGTGTCATCGTTTCCCTTTCTCCATGTCTTCCCGGCTTTTGCTCTGTGTCACGAGATAAACACCTGTGAAGACCAAGACAGCCGACAGGACTTTCTGCCAGGAAAGGGTGTCCTGGCCGATCATGACGGCAATGAACGAGGCGACGATCGGCTGCACGTAGTTGTACATGCTGACTGTTGTCGGGCGGATTCTCTTCAACGACATCGGGATGAGCAGGTAGGGGAGGAACGTCGCCCCGAAGAGGACGTAGAAGATCGCGCCCAGTTCCGTGAAGTCCCAAACCTCCCGGTGGAAAGCGGGAGCGTCGAGCACATGCCGGAAGGTGAAGGGGACCAGCGTCAGTGTCGTGAAGAGGAACATCCATTTCATCATCGTGACCGATGAATAGCGCAGGGAGAGCGGTTTCGACAGAACCAGGTAGATGGCATACATCAACCCGCTGACGATCATCATCATGTCACCGTCGAGGCTGCTGATGCTGTCGATGGCATGCGTGGAGCTGAAGACAAGCAGCAGGCCGCCGCTGACCCCCATGAACACACCGAACGACTTCTTCCGGGTGATCGGCTCCTTCAGTATGACGGCGGCCAGCAGCAGGACGAAGATCGGCACGGCGGTGGCGATGATGGAGGCGTCGACTGGAGAAGAACGGTTCAGCCCGACGATGAACAATCCCTGATTGATCCCCACTCCGCAAAGGGCGCATACAAAAAGCATCCCCAAGTCTTTCAACGGCACTTTCTCTTTTACCGTGAAGAGAGACACGATCCAGAACATCACACAGGCGAAAGCCATGCGCATGATCGTAAGACCTTCGGGGGGAACGTGTGCCGGCAGCAGATATTTGGATATCGGCATGTTGACGGCAAACAGGATATTGGTTATCAATATCAGGATGTGACCTTTCAGTTTCTCGCTGTTCATGACAAGTGTTCTTATTTATAACGCTCTTTTTCCTTGATAAACCCGTTGCGGAACGCGTAAAGGAGTTTTTCGAGATCATGGATCTGTTGTTGCAGGTCCGCCCCCTTGTCTGTGTCCTTGACCATCTGGCGGTGGGAGTTCAGTTCGACGACGATGGTGGTCGAACGGATGTCTTTGCCCTCCTTGATGGCCTGGTCGGTCGACAGGAACGGTTCGTGCTGTACAAGCTGGAAGCCGCGCGAATGGTAGACCAGGGTATAACCTGCAATGCCTGTCTCCGGGTGGTAGGCTTTGGAGAAGCCGCCGTCGATGACAAGCAGTTTCCCGTTTGCCTTGATCGGGTTCTCGCCTTTGATGGAGCGTACGGGGACATGTCCGTTGATGATGTGGCGGTGCCGGCCGGTGACGCCGAACTCGTCCAGCAGCATGTCACAGACCGATTCTTCTTCTCGGAGGGAATAGTAGGCGCCTTTTTCCTCCTTCTGCACCGATTTGTCGTCGATGAAGCAGCGTTCGAAAGTCGCCATCCGGCTCTTGTCGAAGAGAGGGGAGTCCTTGCCTTCCCAAAGATACCAGATGTAATCCATCGCGAAGTCCTTCTCCGGGCTGTCGTCGGCATCGAAATAGGCGGTGCGTACCAGCTGGTCCACTTTATCCAGCAGGGCTTTGCCCTTATATTCCGTTCCTTCGATACGGATCGCCTTGAGCGTGCCGTCCGGGTTCATCGGGACGGAGGCGTGGAAGAGTAGGTTGGAGTTGCAGACCTGGTACATGCTGCCGTGCGTGAACAGGCAGCGCATGTGCTTTTTCAGTTTCTCGCTACATTCGAACGAATGCTTGATGCGCCGCATCAGTTCTTCTTCTTCGATCGAAAGGGCATAGGGGTCCTTGGCATTGAGAGTCGGCCAGTTCTTGTCTTTCAACTCGTATTCCTTTCCTTCGATACGGATCGTCCCGCGGTGGAGGTCGATATGGTGGAGCAACAGGCGGTCGTCCATCCCGAATTCCGGACGGCGGCGGATGATCTCGCCTTCCAGCTTGAACTGTATGATCGTGATCGCCTTGTGCATGCGGGCGATCAGTTGGGTTGTCTTTTCATCGAAGGTCGCATCCGATGCGTTCGTACGCGGGATGAACAGTTCGCAGGGGTCGTCTCCATAGACTTCCATGGCGAATGTCGCCAAGGGCAGGAGGTTGATGCCATAGCCGTCCTCAAGGGTTGCCAGATTGCCGTAGCGCATGCACATGCGGATCACGTTGGCGATGCTCCCCGCGTTGCCGGCGGCGGCCCCCATCCAGAGGATGTCGTGGTTGCCCCACTGGATGTCGAAGTTATGGTAGTTGCAAAGCGTGTCCATGATGATGTGGGCGCCCGGCCCGCGGTCGTAGATGTCGCCGATGATGTGCAGCAGGTCGATCGTCAGGCGTTGGATCAGGTTGCACATGGCGATGATGAAGTCATTGGCCCGGCCGGTCGAAATGATCGTGTTGATGATCTGGTCCACATAGGCGGACTTGTTCGGCTCGTCGCTCGATTCGTGGAGCAGTTCCTGGATGATGTAGGAGAACTCCTTCGGCAGGGCCTTGCGCACTTTCGAGCGCGTGTATTTGGACGAGACGTTCCGGCAGACGCGCACCAGTTGGTTCAGTGTGATCAGATACCAGTCGTCCAGGTCTTTTTCGCGTTGCCGGATCAGTTCCAGTTTTTGTTCCGGATAGTAGATCAGCGTGCAAAGCTCTTTCTTCTCGAAGTCGCGCAGCGTGTTGCTGAATATCTCGTTCACTTTGCGCTTGATTGCACCGGAGGCATTTTTCAGCACATGGTTGAAAGCCTGGTGCTCGCCGTGGATGTCGGACAGGAAATGCTCCGTCCCTTTCGGCAGGTTCAGGATGGCCTCCAGGTTGATGATTTCCGTGCTGGCGTCTGCCACCGTCGGAAAGCTGCGTGCCAGCAGCGTCAGGTAGCGCAGGTCGTTTAATACGTGTTCTGCTGTTATATCTTTAGTCATACCCTATTTTTTTTATTGTCAATCGATTGAAACGTCTCCAAAGTAACAGTCCGAGCGTGGTCAGGCTGATCGGGAAGCCGCACCAGATGCCGATGGCTCCCCAACCAAAGGTGAACCCGCACAGGTAACCGATGGGAAGTGCCAGTCCGAAGTGGCAGAAGAAAGCCATATAAGCCATGTATTTGACATCCGAGATGCCTCGCAGGGCGTTGGCGAAGAGGATTTGCAGTCCGTCGCCTGCCTGATACAGGATCACTGACCAGGCGAGCAGGGCGACCAGTTCGACCACCTCTTTTTCCGGAGTGATGATATATCCCATGATGTTGCGGAAAATCCCGATCAGGAGAACAACGATGGCTGCCGTCCCCATGACCAGATGCAGGCCGGCAAAAGATGCGTGCCGTATGGCAGGCCAGTCGTTCCGGCCCCGGAAGTTGCTTACCCGTATGGTAACCGCCGCCGCTATGCCGTAATAGACCATGAAGCCGAGCGTGGTGATCACGCCTGCCACTTGGTGGGCGGCGAGCGCCGTGCTTCCCAGCCACCCCATCATGATGACACTCAGACTAAACGAGCCTGTCTCGACTCCCATCTGGAAGCCGACCGGTAGGCCGAGGCGGACCAGGTTGCCTATGTTCGCCCGGTTGACTGTCCCTTTCTTGAACCCTTCCCTGTAAAGTTTGTAACGGGAATGCTTGGTAAACAGGACGCAGAATATCCCGAATGTCAGGATACGGCTGGCGAGTGTCGAGATACCGGCTCCGGTAAGCCCAAGTTCAGGGCATCCGAAGTTGCCGTATATCAGCAAGTAGTTCCCGATGATGTTGAGCACGTTGGCTCCTAACATGACGCACATCGGGGTGACCGTGTCTGTCGTGCCGTCGCTGAACTGCTTGAACGAGTTGAACAGCATGGCGAAAATGACCGAGAAGAGTTGCAGGATATAGTAAGGCACGATATAGGGCATCAACTCTTCCGGCTGCTTCAGAATATGGATGTTCAGAAGCAGTGTCAACATGCAGAGGCTGAGTAGCAATCCCACGATGAGGTTGATACAAAGGCTGTTTTTCAGTGTCTCGCCTGCCTTTGCATATTCTTTCTGCGCAAAATACCCTCCGATGATGGGAGTCAGTCCATAGGAAAATCCCATCCCCGCGATGAACACGAGGTTGAAGAAGTTGTTGACAAACGAGGCGGCAGCCAGCTCGGCCGTACTGTGATGCCCGACCATGATGTTGTCGGCAAAGCCTACAACAATAATGCCCAGCTGTCCCAACATGATCGGGACACCCAGGCGTATCGTTTCTTTGTAATGTTCCTTGTAAACCGAAAGTTGCATCATTCCAAAACCTCTACCGACTTGATTACTACATTTTCCGTCGGGCGGTCTTGCTTATTTGTCTTTACTTGCTGGATCGCGTCTACTACGTCCAGTCCTTCCACCACTTCGCCGTAGACGGTGTATTGGTTGTCAAGGAAGGGCACGCCGCCGATCGTCTTGTAGGTCTCGCGCAGTTCGGAAGGCATCTTCGTCTCGTCTTTACGCTTTTCGGCCTCCAGTTCGGTCTTGCCGATCAGGGTGTCGCGGAGCACGGCGAGCTCTTCTTTGTTGCCGCTGCGGTAGAGTTCCATGATCTTGGACTTGTTCTCTGTCTGGAGGCGGTTGAAGATGGCCTGTTTCAGGCGTCCTTCCATCTGCTTTTCCATCTGGCTGAGTTCGGTTTCCGAATATTTCTTGCCTGTGACGATATAGAACTGTGAGGCTGACGATGCTTTTTCCGGGTTCACTTCGTCTCCGGTGCGGGCGGCGCACAAGGCTCCCTTTTTATGGAAATATTGGGGATAGTTGAACTCTGCCGGAATGGTATAGCCCAAGTCGCCGGCTCCTAACTGCTTGTTCATCGGGGCGTCTTTGGAAGTGACATCGCCACCTTGTACCATAAAGTCCTTGATGACGCGGTGGAATAGCAGGCCGTCGTATTGTCCGGCTTTTGCCAGCTTGATGAAATTGTCGCGGTGCTGAGGTGTATCGTTGTATAATTTGAATTTTATCTTTCCGAGTGTGGTGTCCATCACCACTAATGTTTCTTTTGTTTCCATTCTTTGTTGTTTATTTGTTGACTATCTTCATTGACTTGATTTTGATGTTCTTGACAGGACGGTCGTCTGCGTTCGTTTCGGTGAACTGGATCTTGTCGACTGCTTTCATGCCGCTTACGACTTCGCCGAAAATCGTGTATTTACCGTCCAGGTGGGGCGTGCCTCCTTCCAGCATATAGGCTTGGCGTTGTTCGGGGGTGAAGGTGATGCCTTGTTCCTTCTCCATCTTGTCTAGCTCCATTTCCGTAAAGAACTTGCCGGTTACGATATAGAACTGGGTGGCCGACGAGGCGCGTTCGGGGTTCTCGTCGTCGCCTGTACGGGCGGCGGCGAACATGCCGCGTTTATGGAAATACTTCGGGTAGACGATCTCTGCCGGAATGGTGTAGTCCAGATCTCCGTCACCTAAGTGCTGTTCCATCCGGGCGTCTTTGGAATTAATGTCGCCTGCCTGTACCATGAATTGTTTGATGACACGGTGGAACAACAGTCCGTCATAGCGGTGTTCCTTCACATTTTTGATAAAATTATCACGATGTTGGGGCGTGTCGTTAAAAAGTTTCACTTTGATCTTTCCCATATCGGTGTCGATCAGTACCAGCGTTTCAACCTCTTGCGCTTGCAAATGGACGGATATCAGAGCCGAGAGGGCCACTAAACATATAGCAAACAGCTTTTTCATCTTCATCTTATTTTTGTATTATGGCAACAAAAATAGTGATATTTACTCGTTAAAGCAATCATTTGACACAACCTTTTCCGTTGGCATCTGTTCAAGTTGGTAATTCATCTAAACAAAAAGCATATTTATGAAAACATTGTTGAAAAGTGCAGTTCTACTGCTCGGAATGGGATTGCTTTCTACCCATTCCCAGGCTCAGAAAGTGGTGGTTGAGGATAAAGAACCGAATTCCGTCATGTTTGTCACGATCGATAAGGCGGGCAATGAGATTATCCGGATCATGAATGCATCACAGAGTCCCCGTTTCCACGAACCGAAAGCGCCCCGTTTCCTGCTGACAGACCGGAAAGGCAAGTTTGCTCTCGGTATCGGAGGATATGTGAAACTGGCAGCCGAATATGATTTTGGCGGTATTTCCGATAATATAGACTTTTACCCGGCATTGATTCCCGGCAGAGGACAGTCGTATGTACGGAATCAGTTCCAGATGGACGCCACTATGAGCACGATCTTCCTGAAGCTGGTCGGGCATACGGATCTCTTGGGCGATTTCGTGGTGTATACGGCTGGTAACTTCCGCGGTGGAAGCGGCAAGATATTCGAGTTGAGGAATGCTTATGTGTCGGCACGAGGCTTTACGGCGGGTTACGATTACGGTTCGTTCATGGACTTGGGCAATGTGCCTGCCACGATCGACTTTGCCGGTCCTAACGGGATGTCGATCTATCATGCCACACAGATCCGTTACGAACATGCGTTTGCCAAAGGCTTGAAAGCCGGTATCGGTGTTGAAATGCCGGTTGTGGACGGCCTGACGAACGAGCATGTCAGTATCGCCAAGCAGCGGATGCCGAACTTCCCGGTCTACGTGCAGTATGGCTGGAATCCTAAAAGCCATTTCCGGGCTGCGGCTATTATCAGGAGCATGACCTACGATGATTTGACGGCCCGCAAAGCGGAATCGGAGATCGGATGGGGTGTTCTGGCTTCTGCCACTTTTAACCTGACGAATCGTTTGCAGGTCTATGGACAGGGTGTGTATGGCAAAGGTATCGGGCAGTTCCTGAACGACATGAGCATGTTGAATGTCGATGTGGTCCCGAATCCTGAAAAAGAAGGGAAGATGCAGGTGCTCCCGATGATGGGCTGGTTTGCTGGGATGCAGTATAATTTCTCTCCGAAAGTGTTTATCACCAGTACATACGGGCAGTCACGCTTGTATAGCCATGATGGTTATCCTGTTACTGCTTCCGACCAGTACCGCTACGGACAATACCTGAACGCCACGCTTTTCTGGAACATCACGTCCGACCTGCAGGCCGGAGCCGAATATCTGCGCGGCTGGCGTACGGATTTCAACGGTGACACACGTCATGCGAACCGGGTGAATCTGGCGGTACAGTATAGTTTCTAAGAAGATTAGAACCTTTAAATGATGATTTACCTGTTACTTTTGGTTTGATCCAAAAGTAACCAAAAGATCAAGGCTTAAGCTGGCTCGCTACTCCGTTCCCTTCGTTCGCTGTCGCGTCTGAAACTCGCTTCGCTCAAACAGCAGACGCTCCGGACGCTCACTCCAGTCTCTGCGCTTAACGCTCACCAGCTTAGGCCGGATATAGAGCCTGACGGCTCTTTGAGGATGGCCGATACCGACACCTATATAACAGATGGTATCGGCCATCCCAAGAGAAAGCGGAGCTTTCTTGGAAAGGCCTAAGCGGACGGTTGTCAAGCGGAGGGTAAAGGTGGAGCGGCCGGAGCCTGCGCTGTTTGAGCGAAGCGAGTTTCGCAGGCGACAGCGGAACCTTTGCCCGGAGTAGACCGGACGGTTAAGCCTTGACTTTTTGGTTACTTTTGGGTCAAGCCAAAAGTAACAGTTATTATCATAGTGAACAATAAAATCCCCACAGTGAAACAGAGAGCACTGTGGGGATTCTTATTTATTGGACCTGATCCTGTTTGTTTAGAACAATTTAGCAGGATATTCGCCTGCATCGACCAATGCTTGGATTTTATCTACTACTTCCTGGCGGTCTTCCGGATAGGTGACGCCGAACCATTTGCTGGCAGTATCCAATACTTCGACCGTAGCAGTCTTGTCACTGATCAATTTATCTACCATCAGCGGAATGAAGAATTCGCTCTTCAGGTTTTCCATGTTCTTCGGATCGCTCAGAAAAGTCTTGAAGAATTCCTGGCTGTAAGCGAAGTAATCAGGGGTGAAGCCCCAGAAGTTCATGCTGACCGGAGTCGTGTCGGGAGTTGCCGTCCATTCGCCGTTGTCGTCGATATATTTTACTTCGCCGTCGATACGCTGGATTTTAGTACGTTCGACAACCGAAGTCAACAACTTGTTTGCATCTGTACTACAGATACCGCGTGATACCGTACCGCTTTCGCTCAATGTGTTGCCTACGCGGAAACCTACCATCGAATATACGTTCTTGGAACCTTCAGGCAGGGCAGCCAGGAATTTACCCATTGTCTGGAAAGAGTCGCGTCCGTAGAAGTCATCGCAGTTGATAACGGCAAACGGTTCTTTGATCACGTCAGCTCCCATCATGACGGCATGGTTCGTGCCCCACGGTTTTGTACGTTCTGCCGGGCAGGTGAATCCTTCGGGCAGGTTGTCCAATGCCTGGAATACCAGTTCGCAAGGAATGTGACTTTCATATTTGGAGAGGATTTTGTCGCGAAAATCCTGTTCGAAATCTTTACGGATAACGAAAACGAGTTTGCCGAAACCGGCGCGAATGGCATCGTAGATGGAATAATCCATGATTGTTTCACCATTAGGACCCAGTCCGTCCAATTGTTTCAAGCCTCCATAACGGCTTCCCATTCCGGCAGCCAATAAGAATAATGTAGGTTTCATAATCTTCTAAGTTTATATAGTGTTTTTGTTTTCTTCGGGCAAAAGTAGGAAATAAATATGATTTTTGATTTATGATTTATGATTTATTCGTTTACTCCTGACCTGATATCACAAACAACGCCACGTTCAATCATAAATCGAAAATCATAAATCATTTCACTTCCAGTACGACGATAGACTTGGCGGGCAGGTCGATTTTGAGCTGTCCCTTTTCGATTTTCGCACCGTCGAAGGTTGCCGGTTTTACGACATCCGGTTTCTCGAAGGTGTTATGGTCATTGATGGAGGCGGAGGTCAGGATACGTCCTTTCACGCTGCCGATCTTTTGTCCTTGCAGGTCGAGGGTGATGCTTTGGGCGTTGTCGACATCTACATTGGCCAAAGAGATGTGGATACGTCCGTTCTTGTCTTTGGAGGCGGAAGCGCTTACCATCGGTACTTCTCGGCCTCCGCGCACTTTGACCTTGTCGCAGATCAAGTCCATCGGCAGGAAAGTGGCGTCCTGGTGCACGTTATACATCTGGAAAACATAATAAGTCGGCGTGAGCAACATCTTCGGGCCGTTCGTCAGGATCATGGATTGGAGCACGTTGACGATCTGGGCGATGTTGGTCATCCGGACGCGGTCGGTATATTTATGGAATACGTTCAAAGTGAGGGCTGCCACGAAAGCATCGCGCATGGTGTTCTGCTGGTACAGGTGGCCGTTGATCGTGCCCGGCTCTTCGTCCCACCAGGTTCCCCACTCGTCTACCATCAGGCCGATCTTCTTCTGCGGGTCGTATTTGTCCATGATCTGGATATGCTTCCTGACGACATCTTCTATTTCGAGACATTTGCCCATCGTCCAGTAATAGTCGTCCTTGTTGAAATCCGTAGCCGATCCTTTGCTTCCGTTCCATCCCGTGACCGTGTAATAGTGCAGGGAGATGCCATCCATGCGGCCGCCGACGTTCTTCATCAGCGTCTCCGTCCAGTTGTAGTCGTAGTCGCTGGCTCCGCTGGCAATCTTGAAAAGGCGGTTGCCGTCGTAGTTGCGGCAATAGGTGGAGTAGCGGCGGTAGAGGTCGGCGTAGTATTCGGGGCGCATGCTTCCGCCACATCCCCAACTTTCGTTGCCGACACCGATGAATTTGACTTTCCATGCCTTGTCGCGTCCGTTTTGCCGACGCAGGCGGGCCATCGGGCTGTCGCCTTCCGAAGTCATGTATTCGACCCACTTGGCCATCTCTTCGACGGTCCCGCTACCGACATTGGCGCTGATATAAGGTTCGCACCCTAACAGTTCGCAGAGGTTTAGGAACTCGTGCGTACCGAAACTGTTGTCTTCGATCGTGCCGCCCCAGTTGTTGTTCACCATTTTCGGACGGTTTTCTTTCGGGCCGATGCCGTCCATCCAGTGGTATTCGTCGGCGAAGCAGCCGCCCGGCCAGCGGAGGTTGGGGATTTTCAGTTCTTTCAAGGCATTCAGCACGTCGTTTCGGTAGCCTTGTGTATTGGGTATTTCGGATTCGGGGCCGACCCAAAGCCCGCCATAGATACAGGTCCCGAGGTGTTCGGCGAACTGACCGTAGATATGTTTGCTGATCTGTTGGTTTCCTTGCTCAGGATAGATACGGATGCTCGCGTCTTTCTGGGCGAAGAGGGGCAGTGTGGCGGCTGCCATTAGGCTTACTAATACTGTTTTCATGTTATTTTCGTTTACTATGTTTTGTTTGAATGAAAGCTATGTCATGATATAAAATTATAGGTTATAAGTATTTTCCTGAGGACAAAAGTATATAAAATACACTTATGAACGAAATTATAAAAAGAAAAAGATATTACTATTTGCCTCAATTTGTGTACCTTTGTCGGATAAAATGAATGATTAAACGTTGAACAAAATGAAAAAGTTAATGGTAATACCGCTTGTTGCCGCCGGAATGGCCGCAATGGTGGGGTGCAGCAAAACTCCTGTGAAGGAGGCTGCAAAGAATGACGCTATCAACCTGGCCAACCTGGACACGGCTGTGGCTCCGGGGACCGATTTCTATCAGTATGCTTGTGGCGGTTGGATGAAGAATAATCCGCTGAAACCGGAATATGCCCGTTTCGGTACATTCGACC